>JGI20152J14361_10000935_pt1 | contig 19848 bp, 20 predicted proteins | sample COG_02_FD_14361 | JGI IMG/M metagenome (IMG submission 14361)
AAAATCAAGGAAAATTTTATGCAACTCTATGGATTAAAAACCTGCGACAGCTGTCGCAAAGCAAGAAAAGCGCTGCAAAATCAGCAGGTCGAATATATCGATGTGCGGGAGGGGCAGGTGCCGGGCGCAGTGCTTGAAGCGGCCCTCGCAAAGTTTGGGGATGCTCTGTTGAACCGTGCCTCGACCACCTGGCGCGGCTTGGATGAGGTGGCCCGTGCCGGTGATCCGTTGGCGCTGCTCAAGGCGCATCCAACGCTAATGAAGCGCCCGTTGATTGTCCACGATGGACAGATGACGCTCGGCTGGACGCCTGATGTGGCGGCCTATTATGCGGCTTTGCCGGGGGCATAGCTGCCCGATGCTATGACCGGGCACGCTCTTGATGCGCAAAAGGGCGTGGGTTTTACAGCAAATCTGGTGGTGTGGATTCGGTTTTGAGCTCTGCCACCAGTTGATCGAGCGCCACAACTTCGCTGTTTTTGCTGCCCAAGCGGCGCATGGAGAGGGTGCGATCTGCAACCTCTTTCATCCCCACAGCGAGGATCACAGGCACTTTGGCCACGGAATGCTCGCGCACTTTATAATTGATTTTTTCGTTGCGGGTATCGGCTTCGGCCCGAATGCCCGCGGCGCGCAGGGCCGCAACCGCCTCATGAACAAATTCATCGGCGTCCGACACAATGGAAGCTACGACCACCTGACGCGGTGCCAGCCAAAGTGGCAAGCGACCGGCATGTTCTTCGATCAATATCCCGATGAACCGTTCAAAAGATCCCAAGCAGGCGCGATGCAGCATGACCGGCCTATGCTTATTCCCATCTTCGCCGATGTAGCTGGCGTCCAAGCGTTCAGGCAGAACGAAATCCACCTGATGGGTGCCGCATTGCCAATCCCGGCCAATGGCGTCTGTCAAAACAAACTCCAATTTTGGACCATAGAAGGCACCTTCTCCCGGGTTCATCTCCGGTTCAATGCCCGCTTTGCGGGTCGCGGCCAAAAGGGCGGTTTCTGCACGATCCCAAACCTCATCAGAGCCGGAGCGCTTTTCTGGCCGATCACTGAATTTCACCCGAAAGGATTCAAAGCCGAGATCTTTGTAAACGGAGGTTAGATAGGCGATATATAGCGCCGTTTCCTCTTCGATTTGATCTTCACGGCAGAAAATATGCCCGTCGTCTTGGGTAAAGCCGCGCACCCGCATAATGCCATGCAGTGCACCGGATGGCTCGTAGCGTGCGCAGCTGCCAAATTCCGCCATGCGCAGCGGCAGATCTCTGTAGGATTTCAAGCCTTGATTGAAAATTTGAACATGGCAGGGGCAGTTCATCGGCTTGAGCGCATTGACGGCCTTTTCGCGGGCATGTTCTTCATCCACCTCAACGATGAACATATTCTCCTGGTATTTGTCCCAATGGCCTGAGGCCACCCAGAGCTTGCGGTCCACGACCTGCGGGGTGTTGACTTCAACATACCCGCCTGCGCGTTGTTTGCGGCGCATGTAATCTTGTAGCTCGGTGTAGATGGTCCAGCCGTTTGGATGCCAAAAGACCTGCCCGGCGCCTCTTCTTGCATATGGTACAAATCCATTTCGCGGCCCAATTTGCGGTGGTCGCGTTTTGCGGCTTCTTCCAGCATATGCAGATGGGCTTTGAGCTTTTCCTTATTGGAAAATGCGACCCCATAGATGCGTTGTAGCATCGCTCGGTCGCTGTCGCCGCGCCAATAGGCGCCGGCCACATTCATCAGTTTGAACCCATCCGCGGGCACTTGCCCTGTGTGTTGCAAATGCGGTCCACGGCAGAGGTCTTGCCAGTCACCGTGCCAATACATCCGCAGCGGTTCGTCGCCAGGGATGGCGTCAATCAGCTCCACCTTATAGGGCTCTTTGGCATCGGTATAATGTTGCACCGCGCGCGCACGGTCCCAAACTTCGGTGCGGACGGCATCGCGCTTGTTGATGATTTCCTTCATCTTTTTCTCGATCACGCCCAAGTCTTCCGGGGTGAAAGGGTCTTTGCGATCAAAATCATAATACCAGCCGTCTTTGATCACCGGGCCTATGGTCACCTGAACATCGGGCCAGATCTCTTGAACCGCACGGGCCATGATATGGGCCAAATCATGGCGAATCAGCTCATTGGCTTGCGCCTCATCTTTCATGGTGTGAATGGCGATCGTGGCGTCGGTCTCAATGGGCCAAGCCAGATCAAAATGTGCGCCATTCACTGTGGCAGAAATCGCCTTCTTCGCCAAAGAGCTGGCGATATCAGCAGCCACTTCGGCGGCGGTGATGCCGGCCTCATAATGGCGGATAGAATTGTCAGGAAGGGTGAGTGAGATTTGGGCCATCACGGGCACTCCTCGTCAGTTTGGCGCCCACGGAACGCCCGGTTGCGGGTATTTGGTTCGGCCGCTGTTTGGCGGTTTTGAATTTGACTGTCAACCGCTCAAGCGGCGGGGCGCGTTGCGGCCATTATGACACAGGCCCATCAGATGGACTCGCGGGGGCGTGAAATATCATTGTCAGTGTCCATTGTGCAGCTAAAATTAGGATCAGACTTTGGGGGGCGCATGAAATTTTTAACAACGGATACGGGCCGCAAGATTGCCTATGTGCAGAGCAAGGGCATGGGGCCGGGCGTGGTGTTTTTGGGTGGGTTTATGTCCGATATGACGGGCACCAAGGCGCTGCAATTGGAGGCCTGGTGCAAGGCGGAGGGGCGCGGGTTTCTGCGATTTGACTATTCGGGGCACGGCGCGTCTTCGGAGGCCTTCACCGATGGATGCATTGGCGATTGGGCGGAAGATGCGCAGGCGGCAATTTGTGAACTCACCCAAGGCCCACAAATTTTGGTTGGCTCGTCGATGGGAGGCTGGATTTCCCTTTTGATGGCAAAGAGAATTCCAGAGCGTATTGCCGGGCTGGTGACCATCGCCGCGGCTCCAGATTTTACGGAAGATGGGTTTTGGGCAAGCTTCAATGCGGACACGCGCAAGTTTTTGGCTCAAGAGGGGCTGGTTAATATTCCGTCGGATTACGGCGATCCCTATCCGATCACCAAACGCCTCATTGAGGACGGTCGGTTGCATCTTGTTCTGCGCAGCCCGCTGCATTTGCCCTTTCCCACGCGATTTTTGCAAGGTGATGAGGATGAGGAGGTTTCCGTTGACCTGGCTCAACGCCTTTTTGCGCTTGCCACGGGCGATGATATTCAACTGCGCTTGCTCAAGGGAGGGGATCACCGTTTTTCATCTCCCCGAGCTCTGGCCTTGACCCAAGAGGCGATTACGGATGTGATTGGCGCGATTAAGGCATAATGAATTTTAGGAGATTATCGCGTGGCACAATTTTTATTAACTTATTTAGAGCAACCTCAGATGACGTCGCCAGAAGAAGGCAAGGCGCATATGGGCAAATGGATGAACTGGTTGACGGGCTTGGGGGAGGCCGTGGTTTATCCCGCTTCACCGGTGAAACGCTCCAAAGTGGTTGGCCCGGATGGAGTAAGTGATGAGCCTGTGGCCATCACCGGGTTTTTGATCGTTGAGGCAGACGATATGGAGGCCGCTGTGAAAATCGCGCAGTCCGACCCGTTTTCAGATCATGCCAAAATGGCGGTTTCAGAATTGATGGTCATGGGCGGTTGAGATTTGGTTTGCCCGCGCCGCATGGGTTTTGCGAATATCTTTGTAAGATATAGAACTATTAAGGTTAATTCCCCTCGGGAGAACTTGGCAAGCGTTTTAAAAATTGCAAGTAATGCGGCATGAATTTGGATCCGCTGGTAGTTTTACCTGACATGATGTGCGATGCGCGCCTTTTTGCGCCACAAATTGACGGGCTCTCTCACGACCGAGCTGTGATGGTTGGGCCGGTCCATTTGGGTGAGCGGGTCGAAGAGAGTGCCAGCATGATTTTGGACATGGCGCCGCGTCGTTTTGCGCTCTGCGGGCATGGGTTCGGTGGTACTGTTGCGCTGGAGATCTTGCGGCGCGCGCCCACGCGCGTGAGCCGCCTGTGCTTGATTGCGACCAATCCCATGGGCGAAACGCCGGTACGGGCGGCCGAAAGGGAGCCGCAGATCATCGCGGCGCGCACGGGGCGGCTGGAACAGGTCATCCGCGAGGAGTTGATCCCTGAGCTCCTGGCCGAGACACCCTTCAAAGCCCATATTTTCGACATGATGGTGGATATGGCACTGTCGCTCGGGCCAGATGTCTTCGTGCGCCAATCGCGGGCTTTGCAAAAACGCCGGGATTATCAGCGGTCTCTGGCCTTAATTAAGTGCCCCTGTTTGGTGCTCTGTGGTGCTGAAGATCTAGTCACCCCGCTTCAGAGACAAGAATTCATAGCTGAATTGATTGAGCCCGCAGAGCTGNTTGTTATTGAAAACGCGGGACATATCCCGACCCTGGAACAGCCAGAGGCGACCATTTCTGCCCTGCGTCATTGGCTGACATGAGGGGTGCTATTTCTTTGAGTCGTATTTTGTGACAGATTTTTCGGGTTTGTTTTTTGCCCGATCACGCAGTTTGCGATTGGCCAAGAATTTGGTGTTTTCGGCATCTTCCGCCACAAGTTTGAGCCAGCGTTGCAGGCGCGGCACATCAACCTCTCCTGAAGCAACGGCCGCTTGCACGGCGCAGCCGGGTTCTGTCTTGTGGGCACAGTCATTGAAGCGGCAGTTTTGTTTGAGGGCGTGCAGGTCCGCAAAGGTCTCTTCCAAGCCGACAGAGACATCAGTCAGTTGGATTTCACGCATCCCAGGCGTATCCAAGACGGCGCATCCGCTGGGCAGAATGTGCAATTGCCGTCCGGTGGTGGTGTGACGGCCCTTGTCGTCGCTGGCGCGGACATCTTGGGTCGCAATGGCCTCATTGCCGGCCAGGGAATTGGTCAAGGTCGATTTGCCCACACCGGAGGAGCCCAGAAAGGCGACGGTTTGCCCGGCTTGGCACCAAGGGCGTAAGAGTTCAATGGCCTCGGGACTGCGGGCGTCGAGGCAGACCACTGAGAGCTGCGGTGAAATACTTTGCGCCTGCGCTGCAAAGTCGCTGGCTTCGGTGGTCAAATCGATTTTGCTTAAAATGATGACCGGGGTAACACCGGCCTCATGGGCCATGGCAACATAGCGTTCCAACCGCGCCAGGCTGAAGTCATTGTTACAAGAGGTCACAACAAAAGCCGTATCCAGATTGGCAGCGATCAGTTGTTCTTTGCGATCATGACCCGGTGCGCGCCGTTTGATCAAGCTTTTGCGGCTCAACAATTGACTGTTGCGCGGCGTGTCGGCGTCAAAGAGGAGCCAGTCTCCAACTGTGACGCCGTGAAGGCCCGGAATGATCATGTCGAGATCAACGCCTTGGATATGCAGCGTGTTGCGATGCACCTGTGTGATCCGCACGGGTGGGGTTTTCGAGAGGGCGGCGGAGGTGGCTTGATCGGCAAAATACTTTGACCAGCCCAGAGCGCGCAGTTGGCCTGCTGCGTCGCGCTGGGTGGGTAGGCTCAAACTTTCGATGGTTTTTTCTTTCTGTGCTCTTGTGTGCCGGCGATAAACTCAAGCACCAAGGGGCGGATATTATTGCGCCAGCTTTTGCCCGCGAAAATACCATAGTGGCCGGCGCCCGGTTCGAGATGTGCNGCTTTTANGGANTCTGGCAAGCCGGTGAGCAGGTCCAGCGCGGCCAAACATTGCCCCGGCGCGGAGATATCATCATTCTCCCCCTCCACGACAATCACGGGAACGGATGTTATTTTCGAGATATCCGCATGGATTCCTTGCACATAAAATGCGTTGCGCGCCACTTCGCGTTGCTTGAAAATCCGGTGCACCGTTGAAAGGTAAAACTCAGCTGTCATATCCATCACGGCGAGATATTCATCGTAAAAGCGATTGTGTTTGTCATTGTCGCGCGCTTCGCCCTGAGCTGTGCGGATAATTTGATCGGTGAAAGCCTTGCCATGGGTGTCGCTGTTCATGGACATGAAGCTCATCAATTGCAGCAGGCCGGGATAGACCCGGCGGCCGACACCGGCATGTTGAAACCCAACTTGCTGGATCATAGTTTCTTCCAACTGCCCCATTTGAACGCGATTGCCAAAGTCGGTGACGTCGCTTGGATTGGCATCGGGATCAATCGGGCCGCCAATCAAAGTCAGGCTCGCGGGCTGCGCCTCGGGGGTGGTGGCGGCGAGATAGGCTGTTGCAACAAGCGCAATTGGTCCGGGTTGGCACACAGCGATGACATGGGTGTCTGAGCCAAGTTCTCTTATAAATTCTGCGAGATAGAGGGTGTAGTCTTCCACATCGAACTTGCCGGCGCTGACAGGAATATCGCGGGCATTGTGCCAATCCGTGATGTAGACCTCACAATCAGGCAGCAGACTGCGCACAGTGGAGCGCAGGAGCGTGGCGTAATGTCCGCTCATCGGAGCGACCAGAAGAACTTTGCGGTCCCTTGGTCTGCGGCCAGGCACGGCGAAATGGATCAAGTCGCCAAACGGCTTTGCCAATAGGGTTTCGACTTCAACCAAATGATCTTTACCATCCTCGGTTGAGACAAAATCCAAACGCCAGCCGGGCTTGACCACCATGCGCGCATAGGCCCGTTCGGTGACTTCTCCCCAAGCCGACATCCACTGAAAAGCGGGGTTAGGGACCATGGCAAACATGGGGTAGGAGGCCATCGCTTTCGCAGTTGCACCCATCCATTGATTGGTGTTCCGCAATGTTTCCATCATATCGTAAGTGGCCATATAGCGCATTGACGTTTCTCTCCTTGCATGGCGGCTATGCAACTTTATATTTTGATAATTCTAAAGTTTCATTTATGCTGCAACTGCAAACTAGGGGGCTTTTGTCGACATGACAACTGATAACGGCAGCACTGAGCTCGGATTAGAGCGATTGACTGAAAATTTACAACGTGTCGAGGCGCTGACCCAGCGGCTTTTGGCAGCGGTTTCCCATAAAAAACCCGTGCGACCCGCCTTGCAGGGGCCNGGCCANGATCTGTTTACCAAGGCCGCAACNGCCTATGTCACNGAGATGATGAGCAATCCATCCCGTATGATCGAGCAACAAATCGCCTATTGGGGGCAATCTTTACAGCATTTCGTCGACAGTCAAAGCGCGCCAGCAGATCGCAGATTCTCTGATCCGTTGTGGAATGAGCACCCTTATTTTAATTTTATTAAACAGCAGTATTTGCTCAATACCAAGGCGATGGAAACGGCCGTTGCGCAGATGGACAATCTCGACACCCGTGAGCGGCAAAAGTTGGATTTCTTTAGCCGCCAGATCATGGATATGTTCAGCCCAAGCAATTTTCTCGGGACAAACCCGCAGGCCTTGGCCCGGGCGGTTGAGACCGATGGGGAGAGCCTCGTGCGGGGGTTGGAAAATCTTGTGCGAGATATTGAGGCCAATAATGGCGATCTCATGGTGACTCTGGCCGATCAAGGCGCCTTTGATGTCGGCAGCAATATCGCGACGACGCCGGGTAAAGTTGTGTTCCGCAATCATCTGTTTGAGCTGATTCAATATAGTCCCACCACGCAAACGGTGCAGGAAGTGCCTTTGGTGATCTTCCCGCCCTGGATCAATAAATTCTACATCATGGATCTGCGGCCAGAGAATAGCTTGGTCAAATGGATCGTCGATCAAGGCTTCACGCTATTTGTGGTCAGCTGGGTTAATCCGGATGCGTCGATGCGCGACACGGGTGTCGAAACCTATATTGAGGATGGGTTTCTGACGGCAATTGAACAGGTCAAACAGATTTGCGATGTGCCGCAGGTCAATGCCACGGGCTATTGTATAGGCGGCACAACCTTGTCCATAACCTTGGCGCTTTTGGCGCAGCGCGGCGACACATCGGTGAAATCCGCCACCCTGTTTACCACTCTGACAGACTTTTCCGATCAGGGGGAGATGTCGGTGTTCTTGGGCAATGACTTTGTGGATGGAATCGCGGATGAGGTGGAGGAGCATGGCATCTTAGATAAATTCTTCATGTCGCGGACCTTTTCCTTTTTGCGCTCGAATGATCTGATCTACGGCCCCGCAATTCGTCATTATATGATGGGGGAGACACCGCCGGCGTTTGATCTGCTGTATTGGAATGGCGATGGCACCAACCTGCCAGGCCGTATGGCGATCGAGTATCTGCGTGGGCTTTGCCAAAAGAATCAATTCGCCGATGGCGGGTTTGAGGTCTGCGGAGCGCGGCTGCACTTGAGCGATATTGACGTGCCGGTCTGCGCAGTGGCCTGTGAGACAGATCATATTGCCGCCTGGGCACAATCCTACCGGGGTGTGCAGCAAATGACCGGGGCTGACCGCTATTTTATCTTGGCTGAATCTGGTCATGTTGCGGGCATCATCAATCCGCCGCAGCGCAATAAATATGGCTATTACACCCAGAAGTCTTTGGCCGAGAGCCCAGAAGCTTGGCAGTCTTCGGCGGCTCATACCACAGGCAGCTGGTGGCCTGCTTGGAAAGACTGGTTAATGCTGCAAAGCGGCAATAGCATCAAGGCGCGCAAGCCAAAATCTCCTAAAGGACTGAAGTTGGGCAATGCGCCTGGGCAGTATGTGTTGAAATAATTTATGCTGCAGTGCAGAAAATACTTGCAATGCCGCAACGCAGCATCTAAATAGGTGTCAGAGAGAAAACACGCTTGAGGATTAAGCACATGACAAAAACACCTGATTACACCGCGATGTTCAAAGACATGATGGGTAAATTCCCAGTAGATATGTCTGCTTTTGAAGATGCCTACAAAGCTCAAGTGGCTTTTGGCGAAAAAATGTCTGCAGTTGCTTTGGAAGCTGCGATGAAATCGGCCGAGATTTCTTCTGCTTGGACAAAAGCTTCTTTGGAAAAAGTTGCTGACTTGTCAAAAGTAAACGCAGATCCTGCCGCTGCCGCGCAGACATTGACAGATTTTGCATCTTCTTCCGCTGAAATGGCTGCTGAAAACATGGCTGCTATGGCCGGTGTTGCGAAAAAAGTGCAACTGGACTCCGCTGAGTTGATGATGGCTGCTGGCAAAGAAGTGAGCGCTGAAGCTACAGCTGCCATGAAAAAAGCCGGTAAAGCTGCAAAAGCTGCCTGAGTTACGATAAAAAGTTAGGTTTATCTGTCCTCCCAAATTTAGATGAACCGGTATTGAAGGGCGCAGCGTTTGCTGCGCCCTTTCTTTTTGTGCTGCGTTTGCATAGCATTGCCGCAGTGCCGCGCAAATGCGGTGAGTCGCTGCAAAGGGCTGGGATATGAGCAAGAAAACACAACCGCTTCTGATTAAGCGTTATGCGAGCCGGCGTTTATACAACACCGAATCAAGCGATTATGTGACTCTGGATGATATTGCCGGGTTCATTCGAGATGGACGCGAGGTCCAGATCATTGATCTAAAATCTGGCGATGATCTGACGCGGCAATATTTGCTGCAAATCATCGCCGAGCACGAAAGCCGTGGTGAGAATGTATTGCCGGTGGATGTGCTGACGGATTTGGTGCGCTCCTACGCCTCCCAAGCCACATCGATTGTACCGCAATTTCTTGCGGCCAGCTTTGAGATGCTGCGCGATGGGCAATCCAAAGCCATGGAAAATCTCACAGTGGTCAATCCTATGGCCGCCATGCCAGGCTTTGAGATGATGAAGGCTCAGCAAGAGGCATTTATGAAGGCGATGACCGGCGGTCTGGCTGGCTCAACCCCGACCAGCCGTCCTGACAGCCGCGCCAATGAAAGCGCCGATGATCTGAACGACATCAAATCGCAATTGGCGGAGCTGCAAGAAAAATTGTCGAAATTATAAGGTAATGTCGGGCGGAAGACCCCGCCCGACGCGACGACTAGGCCACTTCACGGAACACTTGTTTCAAAGCCGCTTCCAGCTTTTCAAACATCTCATCGATATGGCTCTCGGTAAAGATGAACGCCGGGCAAAGCACGATAGATTGCCCCAAAGGTCGACAGATCAACCCGTGATCGGTGCAGGTGTTCGCGATCCGCTCACTGACAGACAACTCTGCGGCGAAGGGGGTTTTGCTCCCCTTGTCTTGCACGGCCTCCAATGCCCCCATCAAGCCCTTACCTCTTGCCTCACCGATATTTGGATTTTCAAGGAGCCGCTGCATATGCGCTTCGAAATAGGGGGTTAGGCGGCGCACATTCTCAGCCAGCCCTTCATTCATGATGACATCAATGGCTTTCAATGCAATGGCGGAGCCAACCGGATGGCCGGATGCGGTGAACCCATGCGGGAATTCCTCAATCGCCTCTGAAGCTGCTTGCAAACGCTGGGTCAATTGCGGGCCAAGAATGACCGCCCCCATGGGGAAATATCCAGCCGTGAGGTTTTTGGAGCTGATGATGGCATCCGGTACAAACCCATAGGCCTCGCATCCCCAAGTATGCCCCGTGCGCCCAAAACCGCAAATCACCTCATCGGAAATCAATGGGATACCATATTTTTGCAATATGGGTTGGAGCGCCTGAAAATAGCCCTCTGGCGGTGGAATCACCCCGCCTGCGCCCAGCACTGGTTCTGCAAAGAAACCGGCAATCGTGTCTGCGCCCTCGCGCAGGATCATCTCTTCCAATTCAGCCGCAAGCCGCGCGGTGAATTGCGCCTCCGTTTCGCCTGGCTGGCCTTCTCGCCAATAATGCGGACAGGTCAGATGCAAAAAGCCGGGCAAAGGCAGGCCGAAGACAGAGTTATAGGGCTTGCCGGTCATAGAGGCCGAGACCGCCGTGACGCCATGGTAGGCATTCTTGCGGGTAATAATTTTGCGTCGCTGATCATGGCCTTCTGACCCGTGCAGAAACCAAAGCATTTTGACCATCGTGTCATTGGCTTCAGAGCCAGAGTTGGTGTAAAACACCTTGCCGCTCTCAAAGGGGGAGACCTCAACGAGCTTTTCCGACAGCATCACAGTTTGGTCGGACATTCGGCCAAAAAAGGCGTGATAGCCGGGAAAGCGGTCATATTGATCCTTGGCGGCCTGTGCGAGACCGGCATGATCAAATCCGGCAACCATATTCCAAAGGCCAGAGTTGGCATCTAAAAATTGTCGGCCGTGCACGTCAAAAACATAGGGGCCGCGGCCGTGGGTGAGGACCGTTGCACCGCGGTTTTCAATCGTTGGTAAATCGGTGAAGCCGTAGAAGGAATGGGCATCAGCCCGTGCTTCCCAGCTGTTCGGAGATTGGTCTTTCATAGGGGGACCTTTGCTTGGAGGGACCGGAGGGCAGGCCGCCGGCCCAAAAACAGGAGGCCTTTACAGTTAAGGCCGGATGAAATCAGTGCCGCAATTTTGGGGCGGCGCGCCCGCCCAAGCCCATGTGCCATTGGCCACGCCAAACCAGCCTGTGGCAGGCACGGATTTTGCTGTGAATCTGCAAGGGGCAACCTGTGTCATAGGCCGAGCCTATCGCGCAGAGCGAACCATGTCATCGCCAAAGTCATGATTGGGCCGCGCAGGCTTTGCCCGCCAGGAAAGGAGGGGGTGGGAAGCTGNGACAGAAGGTCAAAGCGCTCTGCATCTCCCGCAATCGTCTCTGCCAAGACTTGCCCAGCGAATCCCGCCAGAGCCACCCCATGCCCGGAATAGCCAGAAGCGGTGAGCTGTTGCGGCCCGACACGGGCAAAGAGCGGCAGACGCCGTGTGGTGATCCCGAGGGTTCCGCCCCAGGCATGGGTCAGCGGCACATCGGCCAGCTGTGGGAAAATTTCACACAGGGGCCTGCGGACCTTAGCAAAAATATCTTTTGGAAACCGTGCTCCATAGCTTTCGCCACCNCCAAAAATCAGCCGATTGTCATGGCTGAGGCGATAGTAATTGAGCACGAAGCGGTTATCGGCGACAGCGATGGGCTTGCTCAAAACCTCTTGCGGCCGGTCCAGCGGCTCTGTGGCCACCAGAAAGTTATTGATCGGCATGACCTTGGCGGCTTGGCGCGGGTTGAGGCTGCTGTGATAGCCATTGGTGGCATGGACGACATAGCTGGCGCGCAATTGGCCTTTGGCGGTTTGCACGAGGCTCGGGGGGCCGTCTTGCACCGAAATTGCCGCACTGTTTTCAAAAATGCGCGCCCCGGCGGTCTCAGCGGCATTGGCCAGGCCCAAGGCGTAGCGCAGCGGATGAAGATGCCCGGCGCCCCAATCAATGATCCCCCCCGCATAGCGTGGGGATTTGATGAGATTTGCGATATCCGTTTGGTTAAGGCAATCAATCTTTTCATAGGCATAATGCCGGGCCAGATAATCCGCCTTTGCGTGGCTGCTGGCCCGGTCTTTTGCGTTGAAGTCCGCTTCGGCGACACCGGGTTGATAGCCCGCTTCTGGCGCGTGGCGGGCTGCCAAATCTTGTGTCAGAGATTTGGCGGCCTGTGCCATATCCCAAAGCTGATGGGCCGCATCATGGCCCAGTGTCTTCTCAAGCGTCTGTTGACTTTGGTTGTACCCAGATCCCACTTGCCCGCCGTTGCGGCCGGAGGCGCCGAAGCCTACCCTATGCGCATCCAACACGATGACATGATAGCCCTTTTGCGCCAAATGAAGCGCGCAGGACAATCCTGTGAAGCCTGCACCAATGATGCAGACATCACAAGATATCACATCTGTAAGTGCGGGCCGGGCCGGGTGCTCGGGAATGTTTTGAGCATACCAGCTGGCGGGATAGCGGCCCGGTTGATCATTGGCGTAGAGAAAATCAGACATTCAGTAACAGATGCTCGCGCTCCCAAGTGGAAATGACCTGCAAAAATTCGCTATATTCCGTGCGCTTGACGATCGAATAGACCCGGGCAAATTCGGGATCAAGCACCTCATGCAGGCGCTTGGCCTCATCAAAAATATCCATGGCGGTGAAGAGGTCATAAGGGATCGCCTCTTCGCTGTCATAGGCGTCACCTCGATATTGTTTGTCGGGGCGCTCCTGATCTTCAAGCCCAAGATAGCAACAGGCCAGGGAGGCGGCGATGCCAAGATAGGGATTGCAATCCATTCCTGCCAGACGGTTTTCAATCCGGCGTGACTTCGGTGAAGACAGGGGGATGCGAATTCCTGTGGTGCGATTGTCGCGGGCCCATTCGAGGTTGATTGGGGCGGCGTGATCTTTGACGTAGCGCCGGTAGCTGTTCACATAGGGCGCCAGCATGGCAATGACCGATGGCAGATGATTTTGCAGCCCGGCGATCATATGGTAAAAAACATCAGTCTCACCGCCCTGTGGGCCGACAAAAATATTGTCGCCATCTGCGTCCAAAAATGAGTGGTGAATGTGCATGGCGGAGCCGGGTTCATCGGCGATGGGCTTGGCCATGAATGTTGCAAAACAATCGTGTTTCAAGGCCGCTTCGCGGATCAGGCGTTTGAAAAAGAACACCTCATCGGCGAGTTTCACCGGATCACCATGGCGCAGATTGATCTCAACCTGACCCGCGCCGCCCTCTTGGGTAATGCCATCAATTTCAAACCTTGGGCCTCAGCAAAGTCATAAATATCATCGATCACCGGGCCATATTCATCAACGGCGGAAAGCGAGTAGGCTTGATGCGCCGCCGCTGGCCGGCCTGAGCGCCCCATCATTGGCACAATCGGTTGCGCCGGATCTGTGTTGCGGGCAACAAGAAAAAATTCCATCTCTGGCGCAACCACAGGCTCAAGCCCCTTGTCGCGGAACAATTGAACCACGCGCTTGAGGACATTGCGCGGCGCGGTTGGGATCGGCGCACCATCGCGATCATAGGCATCATGAATGACCTGCAAGGTGGCATCGGTGGCCCAAGGTGCTGCGGTGGCGGTGTCGAGGTCGGGGCGCAGTGTCATATCAGGCTCCACCCAGCCCTCCTCGCCTGCCGCTTCCGCCCATTCGCCCGTGAGCGTTTGCAGGAAAATTGAGTTGGGCAGATAGAAATGCTCTTGTTTGGCAAATTTTGAGGCCGGAACCGCTTTGCCGCGCGCCACGCCCGGAAAATCGGAAATGATGCATTCGACCTCATCCAATTGCCGCTCGCCAATATAGGCTTTGGCACTGGCCGGTAGGCTGTCTTTCCAACTCATGAGCGTATCTCCGGTATATATTTTCCTTTGAGGAAGGCGGCTATATCCTGCGCAATTGCGGAATTCTGGATCGGTACATCGCGCAATTGATCCGCGCGTTCCATGAAGGCCGGCGGATAGACTGGGCTTGAGCGTCGCGATTTCACATAATCATCGAAGACTGAATTGCTGAACTCGGGGTGCGGCTGAACCGTAAAAGCTTTTTGCCCATAAATCAGCGCGGCGAATTGGCAAAATGGGCTGCTGCCGATGACCTGCGCTTCGGGAGGTAGGGTCGTGACCTGATCTTGATGCCAAGCATTCAACGTCACCGAGCCATGGCCATTAAAGCTGTAGTCATGTCGGCCAATAGCCCAGCCCCCTTCAAATTTCTCCACGCGCCCCCCCAGCGCTTGCGCTATGATCTGGTGGCCAAAGCATATGCCCACCATAGGGCGCGCGCTGGCATAGATCTCGCGGATTAATTCACTCAAAGGAGGGATAAAAGCGTGATCCTCATAGGCGCCATGTTTGGAGCCGGAGATCAACCATCCGTCTGCCGCGTCAATGGCGGCGGGAAAATCTCCATCCACCACGTTCCAGGTTTGGAAGGTGAAGTCATAGCTTTGAAACAAAGTGGCAAACATAGCGTCGAAATCACCGTGCTGGGCACGGACCTCATCCGGCGCATGGCCACATTGTAAAATGCCGATCAGCATTGGAACCTCTTGTAGATTGCGCGGATCCTATGCAGGTTCCGCTGGTTTGAAAAGACGTGTTTAGGCAGTGTCGATCAAGGCCATGAGGGCGTCATGATCCGAAAGCTTATCAAAAAGATCGCGTTCTTGTGATTTTGTGGCCGCGAGATTTTCCAAAATGAGAGGGGGCATGAACTGCTCAAGCAGTGGCGCCTCCAGCCCTTCAATCGCGGCAGAAAGATCAGGCAACAACCCAGGCAGCTGTGCGGGGTGTTCGTAGGCATTGCCCTCAATTGGCGCAGGTGGCACGGAATTGCGTTCTATACCCTCTAAAGCGGCGCCGAAAATGGCGGCAAAAAGCAAATAAGGATTGGCGTCGCCGCCGGCCACGCGATGTTCAATCCGTGTGGCGGCTTTTGGGCCACTGGGAATACGCATGGCGACGGTGCGGTTTTCATAGCCCCAGGTGGCGGAGGTCGGCGCATGGGCGCCCGCGACGAAACGTTCAAAACTATTGACATAGGGGGCGAAAAACAACGTGCTGGCTTCGAAGGCCTCAAGACAGCCTGCAACTGCGGATTGTAACTTGTCCTGGCTGCAGAAGATGTTTTCACCCGCCTGATTGATCACCGAAAAATGCGTNTGNAGCCCGTTGCCGCTTTCATCGGAAAAAGGTTTGGCCATGAAGGTTGCGGCCATGCCGTGGTTGCGTGCGGTGCCTTTGATCAGTTCTTTGAGCAAAATGACATTATCTGCTATGTGAAGTGCCGGGCCATGGGTCATCGTGACTTCAAACTGCCCAACGCCGGCTTCTGTGGTGATGGTCAAATCACCTATCCCCATGAGCTTTGCCCCTTCGGACACATCGTTGAAGAAGTGATCGAACCCATCCAATTCCCGCAGGGACAAAATTTCGGTTCCACTCAACCGGCGGCCGGTTTTGGGATTCACCGGTGGCGCAAGATTGCCACCATCTTCGAGCAAGAAAAATTCCAGTTCACAGGCGGCAATCACCTGCCAGCCATGATGGGCATAACGGTTCAAAACATCGCTCAAGGCAATGCGCGGGTCGCCTTCAAAGGGGGAGCCATCTTCATTGTGCATCACCCTTAGGTCCAATTCCGCCTCACCTGCCACCCAAGGCAGAGGGACAGGGTCACGGCCCGCTGGCTCCATAATGCCGTCTTGATCGCCGGTTTCAAACACAAGCGGCGATTCTTGGATGTCTGCCCCGAATACATCAATATTGAGGACGGACAGCGGCATGCGCATTTGCTTGCCGCTCATGCCTTTGGGGACGCGTTTGCCGCGTAATTGACCATTGAGATCAACAGCTGCGACACGAAGGGATTTGCTCATCTTATGACCTGTGGCCTATAGCGCAGCTTCGGGCGCGCCTGGCTTGGAAGATGTCGATTGAGACGTGCGTTGACAAGGCCAAAAAAGCCGATGATCACAAAAGTGAGCAGGATGAAATAAAAGGCCAAAATAGGATAGGCGATGAAGGGGTTGAAGGTCTTATCGGCGAAATAGCTGGCGTAATAGAGGGCATCGCCGCGCTGTTGCCAGGCTGGGAAGCCTGAAAAAAACACCAAGGTGGTCGCATGAAACAGAAAAATTGCCTCATTGGTATAGGCCGGCCAAGCCAGGCGNAGGCTGGTGGGCCAGATCACGCGGCGNAAGCGCGACCAGCCCGANAGGCCATAGGCATCGGCGGCCTCAACCTCTCCTTTTGGCACGGACCGCAACGCGCCGTAGAAAATTTCGGCAGAATAGGCGGCTGTGTTGAGGATCAGCACCAAGAGCGCCCCAAATTGTGCCGCGGTCAGCCAAGGCAGAAGGCCTTGCTGCTTGAGGCGCAGAAAGATGAAATAGGCCAAGAAAAATTGGATAAACAGCGGAGAACCGCGGAAAATTAAAATAAACCATTCAGCCGGCCGGCGCAGAATCGCGCGGGGGCTGGCCTTGGCGAGCGCCATCGCATTGGCGATGAAAAATCCGATCAAAAGTGCCAAGGCTCCGAAATAGATATTCCAAATGAGACCCGAGCCAATCAGCGTGAAATGCTGGCAAAGGGTGAAATCCGACTTGGGCAGCAGGCGTTCGCCATAGCCCAGCGAGCGCAGCCCATAGTCCAAAATGGTTTGCTGGCAGCTCATGAGGTGGCTCCCAATGTACCCTGCCCATGTGTGAGGCGTTTCATTACGCGTTCCAGCACCACCTCGGAGAGTTTGGTAAAGGCAAGGTAAAAGACCAGCAGAAACAGAAAATACTGCATGCGCCAGTCACCATGGGGATAGTCGGAGAATTTCGCCTGTTTCGTGCCACCCAATTCGCGGGCCCAGTAAACAATGTCTTCGACGCCAAGCAAAAATAATAGCGGTGTGGCCTTGATCAAGACCATCCAAAGATTGGACAGCCCAGGCAGGGCATAGACCCACATTTGCGGCACCAAAATACGCCAAAATACTTGTGCTGGGCGCATACCATANGCTTGCGCTGTTTCTATCTGGGCTTGGGGCACGGCGCGCATGGCNCCATAAAGGACATTGGCGGCAAAGGCTCCGAAGACGATTGCAAAGGTCAAAACCGCGGTGAAAAATCCGTAAATCTCATGCACATATTGTGGGGCTGTGCCCAAGGGCAGCTTGGCCGCAGCGCAGACGACGAAGTCATTGCCTTGGCGAATAGGTTCGTTCCAATCGGGGCAAAGCGCCTGATGGCGCAGCCATTCGAAACCTTGATCCAGGGCGATGACAAAAAACAGGAAAAAAGCAATATCAGGCACGCCGCGCACAGCGGAGATATAGGTTTTGCCGATAAGGCGTAATGGCAAGAGCCGGGCGCGCGCCAAGGTCGCGCCGCCAAAGCCAAACACAAGCGCCGCAGGGGCCGTGACCGCCAAGAGGATGAGCACCGTTGCGAAGGATTGATAAAACAACAGGTGTTTGCCCGTGGTCAGATAGCAGCTGAGCCAGGGCAGGCTGGAAAGGAGGCTAGGATCTGAACAATAGTNAAAAATCGGACTGGNACCTTCGGTTTGGCGTCGGCNGGCCTTTTTCGGTGAATATTTATTCTAAATCCTTAACGGCGTCTCATACGTCGGCGTTCTGGGGCAATGGGGGCGAGGATGAACCCGCCCCCAAGGTTTTCAGTTAGAATTGTTCGCCAATGTCCCATTCGGCGATCAGCGCGTTCAACGACCCATCCGCTTTCATAGAGGCGATGGCGGCATCAAATTTGTCGCGCAGCTCCGTATCGGATTCGCGGAGCCCCATGCCCACGCCGCCACCGATCAACTCTTGTTGCTCCAAGAGCACCAGATCGGCATCGCCTTCTGCCACGGGGGTGAGATAGGCTTTATCCGCCAACACAGCGTCGGCTTCACCGTTTTTCACGGCAGCCACGGTTTCTTCCGGTGTTGCAAATTCCACCAGTGTGGCGCCAGAGGCGGCCACAAAGCTGGCTTGAATGGTGTTGGCTTGCGCGGCAATCACAGCGCTTGAGAGATCCACATCAGCCGAGAGGGCCATATAAGCGGAAGGATCAGGTTGGGTATAGTTTTGAGTGAAGTCGATCACCTCATCACGCTCCGCTGTGATCGACATGCCGGCAATGATGGTGTCGTAGTTGCCGGACACTAGGTTTGGAATGATGCTGTCCCAGTCGTTGACAACCCATTCGCAGGTCAACATGGCCCGCGCGCAGAGCTCATCACCCAATTTACGCTCGAAGCCGTCAACTTCGCCAGCATCGTTGATGAAGTTATAGGGGGGGTAGGCCCCTTCGGTGCCCATCCGGATTGTATCGGCAAAAGACATGCCAGCGGTCAGCGCCAATGCGGCGGTGGTCAAGATCAGCTTATTCATATGTATCTCCCTAAGATATGTGGCTGAGTGTTGTTAAGCGACGGCAGAAAGAAACTGCTGAAGCCGTTGTGATTTCGGTGCACCAAAGAGGGTCTCGGGAGGACCTTGTTCCTCAATCACCCCTTGGTGCAAGAAAATAACGTGATTGGCCACATCGCGCGCCATGGCCATGTCATGGGTGACGATGAGCATGGTGCGCCCTTCCGCGGCCAAATCCTTGATGACGCCAATCACCTCTTGCTCCAATTCTGGATCAAGGGCGGATGTAGGTTCATCAAACAATAGTGCTTCGGGCTCCATGGCCAAGGCGCGGGCGATGGCAGCCCTTTGTTGTTGCCCGCCAGACAGTTGGGCGGGGTAGACATCGCATTTTTCGCCAATACCCACTTTATCCAGAAGCGCACGGGCGCGAGATTCGACCTCAGATTTATCCTGTTTGAGCACGGTTACCGGAGCTTCCATGACATTTTGCAAGATGGTCATATGCGCCCAAAGGTTGAACTGTTGGAAGACCATCGACAGGTTGGTGCGCAGCCGGGTGACTTGAGCGGGATCGGCCGGACGCCGGTTGTGGTCCCTGAGAGCTCCAGCGGACGGCCTCGCCTTGGAAGAGAATCGCACCCTTTTGGCTGATCTCCAGCATATTGCAGCAGCGCAGCAGAGTGGATTTCCCAGATCCAGACGAGCCAATAAGCGCAACCACATCGCCGCGTCTTGCGGTGATGTCGATGCCCTTTAAAACCTCAAGATCGCCATAGGCTTTATGGAGGCCTTTTATTTCAATCACGGGTGTATTTTGGTCGCTCACGAAAACCCCTATCCTACCGGAGCAGATATTAGGCGAGGAAGGGCGTGTCTCGCAATCCAAAAGCGGCATAGATTGAAATTAAGGGGCCTCAGGCAGTGGAAATTGCAAATAAGTCTCCGCGCTGATCTCGATGAGGTCAAATATCTGAAGTGTTTGCCTGTCTTTTGGACCAATCGAGAGAATCGCTTGCCGCAGAGCGTCGCGGAGGGCGGCTGCGTTTTGGCCCAATGCGGTGATATAGGGCAGTGTTGGCGTGGCAGGAGTGTGGCGCAGATCTCTAGCCCTGCCGCCTTGTCCCAATCGCGTGTCAAAAAATGCCAAGTCAACGCATCCACGGCAGCCAGATCAGCCCGTCCCTCCAAAACAGCGCGGGCCGAGGCTGCATGTCCGCCGGTTTGCAGCCGTGTGGCGCC
>JGI20152J14361_10000936_pt1 | contig 19817 bp, 15 predicted proteins | sample COG_02_FD_14361 | JGI IMG/M metagenome (IMG submission 14361)
GTAAATACTCTCGCCAACAATAATCGCATCGTCCACAATAATGCCGAGAATCAGCAAGAACGAAAACATCGACATCATATTAAGGGTCAGGCCAATACTGGGTAATATCCACAGCGCGCCCATATAGGCGATAGCGATGCCAACGGCCACCCAAAAGGCCAGCTGCGGACGCAAAAATAGCATCAGCACCACAAACACCAGAATCAACCCGCCGAAGGCATTTTTTGACAGCAACGCCAGACGTCCTGAAAACATATTCGAGAAGTCTTTCCAGGTTTGTAACTGCAGTCCCGGTGGCAGAAAGCTCGAGCCGGCATTTACATAGTCTTTTACCGCTGCAGTGGTGGCCACTACATCGGGATTTTTACCCACACGGACGCCGAGGAAAATAGCGTTTTCCCCATTGAATCTGGTGCGCAGATTACGTTCTTCGAAGCCATCTATAACAGTCGCCACATCTTCAATTTTAATTTCAGTTCCGTCAGCGCGACTGGACACTATGATCTGCTTAAAATCTTCTTCGTAATAGGCCTGACCGCGGGTTTGAATCTGGATATCACCGCTATCCGCACGAATGGTTCCGGCGGGCAAATTCAGTGAAGACTGACGCACGGCACTGACCACATCATTGAATGAGATGCCGTAACGACGCATGTTCATTTCAGATAGCTCTATATCAATCTGCGGCTCCCGCACCCCCCACAGCTCGACAAAATCCACATGGGGTAGGGCCGCTAAATCATTGCGGATACGCTGGCCGTATTCTCGCAGCACGGCTTCGCCCGCATCTCCAAACAGGGCCACGCGAATAACCTCGTCGCGCATCTTCTGCTCAGTAATCACCGCACGTTCGGCGTCTTTGGGAAAGGTAATAATCGAATCCACCCGAGCCTTGATATCGTTGATCATCTTGGTCATGTCGTAACCGTCGGCGACTTCGACTGTGACCTTGCCGCTGTTTTGGCGCGCCTGACTGCGAATATGTTTGATGCCCTCGAGGGTATAGATAGCCTCTTCAATGCGCACCACTATCTGCTCTTCCACTTCCCGCGGTCCAGCTCCGGGGTAGGGCATAGAGATATCGATTATATTAATGCTGGTTGAGGGGAAGACTTCTTTGCCCATGCCCAAGCTGCCAATAATGCCGGCGGCCAAGATCAGCAGCATCAACAGATTGGCTGCAATCGGGTTGCGCACAAACCAGGCTATGGAGCTGTTCATAGGAGCTCAGCGCTGTTTGATGTGGAGCTTTTGGGTGGAGTGCTCTTGATTGGAGAGCTCTCGGCAGTTGCAGTTGCCGAACTGGTATCCACGCGCATACCGGGCACAGGTAAAGCAATGCGGGTACCCACAATACGCGTACCTGATTTAATACTGGTAGTCACCACCGAGTCAGTATCCGACTGCACCAGTGACAGAGTGATAAAGCTAACTTCATCGTTGTCATTGAGCACCAACACTTCATTGCCGCGATAAAGGATGTTCTTAGGCAGCTCTATGGCATTGGGCATTTGCCGGCCCGCGATCTCTGCTTCGACAAAGAGCCCGATACTGAGGGGCGGCCGGTCACTGTTGGGATCTGTTTTGAAGGGGTTTTGCACTTCAGCTACGGCGTAGGTCATGCGGCTCTGAATGTCGATGGAGGCTTCAGTGCGGACAATTTTTCCCTGCCACCTGTAGGTCTTGCCACCGACTTTGCGCTGCAGCACCACCTCTGGATAGTATGCGCTCTGGGCATCTTCAAAGTTAACCGGCAAATCAATCAGTGCCGCCTGTCGATCACTCAAAGGTAGGCGAACTTCCACTACATCGGTGCTGTATATTTTGGCGATTCGAGTGCCCGGGGTAATGTATTGGCCAAGATCGACAAAGGTCTGTCTGATGCGTCCCTGAAATGGGGTCAGAATCGAAGTGCGGCTGAGATCTAGGTTGGCTTTGTTGAGATCGGCACGGGCTGATTCGAGAGCGGCTTTGGCGGATGCTAACTGTGGCTCACGCAGAAACAGGGCATTGGCGGTGTTGTCTCCAAGATCACGCCATTCTCGTTTGGCCTGACGTGAGCGCCCTTTTTCCAGAGCGACTTGCTCCTCGGCTTTGGCCACCTGCGCCTTGGCGCGGATAACGGCAAACTGGTAATCGCTGGATTCCAGCTGGATCAGCTTATCCCCCCGGCGAAAGAAGCTGCCGCTGGCATAACTCTGATCAACCGCAACTACCTTGCCCGATACCTGAGATACCAGGTCAATTTCACGTCTTGGCGCAACAGTGCCCTGAGACTTAATTCGTGGACGTAGAGTCTGCGGTGCGGCATCAATCACTTCGACTAGGAGCAGTGCGGGTGGCAGGCGCTTGACTTTTTCCGGCTTGGATTTGAGGGTTGCGATGGCGATAATAAATAGAATTCCGGCCATCAGTACGGCAACAGTTATTTTCCCCTGGCGGTTAAACAATGGCATTTACAAACCTATATATTATGGCGAGCGTTGCGCTTTGAACGCTCAAAAACGCTGTTGAAGCAGATTCGTTGACGATTGCGGCTCACAGGCCGCCACCGCACAATAATATTGTTATACGCACTGACCAATTAGCTGGATGCTAGCTAGTCTGCTGCGGGCTACTGTACTCATCGCGATCCGAGACTTCATTGAAAATGTCTTCATTGAGCAGCCCCTCACTTTTCGCTACCACTGTGGTGACCATGCCGTCACCGGTGACATTGACCACCGTGCGCATCATATCCAGCAGACGATCAACGCCGATAATCAGACCAATACCTTCGACGGGTAACCCTACCTGCTGCAGAACCATGGATAGCATAATCAAACCTACTCCCGGGACACCTGCAGTGCCCACTGAAGCTAAAGTTGCTGTGGCAATCACTGCAAGATATTCGGTGATACCCAGATCCAGACCATAGGCCTGTGCAATAAAGACTGTTGCCACGCCCTGCATAATCGCAGTGCCGTCCATATTAATGGTGGCGCCCAATGGCACAGTAAATGAGGCGATGGAATTGTCCACACCGACACGTTTCTCCACCACATTCAAAGTGATGGGCATGGTGGCATTGCTCGATGAGGTGCTAAAAGCAAAGAGCATGGCCGGACGCATATTCTTAATAAGTGTCAGGGGATTTAAGCGAGTAAAGAAGCTGAAAATACTGGTGTAGACGACTCCTGCATGGATCACCAATACCAGAGTAACCGTCATAAAGTAGAGCGCCAGATTAAAGATCGCGGTGAAGCCTTCTTGAGTAAATAACTTGGCCAGCAGACAAAACACACCGAAGGGTGCCAAGTGCATCAGGATAGTGACCATGCGCATAATCACTTCATTAAACGTCTGAAAGCCTACCAGAGTAGACTTGCCTGCAGTGCCCGCTTGCGTGATGGCGACGCCAACCAAAATAGCGAAGACAATAATTTGCAGCATATTGCCGTCAGACATGGCTTGGATTGGGTTGGTGGGGAAGATGCCAATTAATACTTCTTTAAAGGCCGGTGGAGTCGCCGCGACATAACTGGCGGTTACAGAAGTATCTATGCCCACACCTGGATTAATAATGTTGGCCAGAGTCAGGGCGATAGTGATAGCCACTGCGGTGGTAAACAGATAGAGGGCCAAGGTCTTAAAGGCGATACGCCCCATCTTGACGTTTTCACCCATTGCCGCAGAACCACAGACCAGTGAGACAAATACCAACGGCACTACCAACAGCTTCAGGGAGGCAATAAAGATACGCCCGACCACATCAAATATATATTCCACCACCCAGGCGGTTAATGGTCCGGGACCACTGCCATCACTGATCATATTGAGAATCAGACCAACGACAATGCCTAGTGCCATACCGAGAAGTATTTTTGATGAGAGTTGCATTGTTTAATCCCTACCTTGATGGTTTTTCTCTCGCAGTAATCGGCGATGAGTCTGTTTTCTACAGGCTAACTGTTACAGGCTATCTACTACAGGCCTTTTCTTGCAAGCTATCGATTATTCGTTATCCAAGCCAAAAAGCGAAGCTTGAATTCAGGCACTCGCCACATCAACAGCAACAAGAATAACAAATTAGCTGCTGACATCAGGGCAAAAAATTGTGGAATACTCATCTGCACAATACTCAGGCAGACAATACCGATTAATGCACCAGACACCATAAACAGGGCATTAAATACATTGTTTGCGGCTATTACTCGCGCCCGCTTATGACTCTCGGTGCGCGATTGCACCATGGCATAGAGGGGCACAATAAACATGCCGCCAAACATGCCAATGGCAGCTAGGTCGATAAATATTCTTCCGCCTCCACTGAGGCTCAAAAATTGTAGGGGCATCACTGCACTTATTGAGGCGTTCGCCAGCTGATAACTGGTGGAGGCAAAAAACAGGTCTGCACTAAACAGAGTAAGGCCAATGGCACCAAAGGGAATCAATCCCGGCTCAACCTGATGGCCAGAGATCTTGCCGCAGAGCAGGGAGCCAATTGCCACGCCAACAATAAAGGCACCTAAGAGCACGGAGATTAAAGTGGCATGACCCTGGAGCACGGTCACGGCAAAATTCGGTACTTGGGTCAAAAAGCTGCCGCCAAATAACCAAAACCAAGAGATGCCCATAGTGCAGTAGAAGACCGTCATATTTTCACGGGCGAGGCGAATATTGCGTGCAGCGTCGGCAATCGGGTTGAGGCTGATACGAATATCCCCGCCTTCTGATGGCGCATTGGGAATCGCGCAGCTGGCGCGCCAGCCAATTAAGGCCAGCATAATTGCCGCAGCGCCTACCAGATGTGTGCCGCCCTCATAGCTCACCAGCCAGGCACCCAATAAAGTACCAATCAAAATGGAGGTAAAGGTTCCCATGCCGACCTGGGCATTCCCGGCCATCAGTTCTTCAGCGGCCAGATGCTGAGGAATAATTGAATACTTAATGGGCCCAAAAAATGCCGATTGCACGCCGAGTAGAAATAATACCCCGAGCATCAAGTTAATATTGCTGCTGTAGAGGGCATAGCTGCCGGTGAGCATAATAAGAATTTCGGCAAACTTAATCCGCCTGATCAGCCAGGCCTTATCGTATTTGTCCGCCAGCTGGCCAGCAGTGGTGGAGAACAAAAAGAACGGCAGAATAAACAGGCCGGCGGCCAAATTAGTGAGGAAGTTGGTGTTGCTATCTGAGGCTGAAATACCGCTACTGACAATAATGACCAGCAGAGCATTTTTAAACAGATTGTCGTTCAGTGCGCCGAGAAACTGGGTGATAAAAAAGGGCAGAAAACGCCGCTGGCGAAACAGATAGAACTGGCCCTGTTGTTTATTCACAGTCGTACCCTATTTATTATTATTTTTGAGGGGGTGGAGTCTGCGCCAAGCATACTACATTAACCTTCTCGAGACAGGTGGGCCAAAGCCCCAGCATTCTGTTCCCAGTTCTGTCCGTCAAAACTATCCACCACTATAGATTCAACATGAGTGCGGTCGAGACAGCGCAGGTTAACACTAAAGCCATCCGGATTAGAGCGCGGGGTATAAAAGGCCTTGATGCCGCAGTGTTTACAAAAGGTGTGCTGAGCAGCACCTGTATTAAAGGTGTAGGTCGTAATGGCATCTTCGCCGCAGAGTAATCGAAATCTTGAAGTCGGCACAATCATCTGATCACCGCCACTTTGATAGCAGATCGAGCAGTTACAGGCATGTGCATGCAACTGGCTTGGCGCGTCGATTTCAAATTTGACCGCACCGCAGTGGCAGGCCCCTTGGTGGGTCTTGAGCTCTGACATTATATTTTCCTCCTCGGCTTGTTGCGGGACCCGAATTATAATCGTCATTAAGTCCTCGTGGTGAAAAATTCATTCTCCCCCCCCTATCCCGTGACTACTTTCCAAGGCCATAGGTTCCTCCATTGGTAGGGTCCCCGCGGACTAATGGTGTTGACGCCACTAAGGGTGATAGACATATTTTTTAAAAAAAAAGGCCTTTTACTCTCTTAGAAGTCTGGAATATCTGAAAAGCTGTGCTAAACCTAATAAATACCAGGTTAATTTTTCTTGGTAGATATAAAAAAAATAATTAAATCAAATAACGAAAAAATCCAAATTTCTGATATCTCGGGGGGAGATTTATGAAAAATACACTCATTTTAAAATTAACTTCACTAGCCGCAGCCATTATTGCTGGCGGCACTATGTTGCCAACTGTCGCTTTCGCCGAAGACGCTATGGTTGAAGACGCTATGGTTGAAGAGATCGTGACTACAGGTAGTCGTGCAAAGGCTCGCTCAGCCACTGATACAGTCGCGGCGGTTGATGTAATAACCAGTGCCGAACTGTTAAATCAGGGCGACATGGACGTAGCTAACCTGCTGCGTAACTCTGTACCTTCCTTTTCAGTCAACGATCAGCCGATCAGTGATGCAGCAACTCTGGTGCGCCCATTCCAGCTTCGTGGCATGGCTCCGGATCACTCATTGATTCTGGTGAACAATAAGCGTCGTCACCGAGCCAGCGTTATCGTTTGGTCTGCTGGTGGTATCTCAGATGGCTCTCACGGTGCTGATGTGTCCACTATTCCAGGTATGGCTCTAAAAAGCGTTGAAGTCTTGCGTGATGGTGCAGCGGCTCAGTATGGCTCTGATGCCCTGGCGGGGGTGATTAACTTTAAGCTCAAAGATGCCAGTGAAGGCGGTTCTGCTCAAGTACGGGTAGGGCAATACGCTGAAGGCGATGGCGACATGGCTTACTTTGCGGGCAACATGGGTATGGAGCTTGGTGAAAATGGCTTTGCCAACGTCACGCTGGAATATGGTTCATCTGATGAAACGGTTCGTTCGGTTCAGCGAGATGATGCTGCTGCCCTGATCGCTGCGGGCTTCCCAGTTGATGACCCAGCTCAAAAATGGGGCCGTCCTTTTGTTGATAACGATCTTAAATTCTTCGTTAACTTCGGTACTCAGCTGACTGACAGTGTAGAACTCTATGGTTATGCCAACTACACGAGCAGAGATGTCGACGGTGGATTCTACTTCCGTAACCCGACAAATCGCGGTGGCGTTTACGCGCAAACCAATAAAAACGGCACTGAACCTACTGACGGAGTGACGTACACACAAGCCGAATTGGACGCATTTGAGGACGATGATTTTAACGAACTACTTGTCGCCGCATCTAATGGCGCTGACTGTAGTGCCTACGTTGTTCCTTCAGATGACCCCACCAGCACCGACCTTGCCGACGCAATCACCGGCCTCAAAGCAGATGATAATTGCTTTAACTTTAACGAAACCATTCCTGGCGGCTTTACTCCGCGCTTTGGTGGCACCGTAACCGACACCACCTTTATGCTGGGTTTGAGAGGTGAGCTGGATAATGGTATGACCTGGGATGTCAGTGCATATCGCGGCGAGAACGAAGGCGACTTTTATATTAACAACACAGTTAACGCCAGCTTGGGTGCCGATACACCACGCAACTTTGATCCAGGCCTGTACCGTCAAACTGATGTGAACTTCAATGTGGACTTTACCTACCCGGTAAGTAAAACCGTCAACCTTGCCTTTGGCGCCGAGCACCGTACTGAAGAGTTTTCGATTGGTGCTGGCCAAGAAGAATCATATGTCGATGGCGGCCTTGGTGAGCAGGGCTTTAGTACCTCGACTAACGGTTTCCCAGGCTTCTCTCCTGACATCTCCGGTGACTTTGATCGTTCAAATGATGCTGTCTATATAGATGGTGAGTGGGATGCGAGCGAAGATCTGCTGTTAGCCGCTGCCGTGCGTTTTGAAGACTTTGATGGTTTTGGTAGCACGACTAACTACAAACTGGGCGCTAACTACAAGTTGGATGATAACTTAGGTGTTCGCGCTACCTTCAGCACTGGCTTTAAAGCACCAACTGCAGGCCAACTGAATGCGTCTAACATCTCAACATTGATCGACGTTGCGACTAATCAATTGGTCAATGAGGGGGTTATTCCTGCAACCAATCCAGTTGCCGCAAAGGTTGGTGCTGTAGCGCTGCAGCCCGAAGAGTCTGAGAACTACACCCTAGGCTTCTTTGGCAGTCTGGGCGAGATTGATATTACGTTTGATTACTTCAATATTGAGGTCACTGATCGTCTGACGCTATCAAGAAATTTCAGTCTGACAGCACAGGATATTATTGATTTGACGGCTGCTGGCGTTGCGGGTGCGGATGACATTACCGTATTCAAATTCTTTACCAATGACTTTGATACGGAAACCAGCGGTTTTGATATTGTGATGTCAACAAGCACTGATTGGATGGGCGGCACTACTGCTTGGAATCTGGCCTACAACCACACTAAAACTGAGATCACGTCTCGTGGCGAATATATAGATGACGCCCGTGAGAGAGAAATCGAAGAGCTGTCACCTGACACCCGCTACAACATTTCTGCCAATCACGTGATGAATGACTGGCGCGCTCTTGGCCGTATTTCCTACTATGGTGATTGGTATGACGCAAACCAAGAGTTGGTCTATGACGGCGAATACGTAGTGGATCTTGAGCTTGCATATGACCTGAATGAAAGCTCTACCATCATGCTCGGCGGCAACAACGTCTTTGACGAAGCAGGGTCGAAGAAGCATAACGGTGCCGCTAGCGCCGGTAACACTTACAGCGAATTCGCTCCTATGGGCTTCAGTGGTGCCTTCTGGTATGCCAAGTACAGCTACAATTTCTAGGGGGCTTTTTTTAAGTGACTCTTGAAAGCTTAATTAGACAAGAGACAAAGCATAGTCAGTCACAGTGATTAGTAAAAGGGGGTGCCAATTGGCGCCCCTTTTTGTGTCTAGGGGTCTTCTAGCTGCCGCAGTGGCAGGCCAGACGATGAGTCTTGCGCTCTGATCTTGTATTGCTGCTCTGGGTATTTAAAACTGTCGATTGTAAGCATGGTCAGGGGGGGGAAGTGTTCAAATACTGCGCAGCTTTCCCCAAAAGATTCCCCGTAAAAAACTCTTCCGGTGCTGCTCTCTATAGCCTCTATAGCCTCTATAGCAGGGCCTCTCTTTATACTACTCCTTTACATATAGCGCCCAATGCCAAAAGTGGAGTCATTGCAGCAAACGTATGTTCAGGTTTTATATTAAAGATAACCTCTTGTGTCAGTATCTGTGTCAGTATCTGTGTAAATTTCATCTTAGATGTTTTAGATGTATAGGTATAACTATATAGTTGTGTTAGGCTGCAAAACGGCCATCAAAAAAACAATTAGGCCGATCAACTAAAAAAACATCCCAAAACACCAATATCTCGGGGGAGATTTATGAAAAATACATCCATTTTTAAATTAACTTCACTAGCAGCAGCAATTATTGCTGGCGGCACTATGCTGCCAACAGTAGCTTTCGCAGAAGACGCTCTGGTCGAAGAAATCGTAACGGTTGGTGCACGTGCTAAAGCACGTTCAGTAATCGACTCTGTATCTGCTGTTGATGTTATCAGCGGTTCTGAGCTGACTAATCAAGGCGATATTGACGTTACCAACCTTTTGCGTAACTCAGTACCTTCTTACTACGTCAACGATCAGCCGATCAGTGACGCAGGCACAATGGTTCGTCCAGCAGGCCTTCGCGGCATGGCAGCTGACCACACTTTAGTACTGGTTAACGGCAAGCGTCGTCACCGTGCTTCAGTTATCCTCTGGGCTGCTGGTGGTATTTCAGACGGCGCACAGGGTCCTGATACATCTTCGATTCCTGGTCTAGCGTTAAAAAATATTGAAGTACTTCGCGACGGCGCAGCATCACAGTACGGTTCTGATGCACTTGCTGGCGTAATCAACTTTAATCTTAAAGATGCAAGTGAAGGCGGTAGTATCCAGGTTCGTGCCGGTGAGTATGGCGAAGGCGATGGTTCTATGTCTTACCTTTCAGCTAACTTTGGCTTACCTCTTGGTGCTAACGGCTTTGTAAACACCACTATTGAAGTGGGTTCTAGCGACGAAACTGATCGTTCAGTACAGCGTTCAGACGCTACTGCTCTGTCGGCAGATGGCTACACTGGCGTTCCATCTCCAGCAATGAAGTGGGGCCGTCCTAACGTTGATAACGATATGAAGGTGTTTATCAACTTCGGCGCCGACTTAGGTAACAATACTGAAATGTATGGTTATGCTAACTCAACGACCAAAGACATCGACGGTGGATTCTACTTCCGTAACCCTACCAACCGTGGTGGTGTATACGGCGATGCAACAAACCTTCTTATCGGTGATATGGATGGTGTTGGTGTTGGTACAGATTGCCCAGAAGTTCTTCTGACAGGTAATATTCCAGATCCAGTCAATATGGCAATCGTTGCAGCTGATGATAACTGCTTCAGCTTCCAGGAAACTATTCCTGGTGGTTTCACGCCACGCTTTGGCGGCTCCGTTACTGATCAAGCATTCTTGTTTGGTTTGAAAGGTGAGACGGCTAATGGTTTAGGTTGGGACGTAAGTTCTTACTACGGCGTCAACGAAGCTGACTTCTTTATTAACAACACTGTTAATGCAAGCATGGGTCCAGCTTCTCCACGTGACTTCGATCCAGGCTTATACCGCCAGGTTGAGACTTCCGTAAATGCTGACTTTACTTACTCTATGAGTGACGCTGTAAACTTGGCCTTTGGTGCTGAGTACCGTGTTGAAGAATTCACCATTGGCGCAGGCGATGAAGCTTCTTCAACTGCCGGTGTACTAGGTGATCAAGGATTTAGTCTTTCAAGCAATGGTTTCCCAGGATTCTCTAAGTCTATCGCTGGTGTATTTGACCGCAGCAACTTTGCGGCCTACGTAGAAGGCGAGTGGGATGTGTCAGATGATCTGTTACTGACTTCTGCGCTGCGTTTTGAAGACTATGATGACTTTGGTACAACTACCAACTATAAAATTGGTGGTAACTATCACTTAACTGATGACTCTGGTATTCGTGCCACTTACAGCACTGGCTTTAAAGCACCAACTCCAGGCCAGTCTAATGCGTCAAACATCTCTACTGTCATCGATAGCGCAACAGGCCAGTTAGTGAACAAAGGCGTCATTCCAGCTACTAGCCCAGTTGCACTGTTATACGGCGGCAAGGTGTTGGGTCCTGAAGATTCAACTAACATGACCGTTGGTGTCTACACAACTATAGGTCAGTTCGATATCACTCTGGATTGGTTTGATATTGATGTTGAAGATCGTCTTAACCTGTCTAAAGATACCAACCTGACAGCAGCTGATATCCAGGCACTGAAAGACGCAAACGTACCCGGTGCTGGCGATATGTCTCAGTTCCGTTTCTTCACTAATGACTTTGATACCAACACAAGCGGTATTGATTTGGTTGTTTCAACTAGCACTGATTGGATGGGCGGTACCACTGACTGGAACCTAGCCTATAACAAGACGACTACTGAAATTACTAACCGTGGCGAAACTATCGATGCTGAGCGCGAGCGCAGAATCGAAGACATGACTCCAGATACACGTTGGAACCTGTCTGCTAACCACTCCATGGATGCTTGGAGAATGCTTGCTCGTGTTAGCTCATACAGCGATTGGTATGACAGCAACGAAGGCTTGGATTACTCAGGCGAGATGGTTGTTGATTTGGAACTATCCTATGACCTCAACGACAGCTCATCTGTAATGGTTGGCGGTAACAACGTACTGGACGAAGCCGGCGATACATTGCATGACGCAACGGCTTACGGTAACAAGTACAGCCAGTTCGCGCCAATGGGCTTCAGTGGTGCATTTTGGTACGCCAAGTACAGCTACAACTTCTAAGCAACTCAGTATGAGTTAACTAGAAAAAAGCAGTAAAAAGTAAGACAAAAAAGGGTGCCAATTGGCACCCTTTTTTTATATTAAAAAATTAACAAAACAGATTAATTTAAATNAGCTTAAGTCATAAACCAACACTGTTGTACTGCGATTCCCGACCTCACGGCGATCCAAATCGACGAAGGTAGACAGCTCTTTAAACCCCGCTTTTTTCATCATTCCAGCCGAGCCCGCATTTTCTGCGTGGCGATCAACCAGTAATATATCAGCACTGAATGTAGGTGCGCGCTGAATAATATTCTTGAGTAAGCTCGTGCCAATACCCCGGCCGCTGTAGTCTTGATGCACAACCACCTCGGCAATATAGATCGCCGATCGCCCCTGGCTAAACTGCAAATAATGGTTCGGCAGGGCCTGGGGATGATAAAAAATCCCCAACCCCACCGGCTGTTTTTCATTGTAGGCAACCAATGCTGAAGCCTGTCCCGAGGCGACTAATAAAAATTCACTATCGACACCTTCCTGGGGTAAATAATTCCAAGGATTGGCACCATGATGAAAAAGAAATGCTTTTAATGTTTCAAGTTCCACAGGTTTTGCAAGTCGGTATTCTGTCATAGGGTTATCTATAATTTTTTTAAAATTATCCACTTTTCAAAAAGAAGCTATGGCTGGGTGAAGCTTGTAAATCACCTTAGCCTCGAGGTAGAGGCAAGGTAGAGGAAAGGTAGAGTAATCGTACAAGCAAGCGCCTTGCCTGAGTGTTTATTCTAAAGTTGATGATTCCTGTAGTGAAGGTTTTATTCCGTCACTGGCACTACATTTGAGCGATTTAAAATATTGATTAATCGACTGTCGGCGTTGTTCAACACTTTTCAGCAAGATCCGCTCATTGGAATCTTCACTGCCTCTTAACGGTCACATAATTAAAGGAGCACCTTAATATATTCTTAGAGCACATAAGTATAATTTCCTCGAGTAACATTCGCAGCCCCATAACATTAGCAGTCCCATAACAGGGTCCGGGTTTCACTAATAAGTCTTCGTCTGGCTCGTCAATAGAAGAGGTAGCCCGGATTTTAACCCGCTGCCAGCTGTGCGCAAATTTTTGGCGCCGCCGCATATAAACAAGAGTAGTGAGATAAGCCCTTCAGTTCCTCGACACTCACGACGCCCGGGATATCATTGGCTAGATAGGCAGCCATGGCCAGCGGTGACCAGTTATCGTCTGTCCCGTGCCACAGCTGGACGCTGGAACTATAGCGACTAAGATCACCTGACCATCTCACATAGAAATTTATATCTCTTAAATAGCCACTAGATCCGTGCTGAAAGCAGTGTTTGAGTAGCCTAGTAATAGGTTGTTTGAACTCACGATGTTGGCGCAGACTTTTGTCTGCTCCTGCGGCACTGGCGAAGAGCATGCTAAACAGTAGACCTGGCGCCACAGTAGCCATCAGCCTCTGATATTGGGTTAACAGCGTGAACAACCATGGCCGTTGGAGGGCTAGCTTAAAGACGGTGCCACCGGCCATATGATCCAAAAAATCACCGCCATTGAGCGGTGCGGCAGCTGATATTAGGTGGATATGGCGAACCTGATCTTGTAAGGCGACACTGACTTCAAGTGCCACATGGGCACCAATTGAAAAACCCATTAAGCTAATCTGCTCGGTTCCCGCTATCTGTTTGATCTGATTGGCCAGCGCCTGGTAGTAGCCTTCTCGATCAAGAGTATTGCTGATCGAGAATCTATCGAAGCTCAGTATCCTAAGATTGTGGGTTTTTGCGTGAGCATCAAATAGGGCGCACTCTTCTATACCTCCTGGAACGCCATGAAAATAGACTACCAGTCTGCCCTCCGGATTACCGTATTCAACAAAGCGCATTCGACCTTCCCTATTAGTGCCATATTTGGCGGTTAGAGCGAGTTGACTGCCTTTAGCAGCGCTTCAGCAACAGCCGTTGAGGAGCCGGGATTTTGACCAGTGATAATCAGCCCATCGACGACCGCCAGTGGGTGCCAATCGTCAACTTTCTGATACAGGCCACCCAGTGATGCCAGCTCATCTTCGAGCAGGTAGGGCACCACGTCGGTTAACTCTACAGCGGCTTCTTCGCTGTTACTAAAGCCGGTGACATTCTTGCCCATTACCAGTGGATCACCGTTTGCAGCTTTGGCCTTAAGCAGTACCGCAGGGGCATGGCATACAGTGGCAACAGGCTTGTCTGCGGCAATGAACGATTCAATCAGAGCAATGGAGTCAGGATCATTATGCAGGTCCCAGAGTGGGCCGTGGCCACCGGGATAAAATACCGCATCAAAATCGTCTACCTGCACTGTCGATAGTTTGACCGTGCTTGCCAGCGCCGTGTTAGCTGCTGAGTCAGCTTCGAATCTACGAGTCGCGTCGGTTAAAAAGCCCGGCTCGCTGCTCTTGGGATCCAGTGGCGGTTGGCCACCCAGGGGCGAAGCCAGTGTCAAAACGACACCAGCATCCAAGAGTGTGTAATAGGGGCTAGCAAATTCTTCCAGCCAAAAGCCTGTTTTATGGCCGGTATCACCCAGTTGATCATGTGAGGTTAAGACAATTAATACATTCATTGAATAGATCCTTTTGGGTGTTTTTTAGTGGTCAGTATTTTCTAGAGTTTAGAGCAAGGTATTGATTCAGTCGCGCTACCTACGCCGCTCTTTCCACGCGACATTCATAGGAGCCCATTTCAAATTCACGGCAGATCAAAGGGCGGTTTTCGTAGATCGAACACATAAAGGTATCGCGATCTATCGCTGAGCACCAACCATCATCTAAACGCAGCATGGTCTCTGCGCCCCACTGATCCACAGAGATATGCTCAGCTGGCACACCTGTATCGGTGATGATCATCACCTCCAAGCGGCAGCAGCTCGCCTGGCAGGTTGAGCAGCTCACCTCGGGTTCCGGTATATGTTTGATGTCGATAGTCATATGAATTAGTGAGCGCAGATATTTCGCCAAGTTGACCATATTCGAATTTGCTTTGCGAGGGAATTAGGGAAACTAGGGGCAATAGTGTATTCGAGCGTTAGTTTGCTTGGTTGCTTGCCCATCTAAGTTCCCGGTTCAGCAGCAGCGCGTCGCCCTTTGCTAGAACCGGTTCTTAGTGGCTGAGGTTTACCCTTCCAGCAGGCCTTGAGAGCCCCTAGCTGGCGTTATGCCAGGTCGAAGCGGTCAAGGTTCATCACCTTAGTCCAAGCTGCCACAAAGTCTCTGACGAGCCGTTCATGGCCATCAGTGCTAGCGTAGACTTCGGCATAGGCGCGCAGTACGGAGTTGGAGCCGAAGACCAGCTCATTGCGAGTGCCGCTGTACTTCAACTCGCCACTACTGCGATCTCGACCCTCGAACAGTTCGGTCTGATCGCCCATGGCCTTCCATTCAGTGCCCATATCCAACAGATTGACGAAGAAGTCATTGCTGAGCACGCCCACCTGATCAGTGAAGACACCCTGCTGGCTGCCGCCATGATTGGCTCCTAGCACTCGCAGTCCTCCCACCAGTGCAGTCAGCTCCGGCGCGGTCAGTGTCAGCAATTGCGCTCGGCTGATCAGCAGAGCCTCGGTGGTTGCCCCTATGTTGCCCTGTCGGTAGTTGCGGAAACCATCGGCCAGAGGCTCGAGTACAGCAAAGGACTCAGCATCGGTCTGAGCCTGAGTGGCATCTACGCGCCCCGGCGTAAAGGGCACCTCAATTGGCATACCGGCTAACTTGGCAGCTTGCTCGACGCCCACGCTGCCAGCAAGAACGATCATGTCCGCCAGCGATAGCTTAGAAGAAGTCTTTTGCATCTCACTCAACTTGCTCACTGTGCCCATGACGTCTTGGTTTACCGCCCAGTCCTTCTGCGGGGCCAATGCCAGGCGAGCACCGTTAGCACCGCCGCGCTTGTCGCCACCGCGATAGGTTGAGGCTGAAGCCCAGGCAACGGATACCAACTCGCTAACCGATAGACCAGAAGCGGCAATCTGCTCCTTGGTATCGGCTATATCTGCGGCACTAGGGTTATGCGTTGCAGTGGGCAGCGGGTCTTGCCAGAGCAGATCCTCAGCCGGTACTTCAGGTCCTAAGTAGCGTGTCTTGGGGCCCATGTCTCTATGGGTCAGCTTGAACCAAGCGCGAGCAAAGGCATCAGCGAAAGCTTCGGGGTTCTCCAGGAAGCGCTTGGAGATCTTGCCGAACTCCGGATCAAAACGCATGGTCAGATCCGTGGTTAACATGGTGGGCCTGTGCATCTGGCCCTCTACATGGGCGTCGGGAATGCTATTCGGCGCATTCACGGCAACCCATTGTTTCGCCCCAGCGGGAGATTGAGTCAGCTCCCATTCGAACTCAAACAGATTCTCAAAGTAGTTGTTACTCCAGAGGGTTGGAGTCGTGGTCCAAGTTACTTCTAAACCACTAGAAACCGTGTCTTTGCCGTGGCCACTGCCGAAATCGCTGGCCCAGCCCAAGCCTTGCTGCTCCATGGACGCGCCTTCAGGTTCCGGCCCCTTGTGGGATTCAGGTGCCGCGCCATGACATTTACCGAAGGTGTGACCGCCGGCGATCAGCGCCACGGTCTCTTCGTCGTTCATGGCCATGCGCTCAAAGGTCGAGCGGATGTCTTTGGCCGCCGCCATATAGTCACCACTGGCATTAGGGCCTTCCGGGTTCACATAGATCAGACCCATATGGGTAGCGGCAAGATTGTCGTCCAGCTCGCGATCCCCATGGAAACGTTTATCGTCTGCCAGCCACTCGGTCTCTGCACCCCAGTTGACGTCCATATCCGGTTCCCAGACATCATCGCGGCCACCGGCAAAACCGAAGGTCTTGAAGCCCATGGATTCTAGCGCCACGTTGCCAGCCAGAATAAATAGGTCGCCCCAGGAGATCTGCTGGCCATACTTCTGTTTGATCGGCCACAGCAAACGTCTGCTCTTGTCGATATTGACGTTGTCCGGCCAGGAGTTGAGCGGCGCAAAGCGCTGCTGCCCGCGACCACTGCCACCGCGGCCATCGAGAGTGCGGTAAGTGCCGGCAGCGTGCCAGGCCATGCGCACCATCTGTGGACCATAGTGACCGAAGTCGGCAGGCCACCAATCTTGGCTNTCGGTCATAAGATGGGTGAGATCCGCTTTTAGCGCTGCGTAGTCGATTTGCTTGAACTCATCGGCGTAGCTGAATGCGTTCCCCAGGGGGTTGGACTTGTTTGAATGCTGGTTGAGCAGATCCACAGGTAGCTGGTTTGGCCACCAGTCTTTGTTTGAGGTTCCGCCGCCGGCAGCGTGATGGAATGGGCATTTGGCTTCTTCTGACATGTCGTCTCTCTCTTATTCTATGAATTTGGGTTGCAACAGCTACAGTCAAAAACAGCAGAAAACGGGATCGGAGGGAACTCTAGAAGCAGAGTTTTTATATCCTCGCCGCCATGGCTGCTATCTCAGGTATTTTTGTTTAGTGGTGTTTGCACATCATTGCTGCTCATCAATTTATCTATTCATCTAAATCAGACGTCGGGCTTGAGGGAGAAAGGTAAGGGTTGTTTGTGCTAACTCCCTTTTATTATTTTATTTGCCTAGCTGTCAATGCTTGTAGGTTCCGTTTTAAAATAATACTACGGAATAGCGATGACAGTAATGGTATTTTTTAGGTTTTGGTAAGCCCTTAAAAATACGGCCGACCCTCATCCTATTGCTTGTAGCCAAGAAAAGATGAATAGATTAAGTGGCCCAAAGGGCCGCAAAGCTTTCGATTGAAAAAGCTATAACGCTGGGGAGTTGTTTTGGTAGGTTGTTTTACGTGCGAAATTGGCTTTTCCGAGTGGGCAATCTATTGGTAACGAACTAACCGGCTCAAGTAGAAACAGTGGTTTACAGCGAGCCGGGTTTTGATTCTTTCAAACCTGCGTTATTTGCTGATTAGGGGCGTTTTATACCCAAGACTACTGTGCTTTTCGGTAGCGCTTTTCCATGCCATCAAGAAAATTACGCAACACCTGATCCAGGCACTCACGATAGTTCTTATGGTCTGGGCGACGGAACAGGGCGCTCAACTCATGTTTGCTCATCGTGAACTCATTAAGCTTCAGTATTTCAAGCAAATCATCCGCCTGCAGACTCAAAGCGATCTTCAGCTTGCGCAGGACACTGTTATTGCTCAGGAACTGCTCTGGCTCAGGTGTGCCCTTTTCGGAGGCACCTCTGTTCTTGATAATCAGGCCATTTAAGAATCCAGCAAGGTTTACATCCTCACAGAGAACAAAGTCCGGTTCCCCTTCTCGTGCCAACCAAGTTGCCAGTTCAGCTTTACTGCCTTCATAGCCACCGAGCTTAAACATAGCCAGCATAGCGGGATCGCTGTAATCGAAGATGTAACGCACACGGCGCAAGATATCGTTATTGTTGATAGCTAGTCCTCCTCTATCGCAGGGGTTTCATCGTTGCTAACGACTGTGACTGCAGGGCTCTCGTCGCCGCCAATAGCTTTAGCGTTGATTTCCACATAAAGGGTCATAAGTCCCTTGGCCACAAGCTCATCGACGTTTTTCGTCAGGGAAGACAGATGCACTTCCACAGCCGTCTCTTCAGACTCGCCGAATTTGCAATCAAAGGCCCAATACTTGGCGCCAGAGGGCAGTGTATTGGCCCGTTCTTTCTTGAGGAATTTACGGATATCGTGCTTGACCGAGTCAACGACTCGCGGCAATTTGATTTTCGGGTGTTCTAACTTAAAGGTCTTTTTCATGGGGATCCTACTGAGGTGGGCAGCCGCGGAATGCGGGACAATTGCTTAGGGCGGGGAGTGTAGTGGTTCTGGGGGGATTCTGCTATGTATTAAAGTTCAGCTGATGGCTATCAGTCTGATTCCAGGGCCACTAAGCGCGGGCTCAGATCTCCCTAACCAGCGCGGCTATTGGAATTATCTTGGCTTAAGTCAATTGTAGCGGCTTGCTACAATTGAAGCGTAGCGCTACAATTCAGCTCACATAAACCAAAAGAGGCGAGTGACATGGCGACAGCCAGCGTACGATTAGACCAAGACCTTATCGATAAAGCGACAATCATGGCAAAAGCCTTGAGCCGCACAGCACCAAAGCAGATTGAGCACTGGGCGAAAATTGGTGAAATGATGGAAGATAACCCTGACTTACCTTACGAATTTGTTAAACAGGCGATTATTGCTAAAGCTGAGCGGGAAGCTGGAAAGCTAGAGGCTTACGATTTTGGTTAGGGCTACCAGTGTTTTACAGACGCCGACCTTTAAAAAAGCCGTTAAGAAGCTAAAGCCCAGCAATAAAAAAGAGCTGGATACCGCTATTAAATCAGTAATGGCGGAACCGACAGCTGGTGAGCAGAAGAAGGGCGATCTATCCTTTTTAAGAGTGCACAAATTCAAGATGAACAAGCAAATGACATTGCTAGGGTATAGCTTCAACGATGGGACTTTAACCCTTGAATTAATGGCCCTTGGTTCTCATGAGAATTTTTATCGTGATGTAAAAAGGCAGAGGTAGAGCTGTCATGCCATACCTTGAGTGGGTAATTGGGAGTAGGTAATTGTTTGTTGGAGGCTGAATCTGATTTACTCTCTCAATTCGAGTCTGAGGTTGCCATATTTTTACGGAGAATTTAATTAAGGGCCTGCGCCCGCTCATACTCATATGGGCTCACATAGCCCAGATAGGAGTGCCGTCTTTGTCGGTTATAAAATACCTCGATATATTCAAAAATACTTTGTCTGGCATCCTCCTTCGTCCGATAGTCTTCGTCATCCACGAGTTCGGTTTTAAGCGTCCCAAAGAAGCTTTCCGCCACTGCATTATCATGGCATTCGCCTTTCCGGCTCATACTGCAAAGCAGGTCATTTTGCTGCAGTAACTTGCGATAACTGCCTGAGGCATAAGTACTGCCTTGATCTGAATGCACTGTCACACCTTTTAGCTTCCCTCTGCGCCATACCGCCATCATTAGGGCGTCAGCCACCAACGTTGAATCATTGCGATCAGACATCGCCCAACCAATGA
>JGI20152J14361_10000940_pt1 | contig 19786 bp, 15 predicted proteins | sample COG_02_FD_14361 | JGI IMG/M metagenome (IMG submission 14361)
CACATTTGCCCTTCTTTGATCGTGCTACAATCTGCGAATTACAGTTTCAGTCCGAACTGAAAGGCTATGCCACTGATGATGTTCTAGTCGTTGCTGAGTGATGTGTCCTGAGAAAAGTGGACATGTGATTCTCTTTAAAAGAGGATCATAAACAATGAAGAGACGACAATATACTACGGAGTTCAAGAAGGATGCCGCTTATCAGATAATCATCGAAGGAGTGGCCGTGCAGGAGCTCTCAGATCGGCTGGGAGTGCCAACGACCCAACTGTATCGCTGGAAAGCAGAGCACATTGAAGAGTTGGAGGCGAACAATCCTGCCTCAGCGCCGAGTCCTAAGAAGATGGCCGATGAGATCGCCGAGCTTCGCAAGGAGCTGGCGAAGTCCAAGCGGATGAACGAAATTCTAAAAAAAACGGTGGGATTTTTCAGTCAAGATTAACGATGAAATACGAATTTATCGAAACACATAAGGCAGTTTACAAGGTCACTGAGATCTGTGACTGCTTTGATATCAAACCGAGCGGTTATTATGCCTGGAAGACGCGAGAGACCAGCGCTCGAAGCATCGCGGATGCTGCCCATGCAACGCGCATCAAAGAGCTCCATAAGGCCTCTAATGAGCGCGAAGGGCATCGTATGATCCATGATCATTTGAAAGACGAATCGATTGCTTGTGGCCGCTGTAGCAGCCAGCTTAGGCTCCGGTCTAGAAATTCAGTCGGGAACTAACCGTACAACACGCGCTAATCTTTTTGTTCTCCTCGGTGTCAGTTCTGGAATCGGAAAAAGTGAGGTTTTCAGAGACCTACTTGGCCCTCTGCTTGCTTTCGAAGATGCGTTGCACCGTTGGTGGGAAAACGAGCCATTGGTTAAAGCCAGAGCCGGTGAGGAATTGCTTAAAGCTAGGATTTCAGGTATGCGAACTGAAATTCGAAAACTTCACTCAGGACTTGCGACGAGTTTTTTCGAAAAGCTTCAAGAAGCCGAACGCGCTCGTATGGCATGCGAAACATTCCGGCACGCACCAAGCCTTTTGGCCGATGATTCAACATCTGAGGCACTGGCTCAAATGATGTTTCGGTCGAATGAGGCTATCGCCTCCGTCTCTGCGGATGCTCGTTATTTCCTAAAGCGTCTGGGCACTCCAGACACAAAGGAGGAGTCATTTTTCCTAAAGGGGTTTAGCGGCGACTTAGCACTGACGAATCGCGTTTCCCGTAATGCCGTTCGCCTGCGAAAACCTTGTTTGACGACACTGCTTCTTACGCAGCGCGATGCTTACAGGGATTTCATAGATAAGTCGGTGAAGAATCGTTCCGGTCTACTGCCCAGATTTCTGCATGCGCGAATCAACCACTCAAAGTCAGACTTGGTCAGGATCGATGGACGGACAACTAGCCGGATCCGCAACGATTACGCTGAACGTATAAAAGACATCATTGAAGCATATCGCTTCGAATCAAGTCCGACAACAGTCGAAGTCTCTGACTCAGCTAAACAGTTCATCGAGAGCATCGAACGTGAATGTCGAAACGCTGCCATGACCGACGAAAGTCTACATGGCGAAATAATGCGACGCCGGGCCGAACAAACTTGGAGGGTCAGTCTGTGCCTGCATGCTCTGCGGTATGGAACAACTTCCACCCTGCATCCACTGGAACTCAGTGACGCTCAAACCGCAGTTCAGATCGTGACTCGATTCACCGCTACACCTGAAAACTGAAATACATAATAGCCATGAAAAAACTTAACGAAAAGCTCGATAGGATCAAAGCGGAAGCCCTTGAGCTAACAACAGTCATTGATCGCTTGATAGTAGAGGTTCAGTCTCTTCGTGTCGAAGCCACATCCGCAGAAGACGCGAAGCGACGTCATCGACTGGAAATGGATCTGCTGAACATGAAAGACTTTATGTGGATTCGTAGATAGCGTAAAGCAGAGCCAATCAGTCCCGAGAAACATTTGAAGATTGGGGCCCCTTCGTGGAATGCTCCGCAGTGTGCTGCAACTCACTGTATTCTCTCGAAGCAATCTGCGTCTTCGCCGAGCATTATCTCGACGCCTTCGAGTTGTCCTTTTTCTATTGCGACAGCTTCAAAATACGGAGTGCTCCGCGCATTACGAATCCGAACACGATTCCACCCACTAGGAGGTCAGGCCATGGGCTCCCCAGCCAGTATACGAGCAGACCTGCCGTGATTACGCCTCCGTTGACGATGATGTCGTTCGAGGTAAAAATCGCGGACGCCTGCATATGGGCCTCCTCCGACCGGGCTTTTTGAATCAACCAGAGGCAGACCACATTGGCTACTAGAGCTACAGCAGCCACGATGATCATCGTCTTGAAGTCCGGCATTGTCTCTGAATAGAAAAACCGGCGGATCACCTCCGAAAAGCCGACGAGTGCTAATAGCATTTGGAGAAGTCCACTAATTTTCGCGACCTTCTTCTTGGTCGCTACTGCAGTGCCTGCAGCCATTAAACTCAATGCGTAGACGATGGCGTCGGCTAGCATGTCGAGCGAGTCTGCGATCAGGCCCCCATCGAGTTCGAAAACAAGCCAAAGCCCATTTCGATAACGAAGAAAGCAGCATTGATGCCGAGCACCCACCACAGAATGCGTTTTTGAGTATCTCGATTTTCGGTCGTATCTGTTTCTACCTCCTCGGAGGTCTCTAATCGTGATCCCAATCCCAATTCTGAAAGCGCCTTCGAGATTGGCTCCACATCGCCACGATGGACGACACTGACCATACGTTCTTGGATGTTTACTGATATGCATAGGACGGCCTCAAGTCCTTCCATCTTGAGCCGAATCATTTGCTCCTCCGAGGGACAGTCCAATTTTTCGACGTGGTAGCTGGATTTAAACAAAGACATTACATTTGAGTTTCGTCACCTTGGCCATCGTTGCGACCGCCAAACAACTCGTAGAGCAGTGGAAGAACCAACAGCGTCAATAAAGTCGAAGTCAGAATGCCGCCGACAACGACAGAGGCCAAAGGTCGCTGAATCTCCGAACCGACTCCAGTAGACACGGCCATGGGCAAGAATCCTGCAGCGGAGGTCAAAGCCGTTGCTAATACGGGACGCAGGCGTTGGCAGGCAGCTTGTGTGACTGCCTCACGCATATCTGCCGTGCGTTCGCGATAAGACCGGATCGCTGAAATCAGAATTTGACCATTCAGGACGGCGATACCGCTCAAGGCAATAAAGCCGACGGCTGCACTCACACTAAAAGGGATGCCTCTAAACCAGAGAGTAAGGATGCCCCCAATGAGGGCGAGTGGGATGCCGCTGTAGATGAGCAATACGTCACGCATATCTTTCAAGCTGAAGTAGAGCAGGAAGAAGACAGCCGCAAGCGTCACGGGCACTACGATGGCGAGGCGTGTCTGAGCGCGTTCGAGGTTCTCAAACTGGCCACCCCAATCGAGCACATAGCCCTCGGGCAGTTCCAATGATTCGTTAATCTTCTCTTTCGCCTCGGCGACGAATGAGGAAACGTCACGGTCATCTACATTGACCTGCACACGAATCAAGCGTCGTCCCCATTCGCGGTTGATCGTGGCAGAGCCATCTTCAATCCGAATGTCGGCGAGTCTGTGTAGTGGTAATTGCTGCCCTTCGGCTGTAGGGATGATTGTATTACGCAATGCTTCCATGTCAGTTCGCAATGCATCCGGCAGGCGCAGCACGAGGGGAAAGTTGCGTTGTCCCTCAAACACTTGTCCAGCTCGGGTGCCACCGATGGACTCTACAATACTCATCACATGATGCGTGGAGATACCATGCTGTGCGATCACGTCCTGGTTGATGTCGATCTTCAGCGTCGGCTGTCCGGTCAACTGATCGACGGAGATGTCCCCATGCCCTTCGACATCAAGCAGAATACGCTGCACCTGGTCACTCAGTCGCACAAGTTCGTCAAAATCGTCGCCGTAGATCTTGATACCTACGTCGGAACGGATGCCGGATTCCATCTCATTGAGTCGCATCTCAATCGGTTGGGTAAAGGCCATGTTTAAGCCTGGTAGCTCGGCAACAGACGCTTGCATAGCCGCCACTAGCTCAGATTGACTTTTGGCTTTGGTCCACTGTTCCCGAGGATGCAAGGAGACGAAAATATCTGTCAGTTCTGTTCCCATCGGATCGGTGGCTACTTCCGCCGAGCCGATACGGCTCCAGATGTGACGAATCTCATCGGGGTAGTTTTCCAATAAGAGTTGTTCAATACGTGTATTGTATTTGACCGACTCAGGAATCGAAACCCCGGCGAGGCGAATCGTATTGATGGTGATGGCACCCTCGCTAAGACGGGGCACAAATTCGCCGCCCATTTTCGCGCCGACCCATAGCGTCAGCGCGAACACGATGGCTACCGTCGCCAAAACATATGTGCGGGCACGCATCGCAAACCGCAAACTCGCAGTATATGCCTTAGTTAATGCTCCCGCAATACCGCCCCCTTCTTCTTTAGCACTGGGCTTGATGAAATAGTAATTGAGGATCGGAGTGACAGTTAGCGCATAAATCAGCGCCCCAGCCAATGCGAAGATGAAGGTGAGAGCCATCGGGCGGAACATCTTACCTTCAGTTCCTTCGAGCGTCAGTATCGGAAAAAATACTACGATAGTGATACCCATTCCGAAGATCACGGGGCGTGCCACTTCCTTGGCTGAACTGATGACGATCTCCAAGCGTTCTGCCTTTGTGAGGGGGCGTCCGAGTTCGATGCGTCGCTGCCCCAGCTTACGCATGTTCGATTCGGTCATGACGACAGAGCCATCCACAATCATACCGAAATCGACCGCGCCGAGGCTCAACAAGCTGGCGGCGATGCCAAAGTAACTCATGCCGAACGCAGAGAAGAGCATGGATATCGGGATCACTGAAGCGACCAAAAGGCCCGCCCTAAAGTTTCCCAACAGAGCAAAGAGAATCGCCACAACAAGAATGGCTCCCGCAGCGAGATTGTGTTGAACTGTGCCGATTACCTGACTGGTGAGCTCTGTGCGATCATAGACGATATTAACGACCACATCTTCAGGCAGCGAGCGTCGGAGGCTGTCTAAACGTATCTTGAGTTCTTCGGTCACAACCTTGCCGTTTTCACCCATCAACATAAATGCCAGACCGAGCACGACTTCACCTTGGCCTTGTGCGGAGACAGCACCTCTACGAATTTCGTAGCCGATCTTTACCTCGTCCGCTACATCTCTGACACGTAGCGGACTGCCGCCATAGGAAGCGATGACGATATTCTCGATCTCTTCAATCGACTCCACGCGACCAAGGCCGTGAATCAGCAGCGACTGACCACCTCGGGTGAGAATGCCGCCGCCTGCGTTGCTGTTATTCGCCTGCAATGCTTCAGACACCTCGTCGAGAGTGAGCCCGAACTTTACCAAGTTTTGCGGCGAGACGATCACATGATACTGGCGCTCGTAGCCGCCCCAGGAGTTGACCTCGGCGACTCCGGAGACTTTTCGCAACTCAGGCTTAATCACCCAGTCATGCAAGGTTCGCAACTCCTCTAGAGAACGATCAGGGGCGGTGGAGCTGAGTGTATAGTGAAAGATCTCACCCAGTCCGGTCGAGATCGGCCCGAGTTGGGGGCGTTCGATTTCTTCCGGTAGTTCAACTGTGGACAGCCGTTCGGATATATACTGCCTTGCTTCTGAAATCTCCGTGGCATCCGAGAATGTCGCGACGACTTGTGAAAATCCGAACTTTGAAACCGAGCGAACGCTTTCCAGTCCTGGCAATCCGCCCATCGCTAGCTCGACGGGTAAGGTGATCTGTTGTTCGATCTCCTCTGGATTCAATGCAGGTGCGACCGTGTTGATCTGCACTTGGACAGGCGTCGTGTCCGGAAAGGCATCGACAGGCAGCTGGAACAGTTTCCATGAGCCAAGACCGATGAAGATAGCTGAGAGCAGCAGAACCAGTAAACGGTTTTGCAGAGAGAGTTTAGAAAGTGATTCCATTTTAAATGAGCAGCAAAAGGTTTAATCGTCGACGCAACCTGCGCCCAAACGTGATTTAAGAAATTCCGACATGGCAATGAAGGCACCTTCAGTCACGACGAGTTCGTTCGCTCCAAGGCCTTCAGTCACGGCAACCGTATCGTTCCCGGATTGTCCGAGACTCACGTGGCGCAATGCGTAAAGGTCAGGCGCTTCTTTAACAAAAACATAGGGCCTGCCTTCATGATGCTGGATTGCATCTCGCGGCAGTAAAACAGCGTTTCCCGCGCCTGTTAGGACTAGTTCAGCATGCCCGAACATGCCTTGCCGTATGACTCCATCCGGGTTTTGTATTTCAGCACGAGCTTTTAGCATTCGGTTGCGCGGGTCGATTGCTGAGTCCACCCAAGTGATGACCCCTGTATATTTGATGTCTTTGGCACCGCCGTCTAGACGTGCCGTTAATATCTGCCCGACTTGAACAGAATCGGCATACTCAGGGCTTACTGATAAATCCAGCCAGAGGGTCGATAAATCGGTCACTTTGAACAGTGCTTTTCCTTCGGATACAGCTTCCCCGGTAACAGCTTCACGTGCAACTAGCGTCCCCGCGAATGGCGCACGTAATTTGATGGTGGAGCTGCTGTCTTGCTCTTCGGCGATTTGTGCAATTTCTCCATCGGAGAACCCCAGATTGAGGAGTTTTTGACGAGCCATTTTACTCTTCAACTGGGCTACTTCATGAGCTGCTTCAGCCTCAAGAAAATCACGGGCAGCTGAAATCTTTTCCTCTTTCAACTTCTTTTCGCGCTGATACGCCAACTCTGCGATACGTTCGTCTACTTGTCGGGTGAGAAACTCTGCCTTAGCCTCTGCTACTTCGTCGGAACTGATCTCGACAAGCACATCTCCTTTTTTGACGGACTGCCCCACGTCCGCATGGACGGTGCGAACGATCCCATCGGCGAGAGGTGTCACGAGTGCCAACTTGTTGCGGTTGTAGCTCACTTCGAAGAAAGCCGAGACTGTTGGCTGCGCAAGACCCTCTGTCGGATGTGTGGTAACAATACCTGCTTTAGATGAGGACTCGGCAGAAGCAAAGCGAACTTTCACACTTTTGCCCGGTGCTAGCTGGCCGGCGAGTTGAGGCTGACAAATGCCACATTCCAATTCGGCAACATCATGCTCCTTACACCAGAGCACTGGGGCATCGGACTGTCCTTTAGAACCTTGCTGCGTGCCATGATCCGCCCGAGCCGGGTCGCAGTAGAAACATTCGTCCTCGTAGAGGCTGTGCTCTTCGCACCAAAGCCGATCCTTATCTTCCAACTGTGGTTGGCAAATCCAGCAACGATCTTCGTAGCGGTCGTGTCCATTGCACCAGAGCCGTCCTGCTTCCCTTTTTGATGGGTCGCAGATATAGCAGAGGTCAACAGATACATCGTGGGCTTCGCAGACTTCGGAAGAGAGTGAAGGACTTGCTTGTGGAGATGTCGAAGAAGCTGCTTCTGAAGCATTTTGTTTCTCGGCTATTTCTGGATGACAATAAAAGCACTCGTCCTCATAGAGGCTGTGCTCTTCACACCAAAGCCGATCCTTGTCTTCCAATTGTGGCTGGCAGATCCAGCAACGATCTTCGTAGCGGTCGTGTCCATTGCACCACAGTCGTCCTGCTTCCCTTTTTGATGGATCACAGATATAACAGAGGTCAGCAGATACTCCATGAGCTTCGCAAAGTGCTGTAGCTTTCGGAGCCACGTCTGTTTCGCAGCTTGAACAATCTTCGGCGTTCTCAGGACTGGCGGTTTTTTTCGAATCCGTGTCGGCGAGTAGTGAGTTTGAGGCGTAGACAAGTGCAATCGCGAGTAGCGCGGTGCATCCAAATATATTGATGAGTTTTTTCATGATGTATGATCTCTGTTTTATTTAAAATTTTTCGTATTCGTTGTTCTCATTCGAATTGATCTCTGAAAGCGGACGTCCAGCTAAGGCTTCCAGTTCGAAGAAGGCTTTGTTGTATTCGACCAGCGTCTCTGTGTGTCGGATGCGTGCTTCGGCAAACATCCGTTGTGCGTCGATGACTTCCAGATAACTGGCTTTGCCTTCCTGATACGCACGCCAGGTCTTTTCCTGCACGCTTTGAGATGAGCTTAAAAGGTTCCGTTCGATGTTCTCCACTTCATCACGCAGGAACTCCAGCTTTCGATGGGTGCTCGTCAACGCGACTAAGGCGTTGATACGGATTGCTCGTGAGTTTTCATGTGCTTTGCCGAGTTCTTCTCGCGCCTTTCGAATATTACCTTGGTTCCGGTCGAAGAGCGGAAGCGGCACACTGAATTGAACGACGCCGGATAGGTTATCGTCCCCGTTGAAGTGTTTGAGTCCGACACCCACGGTCAGATCTGGAATCGCCTTTGACTCTTCAAGAGCAACAACCTGGCGGTGTTGTTCGAGGAGTGCCGCCCAGCGAAGCATCTCGGGATGACGCTCTAAGGTTTGCTTCAAAGATAGCTGCGTCGGCAGCTGTATTGATTGTCGTAACTTTCCGGACACGTGGGAGAACTTAGGATCGTCGCTGCCGTAGAGTTCGGCGAGTTGACGCCTTGCTGCATCCAACTTCCGTTCGGCTTGCCGTGCACTGATTTCTTCAGATGCCAAGACAGACTGGGCCTTGAGCTGTTCGAGTGGAGAAGCTTCACCGCTTTCTACCCGCGTTTTCGCTCCATCGAGCGCTTCCGATGCCAGCTTAGCGTTTTTCTGAAGTAACTCCAATTGCTCCTGAGCCGCTAATACTGAGATAAATGCCTTAGAGACTTCCGTAAGCAGAAGCATACGGGCTTGTTCGTAAGCGAATCGACTCACGTCTTCGCTCAACTTTGCAGTCTTTACTCGATGTTTGCGCTTCCCCCCCAATTCAAGCAACTGGCTCAGTAGCACGGTTGATTCCGCATTGTCGAAACCTGACGTCTCGTCGGAGCCACCGAACTCCTCCGCTTCGACCTCCAGTTCAGGATTTGGAAGGAGTCCTGACTGAAGTGTCTCAGCTTCAGCAATCCGGATGTCGATTGCGTATCCCGCTAGTCTAGGGCTGTTGACCAGCGCGTAAGAGTAAGCTTTCCGAAGAGTCAATTCGCCCTGAGGTTCGCCGACGTGTGGCGGATCAATTGTATTCGCCTGCGCGGCTGAGAGTGTGCCCGCAGCGAAGGAGCAGATCGCAAAGGCAATAGTAAATGGTTTATAGTAGATACATGCGCGAGTGGGCATGCTTTGTTTACGTTTTGAAAATAGGTGCATAAAAAATCCTGATAGAAGTTAAATACTGCGAATCCACAGAAGGTGGTTTGCGCAGTGGAGGTGCCCTCAACGAGAGGGCCTAACCAACTAACTTTATCAGAATATCAGAGACGCAGATTTACGGTCTGCGCGACGAGCACACACGTGTCCATCAACTCCGGCGGTGCCTGAGCCTGAACAATGTGAGCAATTTCTTTTAACGTAAAATTCGGTGCGGAGACATCGGATCCCGCAGATTGAAGTGCAGTCAAAGTCGGAATGGATTCTCCTTTGTCGATGCACACTTGCGGTAGTTCGACTGCTTTAAGTTCAAGGTCCACACAGGAGTCTTCGTCTGAGAAACGACGCTCCTCAGCTAGTCCGCTAACACACACAGGCGGACAGTCAGAGCATTTGGCGGAGCTCAACTCGGGAGAGAGGTCCGAGCTTTTGTTAAGACACAGCAACAGTCCTCCGACGCCACCAAAGAGGACGTTCCAAGCAAACAAGCTCAAGAGAGCAACTGCTGTTATTTTGCGTTTCACTGATTTAACTAGTTCGCCGATAGATCATTTAAGTCAAGGCTTTGCATTTAATTTTTCACCGATGTTTCTTTGAGTGAGCTGTCTAGGGGGTATATTTACCACACTAGTCGATCATTACAGCTTAACAGATTCATATACCAACCGCGTGTTACTCCAGTTGGTATTTGTTCGGGTGAGTTAATCATATTGTTTTGGGAATAATAAATGTTTGTATCATTCTTACCTATTAAGTAATCCACTGAGAAATGTTTTCTAACTTCATTCATCTGCTGATGGCGCTCGCCATCTTTAATCCGTTCTGCTGTTGCACGGCGGCGGGTTTGTTTGCGGATGATTCTGGAGTGGCAGCGATTCCGAGTTGCTGTGAGAGCACTGGCGATCAGCAGAGTTCGCAAGATCAGCATGATCCAGAGAATTGTCCGCACAAAGCTTTAGATGACTTCGAAATTACATCTAATAAGGAGGCGGGCACTCACAACTCCACGCTTTCGCTACTTCCAGTGCTTTTTGTTGTTCGCGACTTGCTGGTCTATGAACCAGTTGTCGAATTAATTCATCCCAAGGTGCTAGAGTCAGTGCTTGGGTCCCCACCTGTTTCGTTATCACAGGTGTATTGTGTCTATAGGATCTGATTGATCCGTGTTGTTAACGTGCCGCTTTTGTGCGGCGCATCCATGCCACGTCCTATTCGGGATGACAGGCTTTTGAGCAATTACCGAATCAATCATGATCTATGTATACAAAACACTTTTTTAAGGGTGCCTATCGTGGCACTCAACTAAGCCTTCTATTGGGGCTATCCATTTCAATCGCATATGCGGAGAGTCTGAGTCTCGACCAAGCGCTTGCACGGGCGGAGTCGAAAAATCCTAGCTTAGAGGCTTTTCGTGAAAGTCGCCTGAGTGCAACGGAGCGCGTTGGCGCTTCGAATGCCTTGCCGAATCCGAAACTACAAGTTTCCTATTTCGGTGAGTCCGTGGAGACACGAACAGGTTCGCAAGAGGCCATCTATTCGTTTAGCCAGACGGTGCCCTGGCTGAGTAAGCTCTCTACGCGTAAAGATATCGCCTTGAGTGATGCCAACATGAGTGGCTTTGCCTATGAGCACGCTTTGGCCCAGCTTCAAAGGGAGGTAACCATTACTTATGTCGAGCTACTTTATTTGAAGAACTCGGTCATAACGACAGAGCAGAACTTAGGGCTCATACAGGACATGCGTTCTATCGTAGAGGAGCAAGTCAGCGGCGGGGCTTCGGTTAATTCCATGCTTCGTCTGGAGCTGGAGTATGAGCGAAAGCGAGATGATCTGGATAAACTCGAACAGGAGCGAATCGAACAACGCCATCGATTAGCTGCCTTGCTTGCGATGCCAGAAGCTCAGCTCTCTTTAGCTGGTGAACTAGAAGGGGTTGGGCCGTCAGTAGACAACGCAAGCTCGTTCCATCGGAAACTAGTTGAAAATAACCCTGAGCTGCTGGCTCTACGTCAAAGTAGCATTCGAGCTAGCCAGCAAGCGGAGTTGAGCCGATTGGCACGTCGTCCTGATTTCACGGTGGGGCTGAACTACATTCAAGTCGATGGCAGCGGTATCGCGGCGCGAGATGCAGGCAAGGATCCATGGAATGTCTCTTTGGCCGTCAGTCTCCCGATTTGGGCGGGGAAGGATCGTGCCAACATACGTGCGACCAAGGCAAACAGGCGTTCTGTAGACAGCTCCTACCTCAATAGAGAGTTGGCACTAAAGGCCGAGCTGAGTGCAACGCTGGCGTCCTTTCAGGATAGCGCGAGGCGTATGCAACGCTACGAGGAGACGCTGATCCCGCTGGCGGACCAAGCTTTGGATAATTCGAGAGCCGCCTACGAGAGCGACCAGCTCAGTGCTCTGGAAATGATCGATAGCGAGCGCTCCTTGCTCGAACTGAAACTGAACTACTGGCGAGCCGCCGCAAACGCGCGTCAAGCGGTCGCCAAAATCAACGCCCTGATCGGCGAATAATCTAGAACGGAAAATTTAAATCGAATGAAAACGAAACAAATACTTATGGCTCTCGGGCTGTTAATTCTCGGTCTGCTTGCAGGTCGATTCCTCCTGCCTTCTAAAGCATCGCAAGATGCCGTTGGCCACAACCATGGGACTGGGGACGCCGAACTTAGCGAGCCAGAAGTATGGACTTGTTCCATGCACCCTCAGATTCAACAGCCGGAATCAGGCGATTGCCCGATCTGCGGCATGGACCTGATTCCCCTCGCAAATGATAGCGACGGTGACGAAGGTGAACGTGTTTTAAGCATGAGCGAGAGCTCGCGCGCATTGGCTGATATTCAAACGACTCTGGTTAAAGAAGAGTCTCCCGAGATAAACATCCGCCTCGTCGGAAAGCTCGGCTATGACGAGACTTTGGAAAAATCACTCACTGCACGATTTCCTGCACGTATCGATGAACTGTTCGTCAACTTTACGGGTGCGAAAGTTCGTGCTGGCGATCCATTAGCCAAGGTCTACAGCCCCGAACTTCGCACCGCACAACGCGAATTGCTCAATGCTTACCGAGCCGACCCCGAAAGCATCTACACCGTGGCTGCTCGCAAGAAGCTCCGTCTCTGGGATCTGTTGCCCGAGCAAATTGATGCGATTCTTGATAACGGCGAAGCGCAGGATCACTTTACGATCAAAGCACCGGTGGGCGGGGTCGTTGTGGCCAAAAATGTAAGTGAAGGTGATTACCTTAAAGCAGGTGAAGTCCTCTTCCGTATCGTTGATCTGAGTAATATCTGGGCTGAACTGGATGCCTACGAGTCAGATCTGGGATGGCTGAAGGTAGGCCAATCAGCGGCGCTTTCTTTAAAAGCGTTTCCCGGTGAAGCCTTTGAGGGAGAGGTCGCTTTTATCGAACCAGAGATCAATGCGGCTACTCGAACCGTTCCCGTTCGTGTCAATGTTCCCAACTCGGAAGCTCGCCTGAAACCTGGAATGTTTGTCGAGGCGACAGTTAGTGGTTCAAGCGATAGTAGCGGTGCCTCGATTTTGGTTCCGTCTACAGCCGTCTTACGGACGGGGCAGCGGGCCGTTGTCTACGTCGAAAAACCTGATGCGGATCGCCCGACTTATGAAGGGCGGGAAATCGAGTTGGGTGTGAGGGCTGGCGATAGTTACGTTGTTACTTCAGGCCTCGAAGTGGGCGAACGGGTCGTCACTAATGGAGCCTTCAAGATTGATAGTGCACTTCAAATTAAGGCAAAGCCCAGTATGATGAATCCAGACGCTGGCTCTGAGACTGTCGGACATGACCACAGCGAGATGGCTATGGCTCCGGCTCCACCTGCGCTGTCAGTGGAAATGGCACTCTCTTTATTGGATGACTATTTGAAATTACAAGCGAGCTTGGCCGCCGACGATCTTGGCGCATCCAAGTCGGCGCTTAAAGCGATGATGCAGGTAACCGGCCATCAAGGCGATCTACCCGACTTGATACATGCGATGCTCGCAGCGGATAGTCTGGATGCGATCCGGCGTCCGCATTTTGAAACACTTTCGAATTCGCTGATCGCAGCAGTCATGGATACGCCATCGAGCTTTCCCGAAGGGCTTCTCGTGATGCACTGTCCGATGGTCTATGATGACCGTGGAGCCGATTGGATTCAAGCGACCGAGCCCCTTCAGAATCCTTACTATGGAGCGATGATGCTGAAATGTGGTGAGGTTAAATCGAAGGTGGATAGTTTGAAAGGCGCTGAGATCGAAGCGGCTACAGATACGAATTCCGAGAAATTGTTTGTGTCTTTGGTGCCCGGTTATTTGAAGCTGCAAGCCGCCCTTGCTGCGGATGATTTGGATGCATCAAAAGTTGCTCTAAAGTCGGTGATGCAGGCAACCGGTCATGAGGGGGATATTCCCGATTTGATACATGCGATGCTTGCAGCAGACAGTCTGGATGCGATCAGACGGCCTCATTTTGAGACGCTTTCGAACGCACTGATCGAAGCCGTGGAATCCAATCCGAACTCATTTGAAACGGATCTCTATCTGATGCATTGCCCGATGGTTTACGGCGACCGTGGAGCCAGTTGGCTTCAAGCTGAGGATTCACTCCTGAACCCTTACTTCGGGGACATGATGTTACGCTGTGGCGAAGTGAAAGGTCTGCTTGTTGAGCCAGAGCTCACTAAAGAAGCTGAACACAAACATTAATCTTTAAGAGAACTTAACAATGAAGAAAAAGGCGATAATCTACAGAATGGTGACACCCGATCACCTGTGCCCTTGGGGTATCAAGGCTTGGGACTTATTGAAGCGCAATGGATACGAAGTTGATGACCGTCATCTCGAATCGATGGATGCGAATAAGCGATATAAAGAAGAAAACGGTGTCGATGAGACGCCGCAGATCTTGATCGATGGAGAACTCATCGGCGGTTATGACCAATTGCGTGAGCACTTGAAGCTCGGCTCCGATCCGAAGGAAGGAAAGACCTATCAACCAATCATCGCCATCTTCGCAGTCACGTTTGGGATGGCCTTGACGACGGCATGGGCAATTCACGGTAGTCTCCATATCATACCAGTTCTCGAATTATTTATCGCATTCAGCATGTGCGTGTTGGGTGTTCTAAAACTCCAGAATCTGCAGTCCTACGCTAACGGATTCATCCAATACGATCTGCTCGCACGGCGTTATGTGCCTTACGCTTACGTCTATGCTTTTATCGAGGCGATTGGTGGAATCTTGATGATCTCGGGGCTCTTTATCTGGGTCGTCGCTCCCATCGTTCTTCTGGCGACGACGCTTGGTGCTATCTCGATTATAAAAGCAGTCTATATTGATAAGCGCGACTTGAGCTGCGCCTGTGTCGGCGGGGGGAGCGACGTGCCACTAGGTTTCATTTCCCTCACCGAGAATCTCATGATGATGGGAATGGCAATATGGATGATCTCTAAAGCCTTCTAAACTATGAGCACCAATCCAAAAAATCCGATCAATCAGCTCATCCGTTTCTGTCTCGAGAACAAGCTGGTCGTCATACTCTTCACCGTCGTTCTCATCTTCTGGGGAATTGCCGTCGCTCCCTTTGATTGGGAGTCTGATTTCTTGCCACGCGATCCGGTTCCCGTCGATGCGATTCCCGACATCGGCGAGAACCAGCAAATTGTTTTCACCGAGTGGATGGGGCGCTCTCCGCAGGATATCGAAGATCAAATCACATATCCGCTGACGACTGCATTACTGGGTCTGCCAGAAGTGAAGACGATCCGCAGTTACTCGATGTTCGGCTTCTCCTCGATCTATATCATCTTCAAGGAAGATGCTGAGTTTTATTGGACGCGTAGTCGCATCCTCGAAAAGCTCAATAGCCTGCCATCGGGCACCTTGCCGCAAGGAGCGTCACCCCAGTTGGGGCCGGATGCCACCGCCTTAGGGCAAGTCTTTTGGTATACACTGGAAGGCATGGACACGGACGGTAATCCAACGGGTGGCTGGGACTTGGACGAGCTACGTAGCACGCAGGATTGGTATGTGCGCTATGCGCTGCAGGGTGTCGACGGGGTCGCCGAAGTTGCCTCTATCGGGGGCTATGTGAAAGAGTATCAGATCGACGTCGATCCGGATGCACTTCGGACCTATGATGTCGCGTTACATGAAGTGTTTGCCGCGGTTAAGGGGAGCAATCTCGATGTCGGAGCGCGCACGATTGAAATCAATGCGGTTGAATACGTGATTCGGGGGCTGGGGTTTATCGATAGTCTGGATGACCTTCGTAAGACAGTCATTACCCAACGCGACAATGTGCCGGTGACGCTCGATCAAATCGCCTCTATCGAATACGGCCCCGCGCTGCGGCGTGGCGCATTGGACAAGGCGGGAGCTGAAGCAGTCGGTGGTGTTGTCGTCACGCGTTATGGAGAAAACCCGCTCGAAGTGATCAAGCGGGTGAAAGCAAAAATCGGTGAAATTTCGGCGGGCATGCCTAAAAAGACGCTTGAAGACGGCACAGTCAGCCAAGTCGAGGTGGTTCCTTTTTATGATAGAACCGGCCTCATCTACGAGACCCTCGGCACGCTGGAGAATGCCGTGCGGCAACAGATACTCGTCACGATCATCGTTGTCGTGCTCATGGTGATGCATTTGCGCAGCGCTTCATTGATCGCAGGTGTGTTGCCACTCGCGGTGCTCTTTTCTTTTATCGGCATGAAGCTGTTTAAAGTCGATGCGAACGTCGTCGCGCTATCTGGAATCGCGATCGCGATTGGCACCATTGTGGATATGGGTGTTGTTCTGGTTGAGAACATCCTCAAGCATATTGACAAAGCACCACCGGATGAGAATCGTCTGGAAGTCGTCTACCGAGCTTGTAGCGAAGTGGGTGGGGCAGTGGTCACCGCTGTGCTCACAACGGTGATCAGCTTTCTGCCTGTCTTCACGATGCAGGCTGCAGAGGGTAAATTGTTTCAGCCGCTCGCTTATACCAAAACGTTCGCGCTGATCGGTTCTATCCTTGTGGCGATTACGATTATACCTCCACTGGCACACTGGGTATTGGCGAGACGGATACGAAAAAAAGCGAAGGCCGTCCCTAGATGGCTCGGCTTCCTCAAAAAGTATTCCCGTTATGTGATTTGTCTTACAGTCGCACTCATCACTGCGTGGTTCTTGGCCGCAGACTGGAAGCCATTGGGTGTAGAAGCAACTTTGATGAACTTTCTCTTTGTCGTTCTCACCATTGGTGGACTTTTAGGATTCTTCTATGTGTTCGTCCATTTCTATGGGCGTATCCTCGCTTTCCTCTTAAAAGCGAAAACAGTTTTTCTCGCTGGTTGTGTGTGTATTATTCTTTTCGGGTTCACAATCTGGTTGGGCTGGGGGAAGGTTTTTGGGTGGATGCCTGAATTTGTTAAAAAATCTGATCCCTATGTAGCAGTGGCCCATGCAGTGCCCGGGTTGGGCAAAGAATTTATGCCGGACCTCGATGAAGGTTCCTATCTTTTGATGCCAACGACTATGCCGCATGCCTCCATCGGCGAGGTCATGGATGTGCTGCGCAAACAGGACATGGCAATCAACGCGATTCCAGAAGTGGAGATGGCGGTGGGTAAATTGGGGCGCGTTGAAAGTCCGCTCGATCCTGCGCCGATTTCCATGATCGAAACGATTATCAATTATAAGTCGGAGTATCTAAGCGATGAGGATGGTCGGATCCTGACTTTTGCTTATGATCACGCTGCGGGCGTGTTTGAGCGCGACGCATCCGGCGATCTAGTAGCGGATGAAGACGGTCGTCCTTTCCGACAGTGGCGCGACGAGATTCAGAGTCCTGACGATATCTGGGATGAAATCGTAAAGGCAGCCACGATCCCCGGGACGACCTCCGCACCTAAGCTTCAGCCTATTGCCGCACGCATCGTCATGCTGCAAAGTGGTATGCGGGCACCGATGGGCCTGAAAGTCTACGGCCCGGATTTGGAAACACTCGAACAGGTCGCGTTGGACATCGAGGACTCTCTCAAGCAGGTGCCTTCCATCAAAGCCGAGGCCGTGTTGGCCGACCGAATTGTCGGCAAACCCTATTTGGAAATCGACATCGATCGTGATGCCATTGCCCGCTTCGGTATCACAATTAAAATGGTGCAGGACGTGATCGAGGTTGCCGTTGGCGGAAAGCCGATTACAATGACGGTCGAAGGTCGTGAACGCTATCCTGTCCGCGTGCGGTATATGCGCGAGCGGCGTGACAGCATCGAATCCATTGAACAGGTCTTAGTCGCTGCACCCGATGGCACTCAAGTTCCACTGCGTGAGCTGGCTTCGATTAACTACGTCAGAGGACCTCAAGTGATTAAGAGTGAGGACACCTTTCTTGTCGGCTACGTCATCTTTGATAAGCGCGACGGTTTTGCTGAGGTTGAAGTCGTTGAGCAGGCTAGCGAGTTTCTTCAGCAAAAAATCGATAGTGGCGAACTCAACATACCAGCCGGAGTGAGCTATAAATTCACGGGTAGCTACGAGAACCAAGTGCGTGCAGAGAAGCGGCTACGTGTCGTTCTGCCTATTGCGCTCTTCGCCATTTGGTTGATCCTCTATTTCCAGTTCAAGCGTTTTGCCACCACCATGCTCGTCTTCTCTGGGATCGCATTCGCTTGGTCGGGTGGATTCATCATGCTCTGGCTGTATGCGCAGCCTTGGTTCTTTGACCTGAACTTGTTTGGGCATAATCTGCGTGAACTTTTCCAGATGGACGTGATCAATCTAAGTGTCGCCGTTTGGGTCGGTTTTCTCGCTTTGTTCGGCATCGCAACCGACGACGGCGTCATCATGTCGACCTATCTTGAACAACGCTTCAGAGAATCACCTCCGATGAACCGGGACGAGATTCACCAGCGGGTGATCGAAGCCGCGTCGCGTCGCGTGCGTCCTGCTTTGATGACGAGTGCCACTACGATTCTGGCGTTACTTCCAGTGCTCACCTCTACCGGGCGTGGATCTGACATTATGCTCCCGATGGCAATTCCATCCTTCGGTGGCATGCTACTCGCCATCCTCACCATCTTCGTGGTGCCCGTGCTTTACTGCGGACTAGCGGAAATCGCACACCGGTTCACTTCACCCAAAAAATAGTAATACAAAAATAAAGATAGAAATATGAAAAACATACTACACATGGCTCTGGGCCTACTACTAAGCATTTCTGTGCTTCAAGCGCACAGTGACGCCTTCAAACCTACGTTCGTCGATACATTAGTCGATCCATACCTCTCCATGCAAAAAGGCTTGGCGGCTGACGATCTGCAAGCTGCTCAAGTAGGCGCCGCCGCTTTTCTTAAAGCGATGAAACATGCGCCGCACGAGGGGGGAGCTCACGAAGAAGCCATGGATCTGAGCAATCCAGCAAAGACAATCTCAGGGGCGGAAGACATCAAAGTGGCACGCACTGCCTTTTTGGATCTGTCCCAGCAGATGACCTCGCTGATTCAGCATGTCGGCACTACCGCCGACACACCGCTTTACACCGCATTCTGCCCAATGGCATTCGATAACAAAGGCGGTCAGTGGATCCAGTCCGAGAAAACCGTATCCAACCCATACTACGGATCGATGATGCTACGTTGCGGCAGCGTTAAAAAGAAAATCGCCGGAAGTGCAGAACATTCTGACGATTCTAAGCATGGAAAGATGCCGATAAAGAAAGACGACCATTCCGGCCATTCACACTAAACCCTAGGAAACGGTGCCCTCTGGTGTCCGTCCATGACACTGGAGGGCATCGTATCTTTGATGAGACTTCGTCACTATTTTTTCTGAGCACTCAGCGTCTTCCTTTTCAGTGCAGTGGCATCGAGGAACTGAAATTTCTTAGACCGGACTGGAACCTCAGAGCAGTGAGCCTAAGAACTGCAATTTGCTCCGCCTTTGATATTGTGGCAGCGATTTTCCGCTGATTCGAATTCTAGGGTGCTGTGGTGAATCGAAAAGTGTTCTCTCAAGTAGGTTTTGACCGTCTCCTTGATTGATTCCAGTTCCTCCATGCTGGAGGCTTCCCCGATCACGACATGCGCCTCAAGTGCACGGTGATGTTCGTCGAGCTCCCACACGTGGATATGGTGCACATTTTCGATTCCATCGAGGTTTTGCAAGGCCTCCTTGATCTCATCCACAGAGAGATTGGTGGGGGTGCCTTCCATCAGGATACGCGAGGTTTTCTTTAACATGCCAAATGACATATAGAGTATATATCCCGCGATGATGAGTGTGATAAGGGGATCCACCCAAGTCCAATCGAGCCATAGAATCGCAGCGCCGCCAAGCAAGACGGCGACTGAAGCACCGGCGTCGGTCAGGTTATGTAGGAACGCTGCCTTCACATTTAGGCTTCCCTTGGACATCGACCACAGGAGCCAAGCGGTAATTACATCCACCACGAGTGCGACGCCAGCCGCTGTCATGATCCAGCCCCCAAGTAGTGGCTCGGGGTCGAAGAATCGGCGCACCGCCTCGTAGATGAGGT
>JGI20152J14361_10000957_pt1 | contig 19608 bp, 22 predicted proteins | sample COG_02_FD_14361 | JGI IMG/M metagenome (IMG submission 14361)
ATCTATCGTAGTCATACCCTAAAACAATCGTGAATGGTGGGGAGTACGACAGGCATAGGGTGTATATTTAGGTGGATATAAATAATGTAAATTTCATTTAAGTGAATAAAATCAAGTACTTGTGGTGTTTTAATGGTGCTGCAAGGGAGAATTGAACTCCCGACCTCGTCATTACCAATGACGCGCTCTACCACTGAGCTACTGCAGCACATAGTGCGCCGCGTTTTAGCCGAGTCTGTCCTAAACGCAAGCGCAAACTTTGCCCCCCTATGTGAAATCATCACAACGCTTGCCAAATGCATAAACTCAATGCAAAGCTGAAGCATCATCGTAAATTAAGGGCAATCATGAACACGTCTGTTTCCACTCACCAAGCCGCCGAAGATTTCCGTAACGAAGACATCAAAATCTTTTTGAATGGCCAAATTGTACCCAAATCAAAAGCCGTCGTCAGCGTTTACGACAGTGGCTTTATGCTCGGCGATGGCATCTGGGAAGGCCTGCGCTTATATAATGGAAAGTGGGCATTTCTCAACGAACATATTGATCGGTTATTTGACGCATCCTTGGCCATCGATTTGGACATCGGGATGGATCGCGCCACCTTAATACAAGCCCTAGAAGATACCCGCAATGCAAACGGCATGACCACAGACGCCCATGCCCGCTTGATGATTACGCGCGGCGTAAAAACACGCCCTTTTCAGCATCCCAGCCTTAGTCAATCTGGCCCAACGGTTGTAATCATTGTCGAACATTCAAAACCCAAACTGCCGCGTCCGATTAATTTAGCAACCGTTCCACACATGCGGGGGTTGCCAATGACACAAGATCCAAAATTAAATTCGCACTCAAAACTAAATTGCGTTTTAGCTTGTATCGCGGCCGAAAAAGCTGGTGCAGACGAAGCATTGATGTTGGACATCAATGGGTTCGTCAACACGACGAATGCGTGCAATTTTTTCATTGTTCGCAAAGGCGCTGTTTGGACATCCACAGGCGACTACTGCATGAATGGAATCACGCGTCAAAAGGTCATCGATTTGTGCCACGCCAACGATATCCCCGTCTTTGAACGCAATTTTTCATTGGTGGACACATATGGCGCAGACGAAGCATTTCTGACTGGTACATTTGGTGCACAGACACCCGTAGGCTCGATCGATGGCCGTATAATCGGCACTGGTGAACTCGGGCCAATCGCCACGCGATTACGGGGGTTGTACAAACAACTAATTGCGCTGGAAATTGCATGAAAATTGCAATGTGGTCAGGGCCACGCAACTTGTCGACGGCTATGATGTATGCGTTTGGCGCACGTACAGATTGTGCCGTCAGCGACGAGCCTTTTTACGCGGCCTATCTGCACGCAACTGGCATCATCCATCCGATGCAAAACGAAATCCTCGCCAGCCAACCAACTGATCCTACAGTCGTTGCTCAAAGTTGCTCTGCTCCGAATCCAGACAGTCAGCCTCATTGGTATCAAAAACACATGTGCCAACATATGATCGACGATTTCCCACTAGATTGGGCCGCTGATTTCAAAAACATTTTTTTAATTCGACATCCTGCTCGTGTCATCGCCAGTTATGCAGCTAAACGCGAACAACCGTCTTTATTGGACATTGGCTTCCCTCAACAAGCCGCCCTTTACAAACGCTTTGGCGGAGTAGTCATCGACAGCGCAGACATTCGTTCCGATCCATCCAAAATGCTGAACAAACTCTGCACTGCCATCGATCTTCCATTTCAGGCATCCATGTTAAGTTGGCCGTCAGGCGGACATCAATCTGACGGTGTTTGGGCAAAGCATTGGTATGCATCCGTGTGGAAATCCAGCGGCTTTGCCGGTCCCGAAGGCTCGTTGCCGACTTTAACTGGTGATATGGCTGAACTCTGCTCACAGGCAATGCCCTTCTACGAGGCTCTACAAAAACACAGCCTTTAACGACCTACCACGTCGTATATTCACACGTCTAAGCCAGTTAAATCTGCAAGCTTGTTTGTAACGAAAGGCACATCATGTCGCGCAACATTACTCTTACAGTCTTCTTTATTGCAGTATTTTTACAGGCGGGAGCGTATGGGCTAACTTTCCTCTTACCCGATCTTTTTGCCACATTTGAGGCCGACGAGCGTGCAGTTGGACAAATGCTGGGCATCACAGCCTTGGCAACAATTACTATCGTTTATTACGCAGGTCACTTGGCTGATCTTTGGGGGCGTCTACGCACATTATCATTTGCCTGTGTCTCAATTGCCATCGCACTCGCTCTGTTTGGCAACGCCTCTGGAAACATTATCCAATTGGTAATTGCCTCAGTTCTTCTTGGTTTTGGTTGGGGGCTCACATACGCACTTTGCCCTGTCGTTTTAACGCGGCTCGTCACGTCTGAACAAGGTGTACGGTTTTTCACGATGCTCTCAGTATTCGTTATGGCAGGCTTTGGTCTGTCACCTGTAATGGCTTCTTTAATGTTTAAACTTGGGTTTAACATCGCCGATGCTTTTTATGTGACCTCTGCCCTATGTACTATTTCAGCCATTTTGTTTTGGTTCCTTGTTGATCCGATCAAAAACAACGCGGTAAATAAATCACCAGAAGCCCCTTCGCGCCTTTCTTTGGCGAATGTCGCGCTGATTCTAAAATCACCCGCATGGCTGCCAGTCACTATGGTTACCTTCGGTGCCGCTGTGTTTGCGGGTTTAAACAACTTTCAAACTGTCTTTGCCGCAGAGCGTGGGCTTGATTTCGCAACCTACTTTTTGACTTACACAATCACAGTCGTCGTGCTTCGGTTGATTTTAGCCACATTCAAAGGCGGTAAAAACCCTTACATGACCATCGCCTATTTACAGTATGTGATGGCAGGCGCAGTCGTCTTGTTTATATTTATGGGCAACAGTTTCCCACTCTACATCCTCGTGGCCATTTTATTTGCACTTGGTTACGGCGCATCTTATCCAATTTTGGTTGCGATGGCCGCCGCTGACGCGGACAAATCTCTTGTACCTCAAACGTTACAACTTTTTGCACTCACTTACTTTGTTGGTCTTTTTGGGTTTCCTTTGCTTGCAGGAACAATGCTAACGAACTGGGGGAGCCTGTCAGTGTTAATCGCTACCGTAATTATGGCCGCAATAGAGGCAACTTTGGCGCTACGTCGTGCCACACAAAGACGCACACCAACCTAGACGCCCCCGTCCCCTTGTATTACAAGCACATCATGACCAAATCCGAAGAAGATAAACAAAAGCCAAAGTCGACGGCAGCAATAAAGGCCGAAGCCCGCGAAAAGCGGCTCAAAGAGCAGTTGCGCCAGAATATGCATCGACGTAAGGCACAAAAAAGGGCGCGCACAGTGCCAGAGCAGGGGTAAAACTTTATGGATTCAATCATCGTTCAAGGCGGCGGCCCTGTTTCTGGGGAAATACCGATTTCAGGCGCTAAAAATGCAGCCCTTACATTGATGCCAGCGGCCCTGCTGACGGATCAACCGGTGACATTTACTAATGTCCCACGCCTGTCGGATATTAAAACCACAAATGAACTTTTGTCTTCACTTGGAACACATGTTGTTGTCGAGGATGATGGTCAAAAAATTACACTAACGACACCAGAGATTACAAACCAAGTCGCGCACTATGACATTGTACGTAAAATGCGCGCTTCGATCTTGGTGCTTGGCCCAATGGTTGCCCGTGATGGCGTTGCTGCCGTCTCTTTGCCTGGTGGTTGTGCCATCGGTGCACGGCCAGTTGATATTCACCTACGCGGACTCGAAGCACTCGGTGTCGAGCTCGACTTACGTGATGGCTACGTCCATGCAAAGGCCCCAAATGGATTAAAGGGCGCTACATACGAATTGCCCTTCGCATCTGTTGGCGCCACCGAAAACCTTTTGATGGCCGCTACATTGGCCAAAGGAACGACAGTTTTGAAAAACGTCGCTCGCGAGCCAGAAATCGTTGACTTGGCTGACCTTCTGCGGGCCATGGGTGCAAACATCAAAGGTGACGGTTCAACAATTATAACAATCGAAGGCGTTGATAAATTGCACGGCGCAACGCATTCCGTCGTCGTTGACCGCATTGAACTTGGTACATACATGATGGCCCCACTTATTGCTGGTGGTCAGGTTGAACTACTTGGTGGTAAACGCCGTCTACTCGAAAGCTTCTGCCAAAAACTAGAAGAGGCTGGCGCATCAATCACTGAAACCGAACGTGGTCTCTTGGTTGCTCGCAACGGCGCACGTATCCAAGCGGCGGATGTTACAACAGAGCCATATCCAGGTTTCCCAACTGACCTTCAGGCTCAAATGATGGCACTGTTATGCACCGCCGAAGGTACCTCTGTGCTAAACGAAACGATCTTCGAAAACCGCTTTATGCACGCTCCAGAATTGGTTCGAATGGGCGCAAACATCGAAGTATCAGGCGGCACAGCCACAGTAACAGGTGTTACGAAACTCCGCGGCGCGCCAGTAATGGCCACCGACCTTCGCGCGTCTGTTTCTCTTATTTTAGCAGGCCTCGCCGCTGACGGCGAAACGCGTGTTGGACGCGTTTATCATCTTGATCGCGGTTACGAACGTGTAGTTTCAAAATTCCGCGCCATTGGCGCAAACATCGAACGGATAAAAGAATGAGCATGGACGCAACATTCGAAGACGGTGCAGAACAACCCATTCGCCTACGTGGAGAATCAACAGATGACCTGACTGTCATCGCATCTCTAACCCAAGACGCCATTTTACCCTCTTCAGAGATTTCATGGTTGCCGCGCGAAAACCGCTTCGGCCTTTTATTGAACAGGTATCGCTGGGAAAACAAAACCAAGGATACAGAACGGGTACAAACAGTTCTGGTATTTGACAGCGTCATTGCGGCACGCACCAATGGTGTGGACGCAACGGACAAAGATCAAATATTGTCCTTACTCGATATCACTTTTACGGCCAGTGAAGAAGGTGCAGGAACGATGACGTTGGTTTTGGCAGGAGATGGCGAAATCGCACTGGATGTCGAATGCATCGACATCATCTTGCAAGATGCAACACGCCCCTATATTGCACCTTCAAAATCACAACCGACCCACACGCTTGATTAAGGGCATCTTATGCCGCAATTCCTAAACACCACTGACACAAACTTCGATACAGCCTTTGACGCATTGTTGTTGATGAAACGTGAAGCCGGCGCAGATGTAGATCACATCGTGGCAGGCATTTTAGATGACGTGCAAAGCCGTGGCGATGCTGCAGTTCTGGAACTTACCGAAAAATTTGATCGCCTCGCATTAACCCCCGATACCTTGGCATTCACATCAGATGAAATCGATGCGGCTATTGCGACGGTGCCAGCCGATGAACGTACGGCACTTGAATTGGCCGCAACACGCATCCGAGATTATCACCAACGACAACTCCCCGAAGACGCCTGGTGGACAGGTGAACACGGCGAAGGTTTAGGTTGGCGTTGGTCAGCAGTAGAGGCCGCCGGCCTTTACGTCCCAGGTGGTTTGGCGTCGTACCCCTCTTCCGTTTTGATGAACGCAATTCCGGCATCTGTTGCAGGCGTGGATAACCTGTGCATCTGTGCGCCCACGCCCGACGGTGTGTTTAACCCGTTGGTTTTATTGGCCGCACGCCTTTCAGGCGTCGAAACAGTTTACCGTATCGGTGGTGCACAAGCGATTGCCGCCATGGCCTTTGGAACGGAAACAATTCCTAAAGTGGACACGATCACAGGTCCCGGCAATGCATTCGTTGCCGCTGCTAAGCGCCGTGTATATGGCCGCGTCGGCATTGATATGATCGCGGGTCCATCCGAAATATTGGTCATTGCTGACAAAGATAATAACCCTGATTGGATTGCCCTTGATTTGCTTTCCCAAGCAGAACACGATGAAAGCGCCCAATCAATTTTGATTACTGACAACGCTGAATTTGGTCGTGCAGTAATAGCCGCCGTCGATAAACGTTTGGAAACATTGGAACGCCGTAAAATTGCCGCTCCATCGTGGCGCAATTACGGCGCTGTCATCATAACACGCGATCTTTCAGAAGCTGCCAAACTCTCTGATCGTTTGGCTCCAGAACACCTTGAAATATGTGTTGCAAATGCAGAAGAGTATTCCAAGAAAATCCGTCACGCGGGTGCGATTTTCATAGGCGCATTCACCCCAGAAGCAATTGGTGACTACATCGGTGGACCAAATCACGTTTTACCAACGGCACGTTCCGCTCGATTTTCGTCAGGCCTTTCCGTGCTGGACTTCATGAAACGAACAACGCTCTCAAAAATGACACCAGCCGCACTAGTAGCCATAGGCCCAGCCGCAGAAATTTTGGCAAAATCAGAAAGTTTGCAAGCACATGGCTTATCTGTGCGCGCACGGCTTGACCATTTGAACGACACGGGTGAAACTAAATAATGTCATACCTTATCGACATCACGCTGGATGACAGCGCCTTGCCCGAACCGACCCCTGAAATTGCTCAGGAACGCAGGGTTGCGATTTTCGACCTGTTACAGGAAAACGAATTCTCCGTTGTCCGTGAAGGTTCGCCAGAAGGCCCATACAAATTACTACTGGGCATGCAGGATCGGCGCTTAGTTTTCACAATCACCACAGAAAGTGGTGAAGCAGCAGGGCAATTCATGTTGTCACTGTCACCATTAAAACAGGTGATCAAAGATTACTTTGCAATCTGCGAAAGTTACTTCAAGGCCGTCACATCAATGCCGCCGGCCCAAATCGAGGCCATCGACATGGGCCGTCGCGGCATCCACGACGAAGGTTCCGAACAATTACGCGAACGTTTAGCTGGCAAAATTGAAACCGATAAAATGACCGCACGGCGCCTCTTCACGCTGATCTGCGCCTTGCATTTCGGGGGCTAGAAATGTCATTGCCATCCTCTGTACTGTTTTGCTGCGACCATAATTCTGTGCGTTCTCCAATGGCCGAGGGATTGTTAAAACAGCACATTGGCAATCGTGTCTACGTCCAATCTGCTGGCGTCGCATCAGATCGCGACATCGACGGGTTTTCGATTTCTGTATGTGCCGAAGTAGGCGTGGAATTAACAAAACACAAAGTGCGCAGCTTCCAAGAACTTGCCGAATGGGGCGAAGATTTAGAAGGTTACGATCTCATTATTGCTCTATCGTCCACATCGGCCAACGTCGCACGCGAATTCACTGCCGATGCAGCCGTCGATGTAGAGTTTTGGGATATTGCGGACCCAACAGCCACAGGCGAAACGCGCGAAGCAAAATTGGATGCATATCGTGCCATTCGAGAAGACATTCAGAAACGAATTACAAAGCGTTTTCCATTACTTTAAATAAAAAGGCCCGCCAACTTGACGGGCCTTCATTGCATTTTCCTGCCTTTAAGTGCGTGGCAGAACCATGTTTAGGATCAAACCAACGATCCCAGCCAGACCGATTCCACCCAGCACAAATTCTTTGCCAAATGGCACGCTTAGGCCACCAACACCAATAACCAATATCACCGAAGCAATCGCCATATTGCGTGCTTCTGTCAGGTCTTTAACACGCGCCAAAACTGATGCCCCAACCATCGTCACCATGCCGAACATCAACACCATGATACCGCCCATGACTGGCATTGGGATCGTTGCCAAAGCGCCGCCCAATTTGCCAACAAATGCCAAAACAATCGCAAACAATGCAGCCCATGTCATGATCGCTGGATTAAATGACTTCGTCAAAGCGACTGCGCCCGTTACTTCGGAATACGTGGTGTTTGGTGGACCGCCCACTAAACCAGCAAAAGTTGTTGCCAAACCATCGCCTAACATTGTGTTTTGGATGCCTGGTTTTTCCATATAATCACGATCGGTTACCGAACTGATCGCCATGATGTCCCCAAAATGCTCAATCGCAGGTGCGATTGCCACTGGCAGCAAGAATAGGATTGCCGCCCACTTAAACTCTGGTGCAACAAAATCAGGAATAGAAAACCATGCTGCATCACCAATTGCGGCAGTGTTAACAAATTGCACGCCAAACAATGGTCCCAAAATCAAGGCCGCTATATAACCAACGACGATGCCTACAATAATCGGCACAATGCGCATGATACCTTTGCCCATAACGGCCGCGATGATCACAGACAACAAGGTCACAGTCGCCAGAATCAGAGATGCCCCTTTAGGGAAAATCGCTGTGTCTCCAGCAACGCCTGTGGCCATATTGATCGCAACACCCGCCAAAGACATCCCAATCACCATAATAACAGGGCCAACAACAATTGGTGGTAATAAACGATTTAACCACCCCGTGCCAAACGCACGAATGGCAAAACTAATCGCCACATACATTAAACCAGCACATGCCAAACCGCCTGTTGTCGCAGCCAGCCCCCATGTTTGTGTAGAATAGATAATCGGCGCGATAAATGCGAACGACGACGCCAAAAATACGGGGACTTGCCCACGTGTCACAAGTTGAAAAATCAACGTACCTACACCCGCAGTAAAGAGCGCAACCGACGGGTTCAAACCTGTCAAAATCGGCACCAAAACCAATGCTCCAAAGGCCACAAACAACATCTGCGCGCCTTGCAACGCGCCCCCACTGTTAAATTTATATTCTGTACTCGATTTCGACATATTACTTCCCCTTTTGATATGACAACGACACAGGCAAAATGCCCATGCAAATTTCACAAGTTTTCTGATTACTGCCTTGGGCGATCCCCGATGGCTCGCATTCTGCGGCAAGCTCAAATCAAGTTTGCCACAGGTCTTAAATTTATCAAAGTATTATTTAGTCCCAAACATACGGTCGCCTGCATCGCCCAACCCAGGTAAAATGTATCCTTTATCATTCAATCGCTCATCCAACGATGCCGTTACAATCGGCACATCTGGGTGACGCTCTTTCATCAATGCAACACCTTCTGGCGATGCCAACAAGCACAGAAAGCGGATGTTTTTCGCTCCGGCCTCTTTCAACATATCAATGGCAGCAGCGGATGAATTACCTGTCGCCAACATCGGATCAACAGCAATCACCAATCGTTCATCCAGATTGTTTGGCACTTTGAAATAGTATTTTACAGGCAGCAACGTTTCTTCGTCGCGATACAGACCGACAAACCCGACCCGCGCAGACGGGATCAAATCCAGCACACCATCCAACAACCCATTGCCCGCACGCAGGATTGATACCAACGCCAATTTCTTGCCTGCAACCACAGGCGCGTCCATGTCCTGCATCGGCGTGGTGATTGTTTTGGTGGTCATTTCCAGATTACGTGTCACTTCATAGGCCAGCAACTGGCTGGTTTCCCGCATCAACTGGCGAAAATGATTGGTGGGCGTATTAACGTCCCGCATATGTGACAGTTTGTGTTGCACCAATGGGTGATCGACGACGGTTAAATGCTGATCCATGTGGGGTCCTTTGCTGATCCATGTGGGGTCCTTTTGTTTTTACAATATGCGTAGCGGATTTTTCAAACCGGTGCCAAGGTCAATCGCCCGCCAGAAAGCCAGTCATCAACCATTTACCGTCTTGTTTGGTCGCATCAATTGAAGCAACAGTGAGAACGAAGTGATCAATGCGAGCAATCTTCATGTACGAAAATCTTTCCTATAATACAGTTCCGATAATATATACTGACATTTCTGCTTTGCACAATCCGTGACATTTTAACTTTGTTGACACACATATTCCGCGGTTCGGGTGCTAACCATGTGTAAGGCGCATAAAATCCACCCTCGACAAAGCGTCCCCCCATTTTCAACACGGTTTCCAACGCGCTCCAATATTCGGCCCGCATTTGGGGCGCACGTGGCTTATATTCATCAGACAGTTTTCCAACAGGGACGTTCAGAAAATCGCGAAACTCATCATGCCCCTCGTTACCCCCAAAGCTGAGCGAGATTTCAGGACTAGCAAGCGCTACCACGGCTTCGGTATCGCGCGCGACAACGGCATCGATCAGGGCCGTGCGGTAACGCAAAAAAGAGACATCTTGGCTCGCTTCGTCAATGGGAGGAACCACCAAATTCTTCTCGGCATGCAGTGATGTTGCCGATAAAAACAGCACCGTGCAGAATATCAATAGCCTCACAATGACCCCCAATGTCGTTTCAATCAGTGTGGCGCTTGTTAAGGGATTTATCAACCTGCGCAGATTGCGTTTATTCACCAAGCGATGACAGTGACGATAAAATAGGAAAAATTCCACGCTTTGAATGCCAATTTTGCACCATTAAGCCAGCGGAATAGCATCAAATACCGTGTTTTTACTTGATATTCTCTACAATCAAGCGCATATGCCCATTGTCGGGCGAAATAACCGCCCAAGTAACAAATACGGAGACCACATGGCTAAAGAAGAACTTCTCGAATTCGATGGTGTCGTTGTAGAGCTTTTGCCCAATGCCACATTTCGGGTAGAGCTGGAAAACGGCCATGAAATTATCGCCCACACAGCAGGCAAGATGCGTAAAAACCGCATTCGCGTTCTGGCTGGTGACAAGGTACAGGTGGAAATGACACCTTACGACTTGTCCAAGGGTCGCATTAATTTCCGCTACAAATAACCTCATGAAACTGATCCTGGGTTCTGCGTCGCCGCGTAGGCGCGAATTACTGGCTCAAATCGGTGTTGTGGCGGATGATATCATCCCCGCGGATATCGATGAAACACCCCAAAAGGGTGAACGCCCTGTGCCATATGCAAAACGTATGGCCATGGAAAAGGCACGCGCGATTGACACCGATGAATTGGTGCTGTCGGCTGACACCATCGTATCCGCAGGCATTCGCATTTTGGGTAAACCGCGCGATGCCGCACAGGCTGTTGAATATCTGACATTGCTATCTGGCCGTCGCCACCGCGTCACCACATCCGTTGCACTACGTCACGGTGACCAAACGTGGTCGCGGACTGTAACAACAGCCGTGCGCATGAAAAACCTGTCAGATCATGAAATCTCCGCCTATATCCGATCCAATGAATGGATGGGCAAGGCAGGTGGCTACGCCATCCAAGGTATCGCATCCGCATTCATTCCATTCATTTCAGGCAGCTATTCCAACGTTGTTGGATTGCCCCTGACCGAAACCGCAAATCTGCTCATTGGTGCAGGCTTTTCTGTATCCTACGAAGGAATACCCTCATGAAAAAAGGCCGCATTGTCGTTCTAGATCAGGTAAACAACAAAAGCGCCGCGGCACTCTTGGTAAATGGTCAATTGCACGACCTTTTTATCGAAGCTGACACCGCAGCCCCACAGCCCGAAGCAATTTATAATGCGCGTGCGGGTTTACCTATGAAAGGCCAAAACGGCCTCATCTTAAACCTAGGCAATGGTCAAAAAGGTTTCCTACGCAATGCCAAAGGCATTCCTCAAGGAACCAAAATGACGGTTCAGGTGATGACACACGCTGAAATCGGTAAAGCCGCGCCTGTGGTAAATAAATTAATATTCAAAAGTCGCTATTGCATTGTCACTCCCGAAGCACCCGGCCTAAACGTGGCGCGTTCCATCAAAGACGACGAAGAACGCGAACGCTTATTGGAAATCGTGCATGATTGCATTGACCAACGTGACGCCAATTATGGCCTAATCATTCGATCATCGGCGATGGATGTTGATGGCGACGCAATCAGTGACGACATCAATGCCATGTATGATCTTGCTGACGACGTCATGGCACAGTCAAATGGCGAACCTGGCCTTATAATGCCAGCACCCAGCGCTGAAATGCGTGCATGGCGTGATTGGGTAAATCCCGATCCAGACGAAGTCATAAATCAAACAGGCAGCTTCGAAGATATGGGCGTCTGGGATCATATAGAACGTCTTAAACGCCCACGAGTATCCCTGCCAGACGGCGCGTCAATGATAATCGAACCAACATCAGCATTAGTGGCCGTGGACGTCAACACGGGCTCTGATTTCTCACTCAGCGCCGGCTTAAAGGCGAATTTAGCAACAGCTAAAGAACTTCCAAAACAATTGGCATTACGTGGCCTTGGTGGTCAAATCGTTATTGATTTTGCACCCTCGCCCAAAAAGGATCGCCGCACGATCGAAAGCGCTCTGAATGCTGCTTTTCGCAAAGGCAGCATTGATACTATTGTTGTAGGTTGGACAACCCTTGGAAACTTCGAATTACAGCGCAAACGCGAGCGTATTCCATTAACCGAGCTCTTGGATGATTAGGCCAATTGGCTAACTAATCCAGCAATACTTAAGCACATTAACAAAACCAAGCAAAACCGTTTGTAAAACCCTTGCAAGCTGGGCCGGAACAGGCTGACGCCAACAAACACGCCAACTAACAAAACCGGCGCAAAAACCACGCCCCGCATCAACGCACGCATATCCATAATGCCATACGATAGATGCCAAACCAGTGACGTAAACATCCCAACAAACAAAAACATGACTAAAGCCCCACGCATTGAACGTGGATCGGCCTTACTCGCTAAAACATACAACGCCACAACCATGCCGCCAACTGACGCTAACCCCGTCGCTATCCCCGCGAAAAACCCAGTGCCGTACAGGCCGGCGCGCGTGCCAACAAAGCTGGGCGTGATTTTGAATAATTGCAAAATTGCCAAACTTAAAATCAAAACCAACGCCACAATCCGTGTAACCTCGACGGGCAACGTTGTGGTCGCCATCAATCCGATCGGCACACCAATTGCAGACCCAATCGCCAAAACCCAAACAATCGACATGTCAGCGTCACGCACGCCACCACGCAGCATAACCAAACTAGCGATACCCTCCAAAAGATACGACATTGGGATCAATTCAACAGTGGGTAATATTCCAGCCATACTAGCCACGACAATTGCTGACAACGCAAAGCCCGCAAAGCCACGCACTAGTCCGGCCACGAATACTGCGGACACACAATATAAAAACTGCATATCGGTCAGTTGGGTTAATTCGGCAAGGTAATGAAACATAATTACCCATAACTTACGCCACTATATCGACAAGCAGAAAAACGACTTTATCCACCCACAAAGTTATCCTAAATTAGACCGAGTCATAAAGGATAACCTATGCCCTGCCCCATGTGCAAAAAAGAACCCGATGCCAAATACCGCCCCTTTTGCTCCAAACGTTGTGCGGATCTGGATTTAGGAAAATGGCTGACTGGTTCCTATGCAATTCCCGCAGCTGATACGGATGAAGAGGATGGAATTTCATCAGATGTAATCCCAAGCGAAAGTAATTTACACTAGGGCGCAAATTCCGCTTGCACCAATGCAAACATAATCCTAAAACGCCCCCACCCAAGATGTCATCTAAGACATCGATCGTGCCCGAGTAGCTCAGGGGTAGAGCAGCGGATTGAAAATCCGCGTGTCGGTGGTTCAAATCCGCCCTCGGGCACCATTTCACTCACTCAAATCAAGTAAACAATTATTGTTTTTCTAGACATACCTTGAAACTGACCCCGTTTGGGTCCCTTGGTCTGTTTTTTCAAAGAAACAAGGTTATGGTTTTGAGCTTTCCTTACATCATCTTCACAAGGCAAAACGTTTGATTTTCCAAAGAAAGATCAGCTATGGCCCAACTACCAGATCGCCACGTCAATTTAATCATTGAACTTTAAGTTCGAATAGCCAAAAGTTAATTTTCGCGATCCACAGACAGTATTTCGCCCTGTGCAGGACTTTATCTAAAATATCACAAACTTTACGTCTCAATAAATATAATACCTGTCAAAAACAAATACGTGCTATAGTATTTTCAACGTTTTATTATAGCAGAATTTCATTACTATTGGGGCTATGGAGATAGAATTGAATATACAGCAATCAGCTAAAAAATCTAAACGCGTGAAGCTTGATCAAGACCCTCACCGTACAACCGAAGTTCGTGAAAAAGTTCTGGAATTGGCGATCGGTCGCGAAGTGCGTGCGCATCGCCGCCAGAAATCTATGACCGTTGCGGAACTGGCGAACGTAACAGGGCTATCTATTGGCATGTTGTCTAAGATTGAAAATGGAAACACATCTCCTTCCCTTAACACTTTACAGACGCTTGCTGGGGCTTTGGCAATTCCAATCACAGCATTCTTTCGCGGCTTTGAAAGTACACGCACGGCCGTTCATACTAAATCAGGTGAAGGTGTGGAATCTGAACGTGCGGGTACACGCGCAGGGCACCAATATAATCTTTTGGGCCACATCGGCACGAATTCAAGTGGGGTGATCGTCGAGCCCTATTTAATTTCTTTGACCAGCAAGTCCGATACTTTTGAAACCTTTCAACACGATGGAATTGAAACAATTTACATTTTAGAAGGCGAAATAGACTATCGCCACGGCGATAAAGTGTATCCTTTAAAACCGGGTGATACTCTATTTTTCGATGCTGACGCGCCCCATGGCCCCGAAAAGTTAATAAAACTTCCCGCAAAATACTTGTCGATAATTTCGTACCCTCAGGCGGATTAACTCCGCTCTGGCTCAGATTCTAAGTCAGGCCAAATCCCATCCGATGTAGGCTTACCGTCATCATACGCAGACAAATAATCCAACATCATTGGACGGTTATCGATGAATCCTTTGTAGGTTGCCAATTCTTCTGGCAGATCGCGGATCACACGATGCAAACGGCGGCCCCATTTAGGTACAGTCATCAAATCATCAAACGACGCCAAATAACAGCGGATTGGGAATACCAATGCGTTTGAACGTGGCAAACGGAAAAATGTTTGCAACTCGACTCGCAGATGTTGTTTTTCACCAACATTTTCGGGCGCAAGTTCAGTTTTCTGAACACCCCATTTATGGTAATTTTCTGGGCTTGTATCTAGCAAGGGGTTTACCGTCATCGTCCAATTTAAACGACGCGCCGGTGCGCCTTGTTGGACATTCAACAAGAATTTCAATGCGCGGATAAAGATACCCATTTCATTCGCCTTAGGAACGGGTGCGTGCCATTCAAAGAAATTCATACCAATATCAAAATCCAACGACCAATCGGCCTGTGTGGTGATCATACCTGCATCCATCCACAGGTTATCATCGCGTTGATCCAATACGGCAAAATCGCCTTGTGTTTGACGTGTGATATATTCCATTGGCCCATAGGGCAGTGTTGTTTCATCCATAAAGGTAAAGCTGTCGTCGATGCCCATTGGCTTGTTAACCCAACGCCATTGATCGCCGTCACGGTGCAATTCAAACATATCTGGGTAATCTTCGGATTTTGAAACCATAATCAGTTCCAACAAATCCCAGCCCGCTAACGTCATATGTGGCAACGACTGACAGCGCAGTGGATCATCGGCCAAAACCATTGCACGATCACGCATTTCAGACAGGTAATGTTCGTCGACATCAAAACGTTTTTCATAAATCGACCCTTCTGGGCCGCCTTTATGCTGTTCCATATTTACCGAATACATATAGCTGTCTTCGTGAAACGGAAACGGAAAGCGTTTGATCGCCCAATCCGAATTCTTGTACGTGTAATCGCCGCGAAATGTTTCATCTTTGAACTGAATAGTCATCGTTGCCTACCTATCTAAAACAAGGGTTTTACCCTCGAACCGTGAAACACAAGGCATGATTTTCTTGCCTGATGCCTTCTCGTCATCTTCTAACCAATGGTCACGATGTATGAACTTTCCATCGTATCCGATCACGGCTGTCTCACATTGCCCACATGCGCCACCGCGACACAAATATGGTGCATCAACACCTTCGCGTTCGATCGCTTCCAGCAGGCTTTCGTTTTCGCCAACTGTGATGACTTTGTTTGAAATCGACAGCTTAACTTCGAATGGTTTGCCTGGCTGAGGTGCCAAGAACTCTTCGTAATGAACGGCCTCGAGGGGCCAGCCAAGTTCGGCCGTTTTCCCACGCACCCAATTAATCATACCCTTCGGTCCACACACATAAATATGCGTACCCAGTTGCTGACCATCCAACAGGTTTTCCAAATCAATAAAGTTTTTGTCGTCGTCGTAATAGACATTCACATCATTGGGGTGCGTCGCAGTAAGCTCATCAACATAGCTTCCCAGCGCAGCATTACGGGTTGCATAGTGCAACTCCCAATTCCCATGCGCACGATCCAATTGCTTAATTTGCGCCATGAATGGCGTTATGCCGATACCACCAGCAATCATCAGATGCTTTTTGGCACGTAAATCCAGTGAGAATAAGTTCACAGGATTGGACAGAACCATATCATCGCCAACTTTAACGTTGTTGTGCATGAACAATGAACCGCCCCTGCCCTCGTCATCGCGGCGAACTGAAATTGCATACGTACCTTGATCCATCGGATCCGACATCAAGGAATATGGATTCAAGCGGGTTAAACCATCGTCAATCATTTCAACAACGGTATGTGCGCCACCAGAAAAGGTCGGGAATAATGCACCATCTGTGCGTTTAAATTCAAAACGTGTCACCAGCTCATTTAATGGAACTATGGCGGAAACTTTGACGTTAATTTTCTCTACACCGCTCATGAATACAACTCCACTGATGGGGGCACATTTCCGGGATCTTCGGCGTCAATACAGACCGCTTGGAATGCCGCCAAACGGCGCGAATAATGATCACGAACAAACAAATTCAATCCACAGTGTGAACACACAAACGGATCAATTTTCACGTCTTCTGTTATGCCCTTACAGTGCACGCACTGCATACGGCGTCCAATGGACCCACGGTGTTCTGTTTGAATGGCGGTGTGGGGAATGCCCGCGGTCATTGCATCGCGTTGTGCTTGACCCATCAGGCCTTCTGTACCCGTCAAATACAGCTGTAATCCCATGTGGGCGCGTTCCAATGTACGCTGCAAACGCGCTTGCGCCGCTGCAAAAGATGGCCCGACATACAACTGATTGATACCCAGCTTTTCCAATTGGCTGGTGTACTTTTCACCCGTATCTTTGGGGATATAAATAACATGCGACTTGGCCATCAAACTGTCATCAGTCTTGGCTAAATCAATGATTGCTTCGGCACCTTCGGCGTCAGCGACAAACAAATGTGATTTGCCTGCACGCGCTTCGAGTGTGCCGTAAGTTGGACGACTTCTGATCGATTCGGGAAAATTAAACTTGGACATGTGGCCCAATTACTCCTGCTTTATTATGTTGGCGCGGGTCACCCCGCGCCAAAATTATTAACCTTTTGCGCCACGGACAGATTTGTCTTTGTCGTAGAAAGGCATCTCTTCAGATACACATGCGATTTCGGTTCCATCGCCATTGCGTACGGTCAATTTTGTACCCGGTGTTGCAGCCGCTTTTGGCATACGTGCGATACCAACGTTGTGTTTGTTCACACTAGAATACATACCAAACGTCACAACGCCAACTTTTTCGCCGTCTTGCAACAGATCAGCGCCTTCGTCAGCAGGTGTTGTACCCTCTAGGCGAACGCCATAGATTTTGAAACGCTCTTTCCCTTCGGCCGCATAATGGTTTTCAGCGCCAATAAAGCCAGTTTTGCCCGGTGAAACAGTAAAGTCCAAACCAAGTTCCCATATTGTGTCGCCACATGTTTCATCGTCGAATGGGTATGTTTCAGAGTTATCACCTGGATAGAACAGCAAGTAGCTTTCTGTGCGTAACAGATCGAGCGTCGAGAATTGCACCGGACGGATACCCATGCCTTCGCCCTCGGCCAAGATGTTGTCCCAAACATGTACAGCATCTTTCTTACCAACGAAGATTTCGTATCCACGTTCGCCCGTATAACCTGTGCGTGAAATCATAACGTTCTTACCGAACAATTTCGCGTGGATGATACCAAAGTATGCCAAATCACGAATGCCCGCGATGTGGTTCGCCAAGAAATCAACAGACAATGGCCCTTGCAAAGACATGTCATGCAAATCGTCGTCCATCAAAATTGCGCAATTTTTACCTGCAGCAACAGATGTTAATTGCTCCATACCTGCGCCAGTACCATGTACGACCATCCACTGGTTTACGTTCAGGTGATAAATGATGCAGTCATCAATAAATTTACCGTCAGCATTCAACATAGAAGCATAAGTCGATCGTCCAACTCCAATTTTGTCGACATTACGTGTTGTTGTGCGATCGATTACATAAGCGGCGTCTGGTCCAACAAGATGAACTTTCTTCAAACCCGAAACATCCATTAAGCCTGCTTTAGTGCGAATTGCTTCGTAATCAGCCTGCGCGCGCTCAGGTGTATGATCATAGAACCAAGCGGTTCCCATGCCGTTCCAATCTTCCAACTCGCCACCAATGGCTGCGTGACGTTCCGCAAGTACTGAGTGTCTCCAGATAATAGCCATGTTTTCGTTCCCTGTTGTTTGTGATTAATCTGTCTTCCATTCAGACTCGAATAGAGCGAAAAAGCAAGACTGTTATTAAAAAAATATTCCTGTGAGGCAAAAAAAGGGCCGCCATATGGCGGCCCTAAATTATAAAACGTAGTTTTTACTTCTTGGCGTTGTCGAATCTTTTGTGTTCAGAACGATTGCCCGCCCACAAAACATACACGCAAATGGCAGCAGCAATTAAGGTGTATACACCGGGCATTGAACTGCCCCACCCCATAAACATTGCGCCATCTACAACAGCCCAGTCTGCACCTTCATATGGAAAACCCATGGTTTTCTCCTTTCAAAAATGATTATTCAGCAGCCGCAGCGGATGCTGGGATACCTTCAGGATAGCCTTGCGCTGGTACTTTAATTGTATCCATACCCGCAATTTCTGCATGTTCTGGTACGCGCAGCATGTTCAATTTCTTCAAGATCAAAGAAACAACATACCCCGGGACAAACCCAAGCAAGAAGAACACTGCTGCAGCTACGATTTGACCAACCAAGTTGATTGTTGGTGCATCAGCGCCTTGTAGTGCTGGATAGCCAGAAGCAAATACGCCCAACATAATCACACCATACAAACCAATTGTACCGTGAACTGTTACAGCACCAACAGCATCATCGATACCGCGGCGTTCTAACCAATCAGCACAAGGTTTCAAAATGATACCTGCACTGAACGCGATGATGAATGCCAAAGCTGGGAAGTAAATATCCAAACCAGATGCAGTCGAGATAATACCAGCAAGTGCGCCAGACATCATCCAGAACGGATCTTTAGTCCAAATCCACGAACCAATGATACCACCAGCAACAGCCATCAAGATATTGAATGACAATGCAGATAGCGTAATTGGCGTACCGTAAATGGTCGCAAACTTATCGTCGTACCAAGACCAAGCTTCGCCTGGAACAATCAAACAAGCCATCAAGAAACCCCAGAAACCAACAATAATCAGCATTAAGCCAGTTACAGTCAGCGGCATGTTGTGCCCTGGAATGTGGTTTGCAGTACCATCAGCGTTGAATTTACCGATACGTGGTCCAAGATTGATCAATACACCCAATGCAAAGAAACCAGCAACTGCGTGTACAAGACCCGCCGCGCCAAAATCATGTGCACCAAATTTAGTAACCAACCAACCGTCAGCATGCCAACCCCAAGCAGCCGCAACAACCCACGCGAATGAGCCAAGCACAACAGCAAGGATGATAAAGCCAACAGTTTGGATACGTTCAATAACGGCAC
>JGI20152J14361_10000967_pt1 | contig 19486 bp, 20 predicted proteins | sample COG_02_FD_14361 | JGI IMG/M metagenome (IMG submission 14361)
ATGAAATAAAAGGAGAACTTAAATCATGATTGCGACCGCTCCTGTATCCTTGAGTGCCGACCGAATTGCACAAATCATCGAATACTCACGCTCTGAGTTTGATGCTCGCGAGGCAAAGATGAAAACAACAATGGTATCCGATCCACACGGTCCTGAGTGGCCAATGAAGGCTGGATATCGAGCTGTGCGCTCACATGGGCGTGCTGCATATGAAATCGAGGCCAATGCTGATCTTGGCCGCGTTATGGCGTCAGGACAGACGCTACCTATTCTGGAAAGTGGCAAAGCAACTGCGCAAGTGGGTGCGATGACTGAATACCGGGATGGCCGGGGATTGCTGCGCTTCTCTCGTTCCGAGAAGGGTCAGGAGGCTGAAAACCTCTTTGCCAGCGGTAGTTCTCAACTGTCGGTCAGTACAACGCGCTCAAAGTCAGGTCAGGACAGACCAGTGGCTTTAACACTGCGCGCAAGTAACGGAGCTTCAAAAATGGAAAATGAAGCACAACAAATCGCCCAACTTGGGCAAAAGCATGGTCAGAACGACCTAGCAACCAAAGCAATCGCTGCGGGCGAAGACCTGGCACAGTTTCGCAACAATCTGCTCGAAGCGGTTGGCAACGCGCCCCTGCCTCTCTCGCCGTATGTTGCGAGCGAACCGCAGGGTTATTCACTAGGGCGGGCTATACGTCAGCAGATGAATGGCCGTTTAGACGGGTTGGAGGCTGAGACGCACCAGGAGTTGTCGCGGTCGATGCCTGTGACGCCTCGCGGTGTCGTTGTTCCAAACATGGCGTTACACACGCGTACAACCATGTCGACGAGCAACGTGGCTAATCTCGTTGGCTCTATGCCTATGGGTTCAATGTTCATTGATAACCTTCAGCCGGCGTCTGCTGTTATGGCGGCAGGGGCTACNGTNCTTTCGGGGTTATCAAAGGCAATCACGATCCCNCGNGANAATGGCGATACAACTGCGGCGTTTACTGCAGAAGGTTCAGCGGTGTCAGAAAGCTCTCTGACATTTAACAACCTGACGCTAACACCACGGCGTATCTCTGCAACGTCTTCGTTCACTGCCGAAGCATTGATCCAGTCTGATCCGCAGATCGACAACCTGATCCGCAACTCTCACGCGCGCAAGATTGCCCAGGGAATTGATGATGGTGCGCTAGAGGGTAACGGCACAGCGCCCAATCCAACGGGTATCAGCAACACAACGGGCGTAAACGTGTTGGCGACCACTGGATCATCAACGATGACCTACGCGGAGGCCCTAGACGCTCTAGGGAAGCTCGAGGAGGACAATGTGCCTTCTGGTAACGCTGCCTTCATCTGTCACCCGACAGACTATGCAACGCTCGCTGCAACGGTCGTAGATAGCGGCTCTGGTCGCTTTGTGGTCGAGAATGGCGCGATANTGGGCCGACGAGTGGTTCAATCAACTCTCGCAACCGCTGGCACTGTTATCTTGGGTGATTACTCTCACCTAATTGTTGCGATGTTTGGTGGCACTGATTTGATCGTCGATCCTTACAGCAGCGCAACCTCAGCAACGGTCAAGATTACTACNCACAACTTTGCCGANGTTGGAGTTCGTCATCCNGTAGCGTTCTGCAAGATNACGCTNACGGCGTAACAAAATTCGGCGCGGCGTTCCTTTCGCCTCTTCCGACGCGCCGATAGCTGGGTTTAGTGGGTGATCAGACACACCCCAGGGTTCCCAGTGCTTTCCTGCCCACTCATTAGCTAATCAGCATTTGGTTGTTGATATGAGTGGGTAGGATATAACTCCACGAACACAACTCAAAAAAATTTCAAACAAGAGCTTTACGAATGCTTAGTTTTCATATGGCATGAACGTGTGGATGAGTGTGGAAGTCGGAGTTTACTGTGAAATTTGAATTTATATTGTTAGCGTTGGTTGGCGCACACGCACCGATGGAAATACAGCGATACGAGTCCATCGAACAATGTCAGACTAGTGCTGCCGAGCTGACGGAATTTGTAAATTTAAATTATACAACGTTAATGGTTGACTCACGAGCTACTGTGGAAGCTCTGCTTCCGTTGCTCGTAGAATACAATGAGACATGGGAAGTCGTTCCTATACCAATTCCATCAATGCAGGAGCTATTGGATAACAATGTGATGGCACTCAACTCGCTGCAAATGAGCGTTACTTCTGCAGTAAATACGGGTCAAGGTTATGGTGCTGATGGACCGGTAAAAGTCGCTCGTATCATAGGGGAAATTGTCAGTCTTTTGTTAGAGAACGCTCAAAAACCAAAGGCTCCCATCGATGCGCCACCTGCTTTTTTAATTGAGCCAAATAAAATACAGTATGCTTGCATCGCAGCACCACAGAGAAATTGAGATTTAGTTTATTGCAAACACTAAGACAGATAAAATAAACGGTATACAAAATGGTATACTTTTTAAAGACTTCTAATTGTAATTTATTGATTTAATTATAATTTAATAAGATACATGGCGGACAGACAGGGATTCGAACTATTAAGTTGTTTAATAATTATTTCAATGTATTAATACCTATTATTCTTTCAAATTTATAATCGGACCCACATTTAGACCCACATTAATTTTAATTTATCTCTAACGTTAGCACAAGCTACTCCCTTACCAAATAGGCACTACTCACCAAACATGCGCATTCAATTGGCTTTTATGTAATTCAACGAGCGTTTAGATTGAAGCCGTTCACTTAGAAGTTTGTTCNTCCACTACACACTTAGCGTTGACTATCGCAAATATCGTCAAACTTTCCCATAGCATCGAAGCTGACAGCGGTTCCTGAACGCTTATTTGTAAAACCTCGCAGGTTGCAAGGGGGTACAGGGACCGAAGAGGGTGGCCCCCTACCCCCAGCCTATAGGTGTTCCGTTTATAGCGACCCAAAAATTATAAAATTGTAAAAATTAGCCCTATCAAGCTGAACCGTGCCGCTGCTCTCGCTGAGTGGCGTCAATTGTTGAGCGCATAGATTTAGGCTGTGCTAGTAATCCGATGCGAGTTCTCATTAGTTTGACAGCTTCAGAGATGGCCCTCCCCGGCTGACATGGTGACCAAACCTTTGGACGCTGAGAATCTGTGATAGTCTTTCCCAGTTGCCAAGCTCAGCGCGTTATCCATGGCCACGAAAGTTTTGCCTGATCCAGATGGGCCAATTAAGCCGATCAGAGATTCCTCCTTGATAACATCTTCGATCAGGTATTCTGGGTCTTTAAGCTGAACGTCAGCGATTAGGGTCAGAATGTCTCTTGGTGAAGAGTTTTGTTTAGGCGCGTTGCTATTAGCTTGGGCATCATAATTCTTTTTCGCGCGCCTTCGATCATCGGCTGAACGTCTTGCCATGTTTGCTCCAGAGTGTAGTCGGGCAAAGTATGTTTTTCCGCAAGAATACGTATTTCAGTGTCTATGTTGCCTTTGGCAATCCAGCTCCCAACCAACCTCAGCATATTAGCATGCCAATTTTGGCCACTCATAGCCGCCTATGAGGCAACATCTCTATTCAGAGGCTCCCGCGCATCGTTTCGTGTCGCAAATAATGGCTCCAGCGGTGGGAATATGTTGTTCCAATGCTGGATATTCGGCAACGACATCAGATTGCCTCCCGCTTGAGGGTAACCAATTCAGAAATATAGCACCTGGCTGCCTTGCTTGGCTCGGATAGTTAACAGTCCCAGCAATCCGCATCATACGTGATGGGTTAATCACGCGAGGGTCATTTCCGAGGCCAGACGATACTTTAACGTCGCTTACTTTTTTCGATGGTTTACCATCGAGCTTATACGCTTACCGGCAAACCGAGACGATAAAATTTGTTGGCATTGTCACGGTAGAGCTTACGCAATTCAGTTTCCGAAGATCCGGCCAATGCGCGGTCCAGTACCTCTATGCCACGGGTTACGCTTCCTGCCAGTAAACAAACCGGGTAGTCGCTGGCATAGATAGTGCGATCAAATCCAAAGGTTTCAATCGTGGCATCAATGTAGGGACGAAGATCACCTTCGCTCCAGTTTTCGTGATCTGCCGCCGCTGGAAGGTCTGACATTTTTATCAGTAAGTTGGGATGCTCCGCCAGTTCCCGGATGTCACTTCGATATTGTTCAATCGCGCCGTCGACGATGCCGGGTTTTCCACAATGATCAAGTATCATAGGTACGTTTGGAATATGTTTCACAAACTCCCGGACGATATCCATCTGGGTGAAATTCACATTGATTTCAAAATGGAAGCCAAATTTTTCCAGGAGGTTAACACCCTCGATAAAATTGTCGCTCAGGGTCAATGCTCGTGGATCATCGTCAAACTCAACAATCCTGCGAATGCCTTTTACAGCTGGGTGTAGCTCTTTCATCTCGGCAAGCATCGGCTCGACCTTTGGGCCCCATTCCAATGGGGCCATGGGAACGATGCCCTTGATCCTTGGATCAAGTTTGGCGGAGTCTTCGACGAAATCGATCTCTTCCATATATTGCCCTGATGTCGTTGTGAAATCGGCATAGCACTCCAAAAATACCATCGCCTCGACCTCAACATTTTCGCAATCCCGCTGATAATCTTCAATCTGATAGGATTTGCCAAACAACGGATGCCCTTGGAACGCTGAGTAGGTCAGTCGGTCAAAATCCCAAATGTGCAAATGTGTGTCGATGATTGGGAAATTTGGCATCATGTTCTCCATTTTTTGGTGGCCCAACAAGAATGTTGATCTGGTTGGACTGCGACAAACAATATTGGTTAAAAAAATTACAAAACTAATTTTTGCAAGGCAACTTTGGCAAGGGTCTTGGTCGGCAATAAATTCTTATTCCAACGTATGAGGGAAAGAGTGCTAAACTAATGGTGATCTGGAGGCGGGTTGCCATCGCAAATCAGGTACAGGCGCATCGGTCTCTATCAGTCCACTTTGCATGAGATCCTGCCAGAGTTTAGCCGGGATGTGCGCCTGCGCCGAAGAAATATTTTGTGTAACCTGCTCCGGTTTCGCGCCACCCGGGATCACTGAGGTAACCGCAAGATGCGCCAACGGAAATTGCAATGCTGCTGCCGCCAAACTAACTCCGTGTGACAGACATATTTCTTGAATTTTTCTGGTTTCCATCATTACCTCATCTCTGGCGGGCTGATATCCGTATCGGGCGACAAAACCAACATTTGTCCGTCAGTACTGTTCAGTTTAATCTAACTACAGGTTTGGTTTCCGTCGTTCAATTGTGTCTACTTTCAACTTTTTGGTTTATTCAGCATCAAATCACGCCACATTCCTGCAGTAAGTTGCGCATTTGGATCGTTTCGGTGAGGACGTCGTCGAACAGCGTGTTCATGTAATTTTGGTGGACGTACTCGATTGATAGAAAACCCTCGAAATCAACAGAGCGAAGCGTTTCTACCATTGCGACGAAATCCAACGTGCCCTCGGCCAATTTTGCCTGAAGTGCACCAGGGCGCGCTTGGCGCATATGCACGTGTGCTGCATGCCGGGCAAGCGGATCAATTTCAGTTTGGGGAAAACCCATGCATGCGAAATGCGCATAGTCCAGCGTAAGCTTCAACCCTGGTACAGCATCAATAAATTCAAGGCAGGTGTTTGGGCTTTTAAGTAATCCACCAACGTGGGGTTCGACACTTAATTTTACACCGTGACTATTGGCCATGGGAACCATGGAGCGCAGCGCCTGAGCGGAATTGGCAAGCAGATCACTTTCTGATTGCCCCGATTTGCTGACGCCAGGCAATAAAAACATGGTGGGAATATTCAGTTCCTCGGCAAACTTTAGAACGGGTGAAAGGTCAGCCGTATTCTGATCAAGGGCAGTCAAATCGGTCAAGGGGCGGTCCTGGGGAGTGTCACCAAAGAGCCAATAAAGATTGGCCACGGAAATTCCAATATCCTTGACCTGTGCGGCCGCGGATTGGGGATCAGTTAGTACTAGGTCGCGGTCCAAGGATGCGCCGTGAAGCAGACCTAGGTCCATGTGTGAAATCCCTAAGGCATTTGCAATGCTCCAGCTTTCCTTGAGCGTACAAGCGGGAAATGACCATGATGTCAATGAAATTTTCATTCGCTGTCTCCTGTTCAACGTGTCACGGTGAAATTTTTTAATACTGCATGATTAACTCGAATACCTAAACCTGGAGCGTCTGAAGGAGTGAAGTTGCCGTTGGTATCAAATAGCAGTTCTGGTAGTGCTAGGCCCTGCTGCACGGGGCTTTGAAGGGGTTTCATTTCGAAAAAACAACTCGTCGAACTTGTTGCTGCAACTTGCAGGCTGGCAGCACTGGATATAGCCGTCGACCAGCTGTGGGGGCCGGTTTTTAGTCCGGCTGCCTCAGCAAGGTCCAGAACCTTTCGGTATCCGGTGATACCTTCGGCCCGCGACACATCAATAGAAAGTACGTCGCAGTCACCTCGCGCGATGGTGCACTCATAATCTTCGACGCGGTAGTTACGTTCGCCGTATCCGATTGGCAACTGTGTTGATCCTCGCAGGCGCTGGTAGCCTTGCCAATCGTCAGGGTCTAGCGGCTCGTCGATCCAGCCCAGATTTAGGGGCTCAAGCGATTTACAGAATGAAATAGCCTGTTCTATTGATAAATTTAGGCCGTTGCCGATATCAACCATGAGGCCAAATTTTGGCCCTGTGGCCGCACGGAGAAGCTCCATTGTAGAGCGAACGGTTTCGGTTGGATTTGGGCCAAGTGGAAAAGAACCCTTTGAGTTAAAGCCTAATTTGGCAGATCGGTAACCGCGTTTCTGCAAGCTGACTACAAATTCAACGAGTTCTTCAATAGAGCTTTGATTAACATGTAGTGGCGCTTGGGAAGGCAAGCCGGCTGATATAATGCCGCCAAGCAAGGCATGGACAGGTCGGTTGATCTGTTGTCCCCAAAGGTCCCAAATTGCAGTATCAATTGCTGCTATCGCGAACGATGTAAGGCCACCACGCCCGTACCACCAGCTATGATTGCGAAGATCTTGCCACAGAGACGTCACCTCTGATGCGCGGCGACCGAGTACGATGTTTTGTAATCCCGATGATATAAGGGTTGAAATTGCATGGCAGGCTTCGGGCCACATCGCTACGGCTTCGCCCCAGCCTTCGTTTCCTGCTTGGTCAGTGATTTTAAGCAAACAGGTCCACCGCATCCGCCCGCCGTCATTGGGCTCTGGGTGGTGAATTACATAGGGAATCACGGCGTTGATACTAGACATTTCCCATCTCTCCAAAAGTGGTCAGACCAATTATAAAGCGCCAGATGAATTTTTTACAAGAATTATTTTTGCTGTAAATTATTGAAAACAATAATTTTTAAAAAAAATTTTAGTATTGACAGAATATTGACCGACGTGGTTAAGTGGTAAGGCCAATTTTGTCGAGCGAAATAAATCGACAATGCCTGTCAGAATATTTCTCAGGGAGGAGAAACAAATGAAAGTATGGAAAGTCTCTACGCTTGCTGTGTGTGCTGCATTAGCAGGGTCAATCGCATCGGCTGAAACGGCCATTGCTCAAAAGGGTTTAGAAGCCGACATGGTGCTTCTGCCAAAATTCCTTGGAATTTTGCCCTTTGATCAGGCAAATCAAGGTGCGCAAGAAGCGCATGAAGAACTCGGTAATACCGGTGATCTGCTTTATACTGGTCCAACACCTGAGAACTCAGTTGCAGGCCAAATCGAAATCATGACAACATCAGCCTCACAAAAGAGTGCTGCAGTTATGCTGTCCAACAACGCAGGTGAGCAAATTGTTCCATCAGCTGTCGCTGCACAAGCTGCTGGCACCAAAGTTGTAACTTGGGATTCGCCTATTCCTTCCGCGAAAGGGGAATCGCTTTTTATTGCACAGGTTGATTTTGGTGAAATCGGCGTGGTTATGGCAGATATGGCCCACAGCATTCTTGACGGTGAGGGTGAGTTTGCAACCTTGTCTGCAACACCAGACGCTTCAAACCAGAATGCTTGGATTGCGGCTATGGAAGAGGCGTTGAAAGGTCCTAAGTATGCGGGCCTTAAACATGTCGACATTGTTTACGGTAATGACCAATCCGAAGTAAGCTACAACCGCGCACTTGCGTTGGCAGATAAGTACCCAAATCTGGGTCTGATTATGTCGCCTACTTCTGTGGGTATTGTTGCGTCCGCGAAAGCGATACAGGACGAGGATCTTTGTGGTCAAATCAAAGTCTCTGGCCTTGGCGTTCCAGCCGAAATGGTTACCTACACTATGAATGGTTGTGCGCCTGAATTCGCGCTCTGGGACTTCGTTGATCTTGGGTACCTGACCTACTACACCAGCTACATGCTGGCCACAGGTCAGATCGAAGGCGAAGCTGGTGAGACCTTCAATGCAGGCCGTATGGGTGACTATACAATCGAGAAGGATCCAACACGTGACGCAGGATTACGCGTTCTAATGGGACCATTCACAGTTTATAACAAAGACAACGTCGAAGCTGCTGCGAAGTAAGCTTGCGTGTCGAATAAGTGACTGGCCTGCCTTCGCGCGGGCTAGTCTTAACGCAATATTGGCGGAGCAAAGATGATGGTAGCGCCTATTCTGGAAATGAAGAATGTCAGCAAACATTTTGGAGTAACCGCTGCGCTGAGTGATGTGTCATTTGAAATGTTTCCGGGTGAAATTCATGCGCTTGTTGGTGAAAACGGTGCCGGAAAGTCGACCTTGATCAAGGCGATGACAGGTATTCATCAACCAAGCTCTGGTGAAATATGGGTTGACGGTAGCGCCCGCATTTTACGCACCACTCAGGAGGCGCAAGTTATTGGTATTACGGCAATTTATCAAGAGCCTATGGTTTTTCCAGACCTTGATGTTGCCGAAAACATCTTCATTAATCACCATAGTCGCTCACAGTTCATTCTCTGGAACGACATGTATGAAGAGGCTGAAGCGGTGATCGCCAAATTGGGTGTGTCGCTCGATGTGCGTCGCCCGGCTTCCACATTGACACTTGCCGAACAGCAGACAGTTGAAATTGCAAGGGCGATTTCGCTTGATGTGCGGGTTCTCATTATGGATGAGCCAAGCGCGTCGCTTTCGGATAATGAAGTGCAACGCCTTTTTAGTATCGCGCGATCCTTGAGTTCACAAGGTGTCGCTGTGCTCTATATTTCCCACCGTCTCGAAGAAATTTTTGCACTGGCCGATCGCGTCACAGTAATGCGCGACGGTACTCATATTTCGACGAAAGTGATTGACGACGTGACAAATGAAAGCCTGGTCACGGAAATGGTCGGGCGCGATATGGAAGGTCGCTTTGCCCGCAAGCCATCTACGGCTACCGGCGAAGACATGCTGACGGTTCAGGGGCTAAGTAAGAATGGCGTATTTTCAGATATCTCATTCAGTGTAGAGAAGGGTGAAATCGTTTGTTTTTCCGGCCTTGTTGGCGCGCGGCGCACCGATGTCGCCCTTGCCCTTTTCGGGATTGATCCCGCGAACAGTGGAAAAGTTTCTATCGACGGTGTCGTGGCGAAAATATCTTCGCCGAAAGATGCTCAGGAACTTGGTATTGCCTATGTTTCTGAAGACCGACGCAAGTTCGGGATCGCAATGGATGAATCAATCACAAGCAACATCACGCTTCCAATGATGAATAAATATAGCAACTCAGTTGGTTTAATCGATTTCGACGCAGAAAGCAGGGACGCTATAGAATTTCGGATGCGCTTGAATATCAAGGCGGCGGATTTAGTTTCTCCCGTTGGCGCCCTTTCTGGAGGAAACCAGCAAAAGGTAATGTTGGCGAAATGGCTGAATACCGCGCCGCGTCTCCTTATAGTGGACGAGCCTACGCGGGGCATCGATATTGGGGCCAAAGCTGAGGTACATCAAATCTTGCATGAACTTGCCGCTGAGGGCGTGGCGATTATGATTATATCATCAGACTTACCAGAAGTGCTTTCTTTAGCTGACAGGATAATCGTTATGCGTGAAGGTCGGATTGCCGGAGAATTTATCGGCGATATTGCCACTGAAGGAAACGTAATGCATCTGGCCGTCGGCGCTGGCGTTCAGATGGAGTTTGCGTAATGCTGTCGTCGATTTCAAAAAAACTAGGTCCAAACGGGCAACGTGTTGCGATATTACTCCTCGTTTTGGTGGCCATTGCGCTGTTTTTTTCATCGCAAATTCAAAATTATCTTACACCTAGACTATTTGTACGAATCTCAACGTCGGTTTCAATAATTGCGTTGATTTCTGTTGGTCAGGCAGTGGTAGTTATGACCCGAAATATCGATCTTTCAATAGGATCGGTGGTCGGGTGTACGGCTTATTTCCTGGGCGGCATTTTGGCTAGTTTTCCTGACCTCGCGCCCGTCTTTGTCGTTCTGTTGGCAATGGGAATTGGCGCGTGCTTTGGACTCGTAAACGGACTGCTGGTCAGCCGGTTAAATCTTCCGTCAATTATCGTGACACTGGCCACATTGGCACTGTTTCGCTCGATCCTTGTGGAAAGTTCGGATGGAAGTTCAATTACAACTGGCTCGCTGCCTATTTGGCTCATTGAATTTGCCCGCCAGAATATGTTTGTCGTTGGCGGCTTCAAAGTGCGCTGGATGGTGGTGATCGCTTTGTTTGTAGTCTTTAGCATGCACTTTTTCCTGACCAAATTTCGTGCGGGTCGACAGTTTTATGCTGTGGGTTCCAATCCTGATGCGGCGGAATTTTCTGGAATCAATCTTAAACGCACCGTACTGCAAGCCTTTTTAATTTCCGGTGCGCTGGCCGGGTTAGCTGGGTTTATGTTCCTCGCCCGGTTTGGCAACATCACCGTTGTCGCTGGGCAAGGGCTTGAGCTGAAATCCGTTGGTGCCGTGGTCGTCGGTGGCGTGAACATTTTCGGTGGCTCTGGAAGCATTATTGGCGTGCTACTTGGCGCCACACTGATTGATTTGATCGATACCAGTCTTGTTCGATGGGAATTAGTGTCAGAGTTCTGGCGTGAAGCGATCTTGGGTCTTTTGATACTTTTTGCAGTGGCGATGGACACACTATTGGCGCGCCGGCTTTTGGGAGGGCGAAAACCTAACCCCTCAGACAAAGAACCTGAGAAAACAAAATTAGCATCTGGCCGAGTAAAGGAGAGCAGCACATGAGCACTGAAAACTTCACATCGCGCATCGTAAAAGCGTTGAATTCATGGGAAGGTTTTTTGCTTTTGGTGCTGGTACTGCTTTTCGTTGGCAATACCATCAACTCACCGTTTTTCTTTACGCTGAACAACCAGATCAACCTGTTTCAACTTTCGATCGAAAAAGTGATAGTCGCAGTCATCATGACGTTCGTCATCATCAATGCCGAAATTGACCTCTCAGTTGCATCGATTATGGGTTTCGCTGCATGCCTTTTTGGCTGGTTGTTTCAATCTGGAGTTTCTGCAAGTGGTGCGGTTGTCATCGTGCTTGCCGCAGGTGCCATTCTCGGCGCATTCAATGCTTTCTGGATTGCCTGGGTTGGCATCCCTTCTCTGGTTGTCACGCTAGCTACGATGATTGCGTTTCGTGGTTTTGCGCGCGTCCTTGTGGAAGACCGTGGGATCACAGGCTTCCCTGATTGGTTTGACAAGTTGGGGCAAGCGCCGCTAGTGGGGCCTATACCGCTTTCCATACTCGTGTTTTTCGTGTTGGTTTTCTTTTTCTACATTGTGCTGCAACGCACGGTATTTGGACGCCAAGTGTATTTCATCGGGTCCAACCGTGACGTTGCTGAATATTCAGGCATCAATGTACGAGGGGTTCAAGCAATCATTTTTACACTTTCGGGTTTAATCTCCGCCCTTGCTGGCCTTTTGTTTGCCGCGCGTCTTGGTGCTGTACGAGGTGATGCGGCCCTTGGGTTCGAGCTTGATATTATTACAATCGTGTTACTCGGTGGCGTGTCGATTTTTGGTGGCAGGGGCACTATGGTTGGCACCCTTTTGGCAATTCTCATCGTATTGAATCTTCGCAATGGTATGGCGCTTGCCAATATCACCGGGCACATCCAGACGGGGGTCCTTGGTATTTTGTTGATTCTTTCAGTCATGGTTCCAAATATACAGGAGTGGATCAAAAAGTTGAGAAAACTGGGAAAAGGAACCGTAGAATGAAACAGCGGACGACATCCGCACTAACCGTTGGTGGAATGGCCCTTAACCAGCCCATAGTTCGCAAGAAAGCCGTCTCGGAACTTGTGGTCCAGCGCGTTCTTGACCTCATCAAAGACGGTCAGCTTATCGCTGGTGAAAAACTTCCGTCTGAACGCGACCTAGCTGGTATTCTCGATGTGAGTCGTCCAACTGTGCGTGAAGCACTGCGTGCACTTTCGATTCTTGGTGTACTAGAAATTCGTCATGGTGGTGGTGTATTTGTAACCTCGCTTGAAGCGGGCGAACTTTTGAATCCATTAGATTTTTTCGTCTCTCTCAACCCCCAGAATATGTTTGAATTATTTGACGCTCGGATAGAATACGAGCCGATGATCGCAGCAATAGTGGCCACACGAATTTCGAATGAGGATCTGACTCACTTACAAGAACTTCTAGACGCTCAGCTGGCGGATCCAGATGACGCAAATACATTTCATGACACCGACGTGGAGTTTCACAAAACTTTACTGGACGCGTCTGGAAACGTTTTTTTGTCGCGTGTTGGTAAAATGTTACAATTCTTGGGTGATCAGGGCCGCCGGGTACTACAAAAAGAAAATCAGGTTCGTCGTCAGTCCATTGCCGACCACCAGGCTATTATGGCGGCACTTCACGCGCGCGATGCGCAAGCCGCTGAAAAAGCTATGCGTCAGCATATGATTAATGTCCGAAACGCACTTAAGGAGGCCACAGGTGCCTAAATCAAAAATAGCAATGATTGGCGCTGGTTGGTGGGGCGTTGAAGCCTACGTTCCAGCGCTTTTGGAAAACCTAGATGTTGATTTTGTAGCTGTGAACCGGCGCAATCAGGGTGCGTTGGATAAAATCCTCGCCAAATACGATATTGCGCGCGGATATACTGATCATCGCGAAATGTTGCAAAACGAAGATCTGGACGCAGTGGTTATCACATCACCGCACACCCTTCATTTTGAACATGCGCGTGATGCGCTTGAAGCCGGGTGTCACGTACTGATCGACAAGCCGATGGCAACAAGTGCCGAAGACGCCCGCGCATTGGTCAAACTGGCGGAAGAAAAAGGTCGTGAAATCCTTATTCCTTACGGATGGAACTACAAAGATTTCGCGACAACCGCATCTGAATTGATTGCTGATGGACGCATTGGAGAGATACGCCATGTGAGCTGTCAGATGGCGACTTTCACCTTTGATCTGTTTGGCGGTGATGGCCTTAGCGAGGCTGCAGATCATATGTTCCAGCCCAACAAGTCAACTTGGGCTGATCCCGATAAAGCGGGGGGGTACGGTTGGGGACAGCTGAGCCACGCTCTGGGTCTGTTGTTCCGGCTTGTTGATTTGGAGCCTTCTGAGGTTTACGCGCTCGAAACCAAGTCGGCGGCTAATGTTGATTTGTTGGATGCAGCCATCTTGACCTTTGCCAATGGTGCTAAGGCGAGTTTGTCGGGGAGTGCATTGGTACCCAAACATTGCTCCTACCAGCTTGATATTCGCGTCTTTGGATCGGAAGGCATGCTTCTTATCGATATGGAACGGTCGCGCATGGAATTGCGCCGATTTGACGAGGACGACGTCGTCCTCGATCTGGCACCGAACGCTGGCGAATATATGGCCATCGAACCGATCCATCGGCTTGCTGAAGTGTGTCAGGGCACCGCAAAAACCATTGAAGCCAACGGGGTAGTTGGTATGCGCGCGATCGAAGTTCTGGATGCCATGTACCGTTCTTTCAGATCTGGAAAATCGGAGGCAATTTAGATGACGTGGAAAAACAAAAGATCTGACATTGTAAAGGGTGGGTTCTCGACCCCTCTTGATGCACCGATGATACCCAGTTTTCCGTTCACGTTTCGCGATATCAAGATTTTCACATTGGTCTATCGCACTGATGTTGAGGCGATGCGCGCTTTGCTGCCCGAACCGCTTGTCCCCACGGGTGACGAAGTGATGATCCATTTTTATCAGATGAACGACACGTCGTGGGTTGGGCCTTACAACGAAGTGAACGTGATGTTTGGTGCCGAGTTGCCGGGTAAAGCAGTTGGTTCTTACTCACCATATCTGTTTCTTTCGTCAGATGTTGGTGTCACCCATGGGCGGGAAATTCACGGCCAACCAAAGAAACTTGGCAACCCAAAGATCGACTTCAGGGGCGACCTGATTGTTGGAAATCTTGAACGAAACGGAATTGACGTCGTTACTGGCACGATGCCTTACAAGCAACAAGAAGCTGATATATCTGAACTTTCTGATGTTTTTCCGTTTGCAACCAACATAAATCTAAAAGCTGTTGATCATATTGATGGGTCGCCAGCAATCCGTCAGCTCACCTCGAGAAGCCTGTCTGATGTAAAGGTCACCGAATGCTGGCGTAGCCCCTGCACCACGGAACTTCGCGCAAATGCGCAAGCGCCTGTTCACCGCCTTCCAGTTCGCGAAATGCTGGACGGCTTTTTCTGGGCTGCCGAATTTACCCTCGTTCCCGGTGAAGTTTTACTCGATTACCTGAAGGAGGAAGAATGATGTCCAGCTATGCATGGATTCTAAAAGTACGGCCTGGATATGAAGAAGAATACAAGCACCGCCATGATGAACTCTGGCCAGAAATGGATGCAGCACTTCGTGCGTCGGGACTTAAGTCTTATCATATTTTCCGCCACGGGCTGGATTTGTTTGGCTATTTCGAAACGGACAATTTACAAACCACGATAGATTTCCTCAAAGACGATCCGGTGAACGCAAAATGGAGCGAATATATGGCTCCAATCATGGAAGTCGATATTGATTCCAGCACCGGATTCCCCTTCCTTTTACCTAAACAATGGAGCCTCGACCAATGAGCCTAGACCTTAACAACAAAAAAGCCCTTGTCACCGGAGGTGCACGCGGCATTGGTTTCGCGACGGTCGAGGCATTGGCAAAAGCTGGTGCTGAGGTGACGTTTACAGCGCGCAACCAACCATCAATTGACAAGGCGCTTGGTGAACTTCCCGAAGGAGTTACCGCGCGTGGTGTTATTTGCGACGCAACGGATCAGCCTGCGGTTAAGGCTCTTATGGCTGTAGGATTTGACATTCTGGTCAACAACGCCGGTGTTATTAACCCGATTGGGCGGATGACGGATGTGGACATTGGCGACTGGGCGAAAAACGTCGAGATCAATCTAACTTCGGCATTTTATGTAATCCAACAGGCACTGCCGTATATGATCAAGAATGGTGGCACAATTGTGAACCTGTCTTCTGGTGCTGCGCATAACCCGATGGAAGGATGGAGTGCTTATTGCTCCAGCAAAGCAGGCGTCGCGATGTTAACGCGGTGCGTAGACAAAGAATATGGCGAACAGGGCGTACGTATTTTCGGCTTTGCCCCGGGTGTTGTTGATACTGGCATGCAGGGATCAATTCGCGAAAGCGGTATCAATCCCGTGAGTGATCTCAAGCGTAGTGACTTAGCGCCGGCCTGGGAGCCTGCACACGGAATTGCTTGGCTCTGTACTTCGGCTGCCGATGAGTTGGTTGGCAGTGAAATTGACGTACGTCATGAAGATTTTCGCCGGCGCGCTGGTCTGGAGATTGCAGCATGAGTGCAGATGTTGTCATAACCGATGCAACCTTCCCGGATGTCGAAAGAGAACGTGCTGTAGCAGAGGCGCTGGGGGCAAGCTTTGAGCTTTGCGACTGTCGTACACCCGAAGACGTGGCGGCAGCTGTAAAAGGTGCAAAAGTTGCCGTAGTGCAATTTGCAGAACTAAATGCCGAAGCGGTGGAAGGGCTCGCGCCGGATGCGACCGTGATACGCTACGGCGTGGGGTACAATAATCTTGACGTTGCCGCGATGAACAAGCGAAATATTCAGGGTGTTTATGTCCCTGATTATTGTACGTCGGAAGTGGCCGATCATACCGCAGCGATGATCCTGGCCAAATTACGTAAACTGGAAGCGTTTGATACATCTGTTCGAGCTGGTGACTGGGCCGCAGTCAAGATCGCCAAACCGATGAAAGCATTTGGCAACACTAAGATTGGTTTCTTCGGGTTTGGCCGGATCGCGCAGGCCGTAGCTGAGCGGCTCGCCCCATTTGGGTTTCAGTTTCTAGCCACCGATCCCATGTTTGATGAGGCGAAAAACAATCCGCTGAAGGTAAAAGGTGTATCTTTTGAAGAGTTGATCTGTGAGTCAGACTGCATCTCGTTGCACGCTCCTGCAACACGAGACACTATTGGCCGGATGAATGCTGATGCCTTTGCGAAAATGAAATCGACATCTTACGTGGTTAATTCTGCGCGTGGTGACCTGATTGATGAAACCGCATTGGCGACGGCGCTTACCAACGGTGAGATTGCCGGTGCGTCAGTTGATGTATTTTTGCAAGAACCCTTGGCAGCAGACTCCCCTCTCAGATCTGCACCGAACCTTACGATGTCGCCCCATGCAGCATGGTATTCGGATGTTGCTGTTGAAAGCCTCCAAAGCCTTGTAGCAGATGAAATCACACGTGCGCTGACAGGCAAATCTGCGCGCCGCCCAATTCCGGGTTCTAAACCCACAGAAATACAGGAAGCATTATGAAATTCCTCCGATATGGCCCGCGCGGCTCAGAAAAACCCGGCATTCTTGACGATGCAGGAAACATTAGAGACTTGAGTGGTATTACCAGCGATATTGCCGGTGATGTGCTGAGCGATCTTGGCCGGTTTGCAAATCTTGATAGCCACAGTTTGCCAATTGTTGAGGGCGATCCGCGCATTGGTGCTTGTGTGGCGCGTACAGGAAAATTCATGTGCATCGGTTTGAACTACGCAGATCATGCGGCGGAAAGCGGGCTGGATGTTCCGTCTGAACCGGTGTTATTCATGAAGGCGACTTCGGCAATATGTGGGCCTAACGATCCGATCGTCATCCCGCGTGGATCTGAAAAGACGGACTGGGAAGTGGAGCTTGGTGTCGTCATCGGCAAGTCGGCAAAATACGTGACTGAAGAAGATGCGTTGGATCACGTCGCTGGCTACTGCGTAATTAACGATGTATCCGAGCGTGCCTATCAAACTGAACGTGAGGGACAGTGGACCAAGGGTAAGTCCTGTGACAACTTCGGCCAAACCGGCCCGTGGTTGGTAACCCCAGACGAAGTTGGCGATCCCCAAAACCTTTCAATGTGGCTAGAAGTTAACGGCGAACGTGTTCAAAATGGTTCAACGACGACTATGGTTTATGGAGTAGCGCATCTTATTGCTTACCTGTCGAATTTCATGACGCTTGAGCCTGGCGATATCATTTCTACTGGTACACCTCCGGGCGTTGGTCTCGGTTTCAAACCACCGCGTTATCTAAAAGCTGGTGACGAAGTTGAACTGGGGATCCAGGGTTTGGGTCAACAAAAACAGCTTTGTGTTTCTGATGAGTAAAGCATATAAAATCAAAAGCGTTGAAGCTATCCCGGTCTCCTATCAAGAGCCAACGGATCACAACCGGTTTCGTGCAGTTTGTCTGGTCAAAATCACCGGTGAAAATGGTCAAGTAGGCTGGGGCGAATGCTGTTCCTATTTTCCTGAAGCAACGTTGGCCGCAGCCAAAATCGTTGAAGGACTTTCCGAGATTGTTGTTGGCCGAAACGCTATGCATACGGCTGGCATCTGGCACGACTTGCACGATCACAGCTGGTGGTATGGAACTGGCGCTGGTCTTGTATCAATCGCGATCTCGGGGATCGATATTGCGCTTTGGGACCTCAAGGGCAAGATGCTTGGCGTCAGCGTGCTCGACCTCTTGGGCGGACCAATGCATGAAAAAATGCCAGCAGTCGCCAGTTTACATGGCACCAAAGCAACCATCGAGGAAATGGCTGAAGAAATTTCGATCCATACCGCTACGGGCTTGCATGGGGCGAAAGTTGGATTTGGGAAACGTGGAGAGGCTAATCTTGGCTTTGACCATGATCGCGATGTCGATTTTGTCCGCCAAGTTTCCGAGGCGATGGGGCCCAGCAAGATGCTGATGATTGATCTGGGCGTCAAGAATTTCTGGGATGTTCCAACTGCCATTCGCCGTGCGCGTGTCTTTGAAGATTATGGTGTTCACTGGCTTGAAGAACCTTTGGGGCACGATGACCCTGAAGGATACGCAGCACTTCGTGCGGCGACCGGTATACGTATTGCCTACGGTGAACGTGAATGGAATGCACGGGGCGTAAAGCGGATCGTTGACACTGGAACGGTTGACGTGATCGGGCTTGATCCCGGGCGGGTCGCCGGAATCACTGGGTTCGCCAAGGCGGCGGAAATATGTGCTCAATCCCGCCGTCAGGCGAATGCTCATAACTTCTCGACGGCCATAGTCGGGGCTGCAAGCCAGGCGCTAAGTTGGTCCAATCCGGCGTGTACAATGCTTGAACTTCAGCCAGTTTATGGCCCGGCGCAAAAAGACCTGGTAGACAAGCCTATCTGGCATGAGAAGGGGTATGTTCCGATGCCCACGGGGCCGGGTCTTGGGATTGAAATTAACGAAGACCTTGTCGCGTCCGCGCGTATGGACAAATAGGAGACAAAAATGAGTGATAATCTCAGTTTTGGCTTAGAGGGCAAAACCGTTCTATTGACAGGCGCTACCGGCGCCATAGGCGGCGCCGTTGCCAAAGGTTTTTCAGAAGCTGGTTCTAAAGTGGCTGTGGTCGACATTGATCAAGCCCAATGCGATGAATTCGCCCAGGAACTAGGGCCGCAACACGCTGGTTTCGGCGTCGATCTGACCGATACCGCACGCTTGCCCTCACTTGTTAAGAAAATCGATAGCACACTTGGCAAAATTGACGTTTTGGTGAACATTGCTGGTGTTATCAAACGAGCGGACGATTTGTTTCAAGTATCGGAATCTGATTTCGATTTCCAGATGGACATCAACGTAAAGGTGCCGTTTTTTCTCAGTCAAGCTGTTGCAAAATTGATGGTTGACGACGGCCGGAGTGGTGTGATCATCAACTATTCCTCACAAGGCTGGATGTCAGGTGGGTTTGGCGGGTCGGTCGTTTATAATGCAGGCAAAGGTGCAATCACAACCATGACCCGTGGTCTCGCACGCAGTTGGGCAGACCATGGAATTCGCGTAAATTCGGTTGCGCCGGGTTTGGTGGAGACACCAATGCTTGGACTAGATAGAATGAGCGGAGGTCAAATCGAAAATATGGTGGGTGGCATTCCACTCAAACGCTTGGCGCAACCCGGAGATCATACAGGCGCAACCTTGTTTTTGGCAAGTGATCATGCGGCTTACATGACAGGTGCAACGATCAATGTAAGTGGTGGGTTCTTGATGTATTAAACTAACCTCCCTGACG
>JGI20152J14361_10000973_pt1 | contig 19418 bp, 17 predicted proteins | sample COG_02_FD_14361 | JGI IMG/M metagenome (IMG submission 14361)
TGGGCCGACTCAAGCGCGCCATGGCAGACCGTACGGCGGCCAGCGAAAAAACCAAGTCACCCCGTGCCACCAAGCCGCGTGCCGCAGTATTTGTAGACCCCGCTAGCCAGCACCTGTTGGCATTGGCACAGCGCGTGGCCCAAACCGAGGTCACGGCGCTACTGGTTGGCCCGACGGGCTCTGGTAAAGAAGTACTGGCCCGTGTGCTACACGAGTCGTCAACACGGGCCAAGGGTCCCTTTGTCGCGCTGAACTGCGCGGCCTTGCCTGAACACCTGATCGAAGACCTGCTGTTTGGTCACGACAAGGGGGCGTTCACTGGCGCGTTGAAAGACCACAAGGGTCTGTTTGAACAAGCGCAAGGCGGCACCATATTCTTAGATGAAATTGGCGAGATGCCCATGCAGTTGCAAAGCAAACTGCTTCGCGTGCTGCAAGAGCGCACCATGACCCGCTTGGGTGGCCAAAATACAGTGGACCTCGATGTGCGCGTGGTGGCTGCTACCAACAAAGACCTGCGTGAAGCCATGCAGCAGCGTGAGTTTCGCGAAGACCTGTATTTCCGCATCAGCACCTTCCGCCTAACCTTATTGCCATTGGCAAGTCGTAAGGGCGATATTTTGCCCTTGGTTGCGCAGNTGNTGGTTGCACATGGTCGTGCGGATACGCCTTACAACCTGAGCGATGAGGCGCAAGGCCTCTTGTTGAACTACCCNTGGCCCGGCAATGTGCGNGAACTTGAAAATGTGGTGCAACGCGCGGTGGTCTTGTGTGCCAATGGGTTCATTGAGCCCGAGCACCTGCTGTTTGATGAGTACCAAACCAACACGCCGCCAATGGGTTCATTGAGCCCGAGCACCTGCTGTTTGATGAGTACCAAACCAACACGCCGCCCGTCCTGACACCAGCGACTGTCAGCGCGCCGATAACGCCTGACGCGGCGCTCTCGCCAACGCCATCGCCAGCNGTGCCNAGTATGCCGACAGCGCCCACTAACTTTACCGACGTGTTTGCACAAGCGCGCCCGGTCGCCGTACCCGTGGCGGTTGAGGCGCCTGCGGAAGCGGTTGACTTACAAGATGCGGTGAAAAAGAGCGAACACCAAGTGATTTCAGCGGCGCTTCAAAACACGGATAGCCGGTTGGAAGCCGCCAAGTTACTGGGCATCAGCCCACGTACGCTGCGCTACAAAATGGCGCAATTACGTGAGCGCGGCGTGAATGTAAATATGACGCCCACCTCGATGCGTGCTTGATTTAAAGATTGTAGGAACTCCCCATGATTGAAAAAGCAACTTCAGCCAGCAACATCGCCTCGATGTTGCAAACACTAAAGGCCGCGCAGGCGCAGGCCAGCGGTGGCGTTCAGGGTATGCAGCCCAACACGGGCGTGAATGAAACAGCAAAGCCCAGCTTCTTGGAGGCTGTGCGTGGTGCCGTGGAGCAAGTGAACGCGACCCAACAAGCCTCTGCGTCATTGCGCGAGGGCTTTGAGCGTGGGGAGGATGTGCCGCTAACCGATGTGGTGATGAGCATGCAAAAGTCATCACTCGCATTTGAGGCCACGCTGCAGGTGCGCAATAAAGTGTTGCGCGCTTACGAAGACATTTTGAACATGCCGGTTTAAACCGGTAAGGACACAACACCATGAGTACAGCAACCGCGACCATGAATCCGATGCAAGTAGCGACGCAGGGCCAAGCGCCTAACGCGCTTGAACCTGCGCGTGCAGGGGTGCCTGCATTGGCGCCGTCAAATGCAAATGGCGCGGGTGCCAATGCGGGCGGCGCCTATGGCGTTCCAGCGACCAGCGGGCCTGCGGGTACGCTGGCGCAGGTGCGTGAGATGATGGAGCGACCAACCATTAAGCGCTCGTTGCCTGCCCTCATTATTTTGATCGCCATCGTGGTGTTCGCGTTGGCGTTTAGTTGGATGCAAGCGCCTCAAACACGCACCTTGATGCCCGGTTTACAAGGTGCCGATTTGCAAGAGGCCTTTGATTCGCTTAAAAACGCGGGTTACAGCCCAGAGCTGGACACCATCTCAGGACAATTACGCATCGATCAAAAGCGGTTTCATGAGGCCCGTATTTTCTTAGCCGGTCAGGGTATTCCGAGAGAGCCTGTGTCTGGCTTAAATGCCTTGAATGAGCAAAACGCCATGACGACCAGTCAGTTCATGGAGCAGGCGCGTTACAACGCCGCTATTGAGCAGGAGTTGGCCCGCAGCATCGGACAAATTGCAGGCATTCAACATGCGCGTGTGCATCTTGCGACGCCAAAACAGAGCGTTTTTGTGCGCGACCGTACGCCCCCTAAAGCGTCCGTGGTGCTAAACCGTCACCCTGGACGGACGATTAGCGAGCAACAGATACAGGCGATCGTGCACCTGATCTCATCGAGCATTCCGTACATGTTGCCCGAGAGTGTGACGGTGGTGGATAACTTCGGTAATTTACTGACGCGAACCGTCGAGAACAACCCCTTAGGGCTGACTTCTGCGCAAGCCGAGCTCAAGCGGACACAAGAAGAGTTGCTGCGGTCCCGTGTAATGGAGTTGTTGTCACCGGTGGTCGGTGCGGCCAACGTACGCTCACAGGTCAACCTCACCTTGGACTTCACGCAGGTAGAAAATACAACGGAAGACTATGACCGCGGTGGCAATGGTCCCCGTACACGCTCTGAAGTTATCGCGGAAGACCGTGACGTGAGCCTCAATGCAGCCGGCGTCCCAGGCGCACTCGCCAACCAGCCGCCCGGTGCCGGCGTTTTGACGCCCAACACGGAAGTAACAGCGGGTGAAGGCGGTGCCTCAAACACACGTAGCAGCCGAACCACACGTAACTACGAACTAGACCGCGTGGTGCAACACATAAAGGCCGCACAAGGCGGCGTGAAGCGACTGACGGTAGCCGTGGTGATTAACGAGCGCCCTGTATTTGTGGCCGAAGACGCGCCTGTCGATCCGGCAGCGCCCAAGAGTATTCCTTACACCGAGCAGGAGCTGGACCGCATGCTGAACCTAGTTCGCGGAGCGGTTGGCTATGATGAAACGCGTGGTGATATTGTCACCATCATGCCCGCACGCTTTGAGCCGCCAGAAGTGCTTGAGCCCATGGTGCCTTGGTATCAAGACGACATGGTTCTGACCAGCTTCAAGCAAGGCTTGATGGCCCTGGTGTTGGTGACGTTCCTCCTCTTTATTGTTCGACCCGTTATCCGTAACCTGTTGGGCGAGTCACCAGAGCAGTTGGCTGAGAAGGAAGCCGCCAAGGCGCTGCCAGATGGCGAGCTGAGCGAGGAGGATATGAATATGATCCAACTCGGCGAGGGCGAGACACTGGAGGAGATCAAAGCCAAGCTTCGCCCGAAAAAGTCAAGCATCTCTGCAGACATGTTGGATACCGCAAATACCTACGACGACAAGGTTGCGCTCATACGGATGTTGGTGGCCGAAGACTCGGGCCGTGTCGCAAACGTGTTGCGCCGCATGATCCGAGTAGATGGTTAGTATTGACGATGTCCGTGAATCGCTTTAAGGAGTAAAGACATGGCTACAAAAAAAGAAGAAGCAGCGCCCGCGGCAGACGCGAAAGCCGCGCTTGAGCAAAAAGCCGATGCCCCAGTGGTGATGACTGAAGCGTTGCAAGAAGAGCTTAACGCGATGTCGACGACGCAACGTGCGGCCGTGCTGATGCTTTTGCTGGGAGAACAACAGGCAGCGGATATTCTGAAGTTCTTGAAGCCTAAAGAGGTGCAAGCGCTTGGGGGCGCGATGGTCTCCGTATCAGATTTGTCGCAAGAGGCCGTAAACGTGGTTCTCGACCAGTTCGTTAACACGTTGAAGAAGCAGACCAGTATCGGCCAGGGCTCATCAGACTATGTTGAGAAGGTGTTTAAGCGCGCCCTAGGCGCGGATAAAGCGGCGTCGGTTTTGGGTCGCATTATGCCGGGCTCATCTAGTAAGGGGCTTGAGATTTTGCAGTGGATGGACGCCCGATCCATCGCGGAAATGATTCGGCTGGAGCACCCGCAGGTCATCGCAATTATTTTGTCTGTTCTTGAGTTTGACGTGTCGGCGGACGTGCTGAGTTTTCTGCCGCCAGACGTGCGCGCTGAAGTGGTCCAGCGTGTGGCAAGTTTAGAGACTGTGCAGCCGTCAGCAATGACTGAGCTAGAAGACATCATGCGGTCACAGTTCTCGAATAACTCCTCGGCTGCATCGTCAAGTTTTGGCGGGGTTAAGACGGCGGCGAAGATCATGAACTTCACCAAAGTTGACCTAGAGTTACAGGTGTTTGGCGGTCTCAATAAAATTGATCCGGAGTTGGCGCAACGTATTCAGGACAGTATGTTTACGTTCGAAAACCTAACGGCAGTGGACAACCGCGGTATTCAGACGCTGATGCGCGGCGTCGAGCCCGATATGTTGATGACCGCCCTGAAGGGTGCGCCAGAATTCGTTAAGGACAAGTTCTTTGGCAACATGTCTTCTCGTGCACGGGTTATGTTTGTTGACGAGATGGAGGGCAAAGGTCCCTTGCGTATTGCTGATGTGGAAGAGGCTCAGAAGACCATCATGCGTATCGCTCGCAAGATGTCCGATGCGGGCGAGTTGGTGCTCGTAGGCCGCGGAGATGACTTTGTCTAATTTGGCGTTGCCGCAGTCTAGCGGGGGATTTCAAAAAGATGCCACATTGGCCATTGGTGTCAGCACCGTTGCCGACTATGCCCAAATGCCTTGGGATGGGAAGGCAATAGAGAGTTTTTTGCCATGGCGTATTGAGGCGTTGACGCCCGGGGAACTCTTAACGGTAGGTGATGATGGCTTTAAGCCGCTGATCCCAAGCGGCGCTAGCGCCGACACCGATGCGCTTCATGAGACCGGTAAGCGATCTGACAACGCTGGCGAGGATGATGCCCTAGGCGTCCGTTCGGAGGGGACTGAAGACGGGCTCGACGCCATCGACGGCAGGTCTTCTGACGATGCCGAGGGCTTTGATGCCGCTGATGTAGCTGAGTCCGCTGATGCCGCTGACGCCGCTGAGGCGGAGATGACCACTGTTGCCGTTAGCGCCATTGAGGCCGGTAACGACCTAGCGCGGCAGGCGGGCTACGATGCCGGTTATGCCGAGGGCATGACGGCGGGTGAGGCTGCAGGCACCTCCAAGGGTCATGCAGCGGGGCGAAGTGAGGGCGAGGCCGCCGTGCGGGCTGAGCTAGCCGATACGCTGCGACTGCTGACAGAGGCGGCTGCGCAAACCAAAACACTGAACGACAACCCAGAGCAATACTTCGAACCACTAAAAAAGCTGGCGCTGCACCTCGCAGAAGAGCTGGTGCGTGGTGAGCTTAGGCAGAGCCCATCGGCTATTGAGCGCTTAATAGAACGCAGTCTAGAAGAGTTGGAGCATCCGGGTAAGCGGGTGCTGGTTGCGCTTCACCCAGACGACTTACGCGCAGTTGAGGCGCATGGTGCCAAGCTCGGTGCAGGCTTGGTCTTGCAGCCTGATAAGACCTTGGTCCGTGGAAGCGTTCGCGTAAGCAGCAACGATGCCGTGGTGCAAGACCTGATTCAAACGCGACTGACGACCCTGGCCAATAACGTGTTGCGCGATGCAGAGACGTGGCGTACGCACAGCAGTGTGCTAAATGAGGGCGTGCATTGGGCAGGCGATGTGAACCCGCTGACGCAGATGCAGGCAACCGAGGATGCCACGATGGTGCCCACGCCTAGCCCCGCCACTACCGCTACGGATGACCCCGTAGACGCGATGGACGTTACACCGCCAACACAGGAGATACACGCTGAGGTATCCGACGTAACCCCTAACGACGAACTCCCCCCTAACGACGAACCGAAGGCGACGGATGCTTGATTTCTCAGATGCCATTGCCAAAGATTTACAAACGGCGCATGCGCCATCGCCCGAGCGCAGCGGTACGCTGGTGCGTTTGGTGGGCCTCACCCTAGAGGCGCGAGGTGTGATTGCACCATTGGGCGCGGTGTGCGAGGTGGCCGGGCTAGACGGCACGCGCATAGAGGCTGAGGTGGTGGGTTTTAACGATCAAACCATTTACCTCATGCCCTTTACCGAGCCCACGGGCATTGGTCCGGGCGCTGTCGTGCGGGTGCTGACCCGTGTGGCGCATGTGAGCTTAGGCCCTGAGTTACTGGGGCGTGTGATCGATGGCCGTGGCCAACCGCTGGATGGCAAACCGCCGCCGCAGTGCGCCGACCGCTTGAGCTTGTTGGGGCGCCCCCTCAATCCCATGGAGCGTGGCCCAATTGATACGGTGCTGGACGTGGGCGTGAAGGCCATTAACGGCGTGCTGACAGTGGGGCGGGGTCAGCGCTTAGGCCTGATCGCAGGTTCAGGGGTGGGCAAGAGTGTTTTGCTGGGTATGCTGACGCGCTTTACCAAAGCCGATGTGGTGGTGATTGGCCTCATTGGTGAGCGCGGGCGCGAGGTACAGGCGTTTATTCAAGAGTCACTGGGCGAAGAGGGCCTTGCCAAATCTGTGTTGGTTGCCGCACCCGCCAATGTATCGCCTGTGCTGCGCTTGCGCGCCACGAATATGACCCATGTCATCGCAGAGTACTTTCGCGATCAAGGCAAAAACGTATTGATGCTGGTTGACAGCCTTACCCGCGTCGCCCACGCCCAACGCGAGATTGGTTTGGCCGTGGGTGAGCCACCGACGGCCAAAGGTTATCCGCCATCGGTGTTTGGCCTGTTACCCAACCTGATTGAGCGTGCCGGCGTTGGTCGCAACGGCTTTGGCTCGATCACGGCAATTTATACCGTGTTGGCTGAGGGCGACGACGGCAATGACCCTATCGTTGACATCGCCCGTGCGTCGTTGGATGGGCAAGTAATGTTGTCACGGTCGCTCGCGGACGCGGCGCATTACCCAGCCATTGATATGGCAGGCTCTATTTCCCGTGTGATGCAAAACCTGCTGTCACCCGAGGACTTGAAAGAGGCCAACCGTTTTCGTCGGTTGTGGACGCTTTATCAACAAAACCAAGATCTTATTCAGGTGGGAGCCTACGATGCCGGTACCAATCGAGATTTGGATGCGGCGATTGCCGCACGCGAACAAATGGTTGAATTTTTACAGCAAGACATGCACGCTGGCGTCGCCTACGACATGTCACGTGCCATGTTGGGTAGTGTGATGGGACAAGTCAATGCCTGATATTAAAAGCCCCTGGCCCGTGTTGGCTGATCAAGCCCAAGCCAAATTAACTGAGGCTGAGAACGTGCTGCGCCAAGCGCGGCTCAAAGAAGCAGAAGCCCAAAGTAGTCGGGAACGTGTGCTCAATATGATCACGGAGTACCGCGCGAAGCTGACCCAGTTCGAGCGTCAAACCAACCTGTCGGATAGTCTCAATTGCCGCCAGTTTTTGGCGCAGCTTGTTGACTTAGATGTGCAGGCGCAGCTGCGCGTTCAGCAAATGGCGGCGGCGAGAGATCTTGCCGCGAGCAGGTGCGGTTGGCGCGTGTCGAGTTAGAAAAAATGAAAAAACTCGTGGAGCGTGAAAACAAGCGCCTCGTCGCTCACCAGAACAAAGCAGAGCAACACCGCTTGGACGAAATGGCCACTATGCGACACGGACTTCGACACGCATAATGGCGCTTTAAGCTCGCGTGAAGCGGGCGATACAGAGTGCCCACATGATTCGCTTTCAGTCTAAGGTCACCGCTGACTTGGTGATGTTCAACGAGCACGGTAGCGTGCTACTCGAGATATGGGGTAAAACGCCCGGCGCAAAAGGTATTCTGCTGGCTGCTGAGATGGCCGAAGCCGATGCGGCGGTGCGTGACTTCATTGGTCGTCACGGGGCGGTAGATCACAAGGCCGCGGATAACAACGCGGGTGCGGATCAGGCCAGCAAGCCTCCACCGGTGAGTTGGTCAGCGCGGTTTACGCCGCTGTTGAAGACGTTGGCGCGCTGTCAAGCCGAAGACGAACCACTGACGTGGGAGATGCGCTAGCGCGCAGCGCAAGCTACCCATCGATTAGGCGTAGCTGCGTGCGTCCTCTATCACCTTGCCATCGTTTGGCAAGCCGCCCGGTGGGACCACAGTCACGTCCGCACGTAATTTCGTAACGTCGCGTACAGCCGCTGCCAACGCGGCAAGGGTGTCCGGGCTCAGACCGTCAGCCTCAACGTGTAACGCCAACGCGTCGTTGGCCATTTCACCGGTGACGACTAAACGTGCCTTGCCGCTGAGCGCGGGAAACTTACGCATCACATCGCCAACTTGCGCGGCGTGAATGAACATACCCCGCACCTTCGTGGTTTGGTCGGCCCTGCCCATCCAACCCTTAATGCGCGTGTTGGTCCTACCGGTTGGGCAGTGCCCTGGCAGCTCGGCGGAGAGGTCGCCGGTGCCAAACCGGATCATGGGGTAGTCCGGGTTGAGTGTGGTGATGACGAGCTCCCCGACGTCACCGGGCTCAACGGGATCGCCGGTGCCTGGACGCACGATCTCAACGATCACCCCTTCATCAAGCACCAAGCCCTCGCGCGCGGGGGTCTCATAGGCAATCAAGCCCACGTCTGCGGTGGCGTAGCACTGGTAGGTGTCGACCCCGCGTGCACCAAACCAGTCACGCAAGGAAGGGGGCAAGGCCTCACCAGAAACCAGCGCTTTCTTTACGCTGGGTAGGGCAATGCCCATCTCGTCTGCCTTCTCCAAAATAATGCGCAGAAAGCTGGGTGTTCCGATGTAGCCCGCTGGCCTGAGCTCGGCCATGGCCTGCACCTGTTGTTCGGTCTGGCCAGTGCCGCCCGGGAAAACGGTGCAACCAATGGCACGCGCGGCGCACGACATCATGGAGCCTGCGGGGGTGAAGTGGTACGAAAAACAGTTGTGTATTAAATCGCCCGCGCGAAAACCAGCGGCAAATACCGCACGCGCTGTGCGCCAGTAGTCAGCCGCACGACCCTCTGGCTCGTATATGGGGCCGGGGCTGGCGAAGATTTGGGGCATCTNTGCGCCGTAGCTTTGGGTGGCAAAGCCGCCCATGGGGTCTTGCGCCCGNTGGGCCTTTTGTCTGTCTAGTAATTGCGTTTTGCGCGTCACGGGCAAGCTAGCCANGGCCGTTCGGCTCGTGATCGAGGGTGCATCAACGCTCGCCAGAATGTCGGCAAAAGCGGCGGAGGCACGTTGTGCGTGCGCCACCTGCGAAGCCAGTTCACCCATGAGNCTGGCCTCTCTGGCGGCGGGGTCTTGGTTCTCAAGTGCGTCAAAAAATNGGGCCATAACGTTATCGGGTGAACCAGTGTGAGTAAGCGAAAGGGTCTGGTATTCACCAAGCCANGAGAAAGCGGTTGCGCGCTGGCCCGGGTTAGGCCAACCAGCGCTTGCGACGCTTGTAGCTCTTCACGTCTTTAAATGACTTGCGTTCACCACCACCCATGCCCAAGTAGAACTCTTTGACGTCCTCGTTGTTACGCAGATCGGCAGCGACACCGTCCATCACGATGCGGCCCGACTCCATGATGTAGCCGTAGTCGGCATACTTGAGAGCCATGTTGGTGTTCTGTTCAGCGAGTAAAACGGTGACCTTTTCGCGTTGGTTCAAGTCCTTCACGATTTCAAACACCTCTTCCACAATTTGTGGTGCCAAGCCCATAGAGGGCTCATCGAGCAAAATAACGCTGGGGTTGGCCATGATGGCGCGGCCAATGGCGCACATCTGTTGCTCACCGCCAGACGTGTAAGCCGCCTGCGAGGTGCGGCGTGTTTTCAGTCGGGGGAAATAGTTGTAGACCTTTTCTAGGTTGGCCTCTATTTCGCCCTTGTCGACGCGCGTGTACGCGCCGGTTAATAAATTCTCTTCAATGGTGAGGTGCGCAAAACAATGACGCCCCTCCATGACCTGCACGACGCCGCGCTTGACCAAGTCAGCGGGGGTGAGGTTTTCAATGCGTTCACCTCGGAACTCAATGCTGCCTTTGGTGACTTCACCGCGCTCGCCCTTCAACAAGTTGGAGACCGCACGCAATGTGGTGGTCTTGCCTGCACCGTTGCCACCCAAGATAGCGGCAATTTTGCCCTGCTCGACTTGAAGGGACACCCCTTTCAAGACCAAGATGACGTGGTTGTAAATGACCTCAATGCCATTCACGTTTAGGACGATGTCTTTTGCTTGCATAGCGAGCCTAGTAAAGGTTGACGCAGGGTGCGTCGGTTTTTGTTCGGGAGAGAAGGGGCCCCTTGCGGGGCCCCTTTTTTGCCAAATACCTAGCGGTAATTAGCTGTTGCAGTCAGACGCAGCACGACGTGTCAATTTCTTGTCAGCGGCGTACTTGTTGGCTGTGGCAGTCACCATGGGGCCCAGCACCTTGCGGTCACCTTCGTACCATGTGTTACCCACATCCCAGCCTTTGCCGTTCCATGTCTGGATACGTGCCCATGAAGCACCCATGTGGTCGTTACAGCTGGTAGAGGTTGTGCGCATCACACCACCGAAGCCCAATGAGTTGAGCCCGATGGTGGTGAGGTTCATGTTCTCTAAGCCCCAACGCATTTGCTCACCCGTGATGCGCTTGCCTTTGCCATACTTGGCTTGTGCGACACGCATGCCTTCGGTGGCCAACATCGCAGAGATCAGGCCGCGCATGTACAGCACCTGGCCCACTTCTTCACGGGGACCCGTCCCTTTTCCTTGGTCGTGCAACTTAGCCAGCACCTCTTTCACAACCGAAGAGTCATACTCTGCGCTGTGCTGCAAGGCCAATGAGTTGTAGCCCTTAGCCGCATCGGCGACGTCTTTGACGTCTGGTTCAGCACCAGACCACCACACGCCGTACATCTTGTTCGCGGGGGTAACCCGTGGCAACTGCTTCCTTGATGGCGGTGGAGTTCATGACACCCCAGCCCCACAAGAAGACGTAGTCAGGCCGGTTACGACGCACCTTCAGCCAAGTGGCCTTTTGCTCCACACCAGGGTGGGCAACGGGCAACAGCTGGAGTTCAAAGCCGTGCATTTCGGCACGCTTCTGCATCAGTGGGATCGGCTCTTTACCGTAGGCGCTGTCGTGATAGATCAGCGCAATTTTCTTGCCCTTGAGCTTATCGAGACCGCCGGCTTCCTTGCCGACGTGTTGAACCAACACGTCAGCGGCAACCCAGTAGGTGCCCAACAAGGGGAAGTTCCACTTGAAGATGCCACCGTCTTCTGACTCACTGCGGCCCAAGCCGGCGGTGATCAGTGGGATTTTGTCCACGGGTGCTTTTTCTGTCAGCGCGAACGTACCGCCTGTTGACAGTGGTTGGAAGACGGTTGCGCCGCCATTCTGACCCTTCAAGCGCTCATAGCACTCAACAATACGGTCGGTTGAGTAGCCTGTCTCGCACTCTTCAACGGTGATCTTGACGCCGTTGATGCCGCCGCGCTCATTGACGAGGCGGTAGTAATCGGAGTAACCATTGGCGAAGGGGATGCCGTTAGGTGCGTAAGCCCCTGTGCGGTAAACCAGCGAGGGGAAAAACTGCGTTTCTTCAGCCTGTGCAGACGAAACGGGCGCGAGTAGGGCGCTGACGCCCATGGCCGCGGCCGCTGCACCCAGCATGAGTTTGCGTAACTTCATATCGAGTCTCCTTAGAGTGTTGTGTAAAAGCGCTTCAACATGCAACCAAATGACCGGCGCTGGCGCCGCTCCCCCTTGGTCGCCCGGGGATTCAGTGTGGGAAGGGCCAGATACGCATCTTTTGCTTGCCGATACTCCACAGACGCGCTAAACCATGCGGCTCCACAATGAGGAACCACACGATCAGCGCACCAAAAATCATGAATTCAGCGTGCGCAATGCCCGCCGTAGAGATAGTGACGCCCACCCAGCTACCAACAACAGGTAATGCTTGGTTGAGAAAAATGGGCAAGGCCACGATAAAGGCGGCGCCGAACATGCTGCCCATGATGGAGCCCATGCCGCCAATAATGACCATGAACAACAGTTGGAACGAGCGCTGGATATCAAAGGCCGCCGGCTCCCAGCCACCTAAGTGGACGAAGCCCCACAGACCTCCGGCCACGCCGATGATGAAGGAGCTCACCGCAAAGGCCGATAGCTTGGCGTACAGCGGCTGGATACCAATCACCGCTGCGGCAACGTCCATGTCACGGATTGCCATCCAGTTACGCCCTATGGCGGAGCGAACGAGGTTTTTGGCTAACAAGGCGAAGACGGTCAAGAAGCCCAAGCAAAACCAGTATTTCTCGACCGGCGAGTTAATGGTCCAGCCAAATACTTGCAGGTTGGAAACCGCAACCGAGCCTGACGGCGTGTAGATGGTGAACCAGCCGATGCGCAGAAATGCCCAGTCCCAGAAAAACTGTGCCGCCAGCGTCGCGACGGCGAGGTAAAGGCCACGCACGCGCAAACTGGGAATGCCGAAAACAATACCGGCGATGGTGGCGCACACGCCGCCCAATAGCAGGGCAAGAATCAGAGGCATGCCCTCTATACGCATGATGAAGTTGTAGGCGCCATAGGCACCGATGGCCATGAACGCCCCCGAGCCCAGTGAGAGCTGACCGCAGTAACCCACCAAAATATTCAGACCGACAGCGGCAAGCGCGAGTATGAGGAAGGGAATCAGGATGGCGCGGAACAGGTACTCATCGACCATCATCGGCACACCGATGAAGGCAAAGGCAATGAGCGCCAATACGGCCCAGCGGTCTTGCGTAATGGCGAAGATCTGCTGGTCTGCTTTGTAGTTTGTCTTGAACTGACCGTTTTCTCTATAGAACATCTTTTGTCTTTCTGTGCAACTTGGGTGTTACACCCGGTCAATAATCTTTTCGCCAAACAGGCCTTGCGGGCGGAACATCAGCACGACAAGCGCGAGCATGTATGCAAACCAAATTTCAATGCCACCGCCGACGTAGCCCCCCAAGAACACCTCGGACAGCTTCTCGCCTACGCCGATGATGAGGCCACCAATAATGGCGCCTGGAACCGACGTGAGCCCCCCCAAAATGATGACGGGTAAGGCCCTGAGGGCCACGGTACTGAGCGAGAACTGAACCCCCATTTTTGAGCCCCAGATCATGCCCGCCACCAAGGCGACGAGACCGGCGACACACCACACCACTACCCAGATGTGGTTCAGCGGGATACCCACTGACTGGGCGGCTTGGTGGTCATCGGCCACCGCACGCAACGCGCGGCCTGTAATAGTTTTGTTGAAAAAAATCGTCAACAAAATGACCAAGCTCGCGGCGATGATGGCGGCGTATACATCTTCGAGGTTGACCATTAGCCCGCCCTCAAAGACGGAGTCCAGCAAGAACACAGGCTCTTTGGGCATGCCAATGTTGATTTGGTAGATGTCGCTTCCAAAAAGGGATTGACCCAGCCCATCAATGAAGTAAGTGATGCCCAAGGTCGCCATTAACAGCGTTGCGCCGTCTTGATTAACGAGGTGGCGCAAGACCAAGCGCTCCACGAGCCAGGCGATACCGAACATCAAAATGCCGGCTATGAGAAAAGCCAACACGTTGGCGAGCAGCAGGTTGTCAAAGCCAAGCCACTGTGGGAGCCACTCTGAGAATCTGGCCATCGCCAAGGCGGCGAATAACACCATCGCACCCTGTGCAAAGTTAAAGACGCCAGACGCTTTGAAAATAAGCACGAAGCCCAAAGCAACGAGTGAATACAGCATGCCCGCCATGAGCCCGCCGAGCAAGGTTTCTAAGAAAAATGCCATGATCTGGTTTCCAGTGTTGAGGGGCGCTTAGTGCGAGGTGCCCAAGTAGGCGGAGATAACGTCTTCGTTGGCACGCACTTCTTCGGGTGTGCCGTCACCAATTTTCTTGCCGTAGTCCAACACCACGACGCGATCGGAGATGTCCATCACCACGCCCATGTCGTGTTCGATCAAGACAATGGTGGAGCCAAACTCTTCGTTTACATCCAGGATGAAGCGAGACATGTCTTGCTTTTCTTCCATGTTCATACCGGCCATGGGCTCATCGAGCAACAAGACTTGGGGCTCCATCGCCAAAGCGCGACCCAAGTCAACCCGTTTTTGCAGGCCGTAGGGCAGTTGACCAACCGGTGTTTTGCGGTGGGCCTGAATTTCCAAGAAGTCGATAATTTGCTCGACATACTCGCGGTGTTCCGACTCCTCCCTCTCGGCGGGGCCAATGCGCAACGCCTGCAAAAATATATTGCTCTTGATCCGCAGGTTGCGCCCGGTCATGATGTTGTCGATCACGCTCATACCCTTGAACAAGGCCAAGTTTTGGAATGTTCGGGCAATGCCCATTTCCGCGACTTGTCGGCTGTTCATGTGCTTAAAGGTATTGCCCCGAAAGCTGATCTGCCCCTCTTGCGGTTGGTAAACGCCGTTAATACAGTTCAACATGGAGCTCTTGCCGGCGCCGTTAGGCCCAATGATGGCGCGTACCTCGTGCTCGCGCACGTCGAATGAAATGTCGCTGAGTGCATTCACGCCGCCGAATCGCAAGCTGATGTTTTCGACGTCAAGAATGACGTCGCCTATTTCTCGTTTAGCCATGGTGTGGTGTCAGGTTGTTCAGGGTTCTTAGGGGCCGGTGCTCAGAGGCGCGTGCTTAAGCCGCTGCCTGCACGGGCGTGAAGATTTTGGCGTCACGCAGTTGCAAAGTGGCGCTGATGGCGCCTGTGCGACCGTCTTCGAATTTCACCTGCGTCTCAATAAACTGCTCGGTTTTGTCGCCGTACAAGGCCTCAACCAGCACGCCGTACTTCTCCGCGATGAAGCCACGGCGGACCTTGTTGGTACGGGTCAATTCGCCGTCATCGGGATCCAGCTCTTTTGCAAGATCAGGAATCGACTGACTTGAGAGCCCGCCAACATCGCGTCGCGGCTCAGGTCAGCGTTAACTTGCTCCACGCAGTCGCGAATCATGTCGTAAACCGTGGGTTTCTGGGATAGGTCGGCATAGCCGGCGTAGGGCAAGTTTTGGCGCTCGGCCCAGTTGCCAACCGCATCAAAGTCAATGTTCACCATGACACAAACGCGTTCACGTTGGTCGCCATAGGCCACGGCCTCTTTAATGAAGGAGAAAAACTTGAGCTTGTTCTCAACGTACTTGGGCGCAAACATCGAGCCGTCGAATGCGCCGCCCTTGATGCGTCCGACGTCTTTCACGCGATCGATGATCTTCAAGTGACCATCACTATCGAGGAAGCCGGCATCGCTGGTGTGGTACCAACCGTCAGCACTCAATACCTCAGCGGTCGCCTCGGGGTTCTTGTAGTACTCCTTGAGCAATCCGGGTGAGCGAACCAAAATTTCGCCAGACTCTGCTACCTTGATTTCCACGCCCTCGCACGGGATGCCCACGGTGTCAGCCTTGGCTTGGTGGTCGGGTTGCAAGCAAACAAAAACCGCGGTCTCTGTGGAACCGTATAGCTGTTTCAGGTTGACGCCTATGGAGCGGTAAAACGTAAACAGATCGGGGCCAATCGCCTCACCAGCGGTATAGGCGACACGCACACGAGACATGCCGAGGTTGTTACGCAACGGGCCGTAGATGATCGCATCGCCAAGGGCGTATTGCAGGCTGTCCATAAGGCCAACCGACTGGCCTGCCATTTTGATGGGGCCAACGCGTTGCGCCAAGTCCATAAAGTGTTTGAAGAGTGCGCGTTTTAATGTGCTGGCATCTTCCATGCGGATGAGGACACTGGTGAGTAGGGTCTCAAACACGCGGGGTGGGGCAAAGTAGTAAGTGGGGCCAATTTCTTTCAAGTCGATGGTGACGGTTTCCGCCGACTCGGGACAGTTCACGATGTAGCCAACAGCCAGCCACTGCGCGTAACTAAAGATGTTTTGGCCAATCCACGCGGGGGGTAGATAGGCCAGGACCTCATCCGTTGGGACCAGCTTGTCGAAGCGCGCGCCAACGCTGGCGCGGTCTAGCAAACTGCTGTGTGTGTGGACCACGCCCTTGGGGTTTCCGGTTGTGCCAGAGGTGAAGAACATGGCGGCCACATCACTGGACGTGACCTTCGCCACCTCATCAGCAAAAAAGGAGGGGTTCTTTTGCGAGAAGGCCTTTCCAGCTGCCAGCAAGTCGTCCAAACTGGCCAGACCCGTTTCCTCGTAATTGCGCATACCGCGTGGGTTGTCAAAGTAGATGTTTGAGATCTGGGGACATTGCGCCCGGATTTCCAGCATTTTGTCGACCTGTTCTTGGTCTTCCACGATGGCAAAGCGAATGTCCGCGTTGTTGATCGGGAACACGCATTCGGCGCCCGCAGCATCTTGGTATAGCGGCACGGGCGTGACACCGAGCGACTGTGCAGCCAGCATGGTGGCATACAGCCTAGGGCGGTTAGAGCCAATAACGACCACATGCTCCCCCCGGCGCAGACCCGCTTCGTGCAAGGCGCCCGCTAGGTCGGCCACCATGGCGGCCAAATCTGACCACGACAGTGTTTGCCAGATACCGTAGGCTTTCTCACGCATGGCAGGCGCATCAGGACGCTGCGCGGCATGCGCCACAAGCAAGCCAGGGAAGGTTTGTTGCATTTTTGACTCCATTGCGCCTGCTGTAGGGGTGCGCGAGGGCGCATCAAACCGTGTTTCAGCAGGCAATCTTTAAACTTATATGTATCGTAGACTTTGATTTGACGTTTGCCTGTCGGTTGAACGACAATTAGAGGGGGAACCCGTATAGGACTTTCCCCTAAATTGGCCGCTTATTGCGGGTGATCGTGCCGGGTTTATTTTGGCGGTCCCGTTTAAGCGACTCAGGCGCAAGCCCCTCGCGTGTAGGAAGCAGAGAAATTGAATGTTTTACATCGACAGACCATGACGGAACCAAGCAGCTTGAAACAACGCGCTCGCGTGCTGTCTGATGACGAGTTTGCGCAGATCCCTTGGGTGACATCGCTCACGGCGGACGAGCGCGAGCATGTGCGCCAAGACATGTTGGTGACCATCGCCGAACCGGGGGACTATGTGGTGCGCATTGGCCGCCCCGTGACCTACTGGTTTGGTTTGATCGAGGGGTTGCTTAAGATGAGCAATGACGACAGCCGAGGCTCAGCGATCACGTTTACCGGCATTGCACCCGGCGGATGGTTTGGCGAAGGTACGGTGCTCAAGCGTGAGCCCTACCGTTACAACATTCAGGCGTTGCGCACCAGCCGTTTGGCGGGTATTTCTACCGAGATGTTTGACTGGCTCATCGGTCATTCCTTGGGCTTTAACCGCTTTGTGATGCTCCAACTGAATGAGCGCCTAGGCCAGTTCATTGCGGCCAGAGAGATAGACCGCATGGCGAGCCCAGACCTGCGGGTGGCGCGTAACTTGGCTGCGATGTTTGAGCCCAAGCTCTATCCGGGGGTGGCTGAAATGTTGCGGATTACTCAGCAAGAGTTGGCCTATTTGGTGGGACTCTCTCGCCAGCGGGTCAACGAGGCGTTGCGCACCTTGGCAGCGCATGGTTGGATTCGCGTGGAGTACGGCGGCTTGCGGGTGCTCGACTTGAATGCGCTGCGCTACGGCGAACTGAACGCACCGGTATCTGGGGACCTTTCCGCGTATGACAAGCGCCCGCTTGCATAGGCTTTCTTTTTAATCCTGATCGACTGACTTTTACTTTTCATACCACCATGACCTCAAAACCCACCCTCCGTGCAGCAGATGCGCGCGCGAAAAAAAATACCGAGGGGACTGTCAGTCGCGCACCTTTCGACCCGCGTATGCCGAAGAAGCCCGTGCGCGGCAGCGCGCCCTTGGCACGCTTCGTCAAGCGTGAACCCACGCCAGAGGCGCTGGCACTGGCGTCAACTGCACAAGCGGCGTTGCGCCGTTTGGAGCATGCAGCGGCACGCGCCCCTGAACCGGAGCCGCGCGGACGCGGCTATGGCGGTGAGCGCTACGGGGGTGAGCGTTATGAGGGCGGACGCGATGACCGCAACGACCGCAACGACCGTGGGCGCGATGGCTACCGTGCACCCGCGCGCTCGGGTGGCTATAACGCCAACCCTGGCGCGACGCGCCAGCCACAGGGCGACGCCAACGACCAACGTGCAGCGGCCATGCGCGTGCTCGAGCAGCGCTTACATGCCCGGGAAGACGATGGTGGGCGCTTCAACGATAGCGGGCGTTTCAACGATAGACCCGCCGGTGGCTTTGACCGACGTGATGACCGACGTGATGAGCGCCGGCCCTATGGCCCAAGCCACGACAGCGGCAACCAGCGAGGCGATGATCGCGGTTGGGGGGAGGCATCGCGTGGTGATCGTGCGGGACGTGAGCGGCCGCCCGAGCGGCGCTTTGACAGCCGTCCTCCTGAGAGAAGTCGCGACGCACGCGATCACACGTCCGCGCCCATGCGCAGCCAATATGCGCCGCCAGCACAGCCCATCGCACAAGCGCACCACCAAGGTCCTAAAACAGACGCTGAGAAAGCGGGCGGCGTTCGCTTGAACAAGCGATTGGCCGAGTTGGGGCTGTGCTCCCGCCGGGAGGGGGATCAGTGGATTGACAACGGTTGGGTGCTGGTTAACGGTGAGGTGGGCGAAATGGGGCAAACCGTCTCCGAGGAGGACCGTATTGATGTCTCGCCCGATGCCCATGCCGAGCAAGCCCAACAGGTCACCATCTTGCTACACAAGCCCATGGGCTATGTGAGTGGTTTGCCCGAAGACGGCCATGAGAGCGCTGCCACCCTTATTGGCCCGCAATCGCAGTGGACGGAAGACCCCACACGCACGCGCTTCCAAGCCCGCTTCACGCGTGGCTTGGCGCCAGCAGGGCGCTTGGACATTGACTCGACCGGTCTCATTGTGTTTACCCAAAACGGCATCATCGCGCGCACGCTCATTGGGGAGAACTCCAACATTGAAAAAGAGTATTTGGTGCGCGTCATTTGGATTGGCGACGGTGCCGATGCCCCGGTTGAGAAAGACGTGCAAGCGGAGTTCCCAGAAGAGCGCTTGGCGTTGTTGCGTGAGGGTTTGCTGCTGGACAACCAGGTGCTGAAGCCCGCCAAGGTGAGTTGGCAAAATACGGAGCAGTTACGATTTGTCTTGCGCGAAGGGAAGAAGCGCCAAATTCGCCGTATGTGCGAGCAAGTGGGCTTAAAAGTCGTGGGCTTGAAGCGTGTGCGCATTGGCTCCATCAACCTCGCCCAACTCCCTGTCGGTCAGTGGCGCTATTTGGGGCCAACCGAACGCTTCTAAGCCCCCAGACTTTGCCGGATGGGGGACTCTTGAAAAAGGGCGCCTCGTCTCCAACTACGCAATAGCGCGTCGGGAACATCCGGCACGATCTGCATTTTTCACTATTTTTTTACGACTTACGTATGACCAAGAAAACCCATGCCTTTCAGGCCGAAGTAGCGCAGTTACTGCATTTGGTGACGCACTCGCTGTATTCCAATCCCGATA
>JGI20152J14361_10000976_pt1 | contig 19322 bp, 18 predicted proteins | sample COG_02_FD_14361 | JGI IMG/M metagenome (IMG submission 14361)
CCCATCGCACCCACCACCGATGTAATGTTGATGATGCGCCCGTAGCGCTGCTTCATCATCGGCTTAATGGCCGCACGACTGACCGAAAAAACCGCTTTGAGGTTGGTGTTGGTCACGGCGTCCCAGTCGTCGTCTTTCATACGCATGGCAAGGGTATCGCGTGTAATCCCCGCGTTGTTAACCAAAATCGTCAGCTTGCCATGGGTCGTCACCATGTGGTCGATTTGCTGCAGCACGCCTGCAGCGTCGTTGACATCTAACGCCACCCCCATCGAACCGGGGAAGGCACTCAGCGCCTTGGTGATGGCGGCCGCGCCGCTCTCTGACGTCGCCGTTCCCACGACCAAGGCACCCTGCCTCGCCAACTCGGCGGCGATCGCCGCGCCAATGCCGCGCGAGGCGCCCGTAACCAGGGCGACTTGCCCGACTAACGCAGTGGAAGGTGTGGGGGTTGCTTGTGTCATAACTCAATCAAAAAAAAAGGTACCGACCATGGTGTGTGGCAGGTTATTTGTGTACGCAGAATCCAGAACAGCGTGTATGTGGCGCCCGTTAGGCCGCCATAGCGTCCGTGAGCGATGCGGGGTCGTAAACCGGGACCGCCACCAAGCTGGGCTCAATGCGCTTGGCCATACCCGTCAAGACCTTACCGGGACCGCACTCAATAATTTTTGTCACCCCGTTAGCTGACAAACTTTGAATGATTTCAACCCAACGCACCGGGCCAAATGCCTGCCGTACCAGCGCCGCCTTAATCGCTTGCGGGTCCTGCGGTGCAGCCACGTCGATGTTGTTCAGCACGGGGATGGTGGGTGGCTCAAACACCATGGCGTCAAGACGTTCGGCGAGTCGATCAGCAGCCGGCTTCATCAAGCTGGAATGAAAAGGCGCAGAAACTGGCAAAGGCAAGGCGCGCTTGGCACCGGCCTCTTTGATACGCACCATCGCCTGCTCGACCGCCGCCTTGCTGCCTGCGATCACGGTTTGATTCGGGTCATTAAAATTGACGGCCTCAACGACCTCGCCAGAGGTGGGCGAAAAACCATCTTGAACAGCGCGGCAATGTGCCACCACTTGGTCGACAGGCATGCCTAAAATGGCAGCCATCGCTCCCTGGCCCACAGGAACGGCCGCTTGCATCGCCTCGGCACGCAAACGAACCAAGGGAACCGCTTGCGCCAACGTCAGGGTTTTGGCTGCGACCAGGGCGGCGTACTCACCCAGCGAGTGGCCCGCCAACCAACTCGGCTGCGCGCCGCCGGCCGCCAAATAGGCGCGGTAAGCAGCGACGCCCGCCACCAACATGACCGGCTGCGTGTTGGTCGTGAGAGACAAGGCCTCCGCAGGCCCATTGGCGATCAACGCGCCCAGGTCTTCACCCAAGGCATCCGATGCCTCATTCATGGTCTCTTTCACGATGGGGTCATCACCCCACGCGGCCATCATCCCCACCGACTGCGAACCTTGGCCAGGAAATACACACGCCGTTACAGCAGCATCTGTCATGAACAACCCTTTACTTTTAGTTTATGAGGACAACCCGAAGACGAGCGGGCCTACATGCGCACCAGCGCGGAACCCCAGGTAAAGCCACCGCCAACGCCCTCCATCAGCACAATCTGCCCTGCCTTGATCTGCCCCGCCTTCACCGCGTGGTCTAACGCCAGAGGGATGGACGCAGCGGAGGTGTTGCCGTGCTGATCAACCGTAACCACCACACGCTCCAAGGGCAATTTAAGCTTTTTTGCGGTGCTGGTCATAATGCGGATGTTGGCCTGGTGTGGCACCAACCAATCGACATCTGCATCTGTTTTGTTGGCTTTTTCAAGCACCTTACGCGCAGTATTTTCTAACAAGCCCACGGCCAACTTAAAGACCGCTTGGCCGTCCATCTGCAACAAGGGGTTGCCAATCACCGCTCCTCCAGAGACAGTGCCTGGGGTGCACAAAATATCGCGGTACTTGCCGTCAGCGTGTAGGTCTGTTGCCAAAATACCAGGGCCATCGCCGTCGTGCGTCGCCGCCTCAAGCAGCACCGCGCCCGCGCCATCGCCGAAAAGGACGCAAGTTGTTCGATCGTTAAAGTCGAGAATCCGGGAGAAGACCTCGGCGCCCACCACCAACGCGCACCGTGCCGCGCCCGTTTGAATCATGGCGTTCGCCACGCTGATTGCATAGACAAAACCGCTACACACGGCCTGCACGTCGAATGCGGCACCGCCAGCGCCCCCCTGCGTGTCACCATCGGCCAGAGCGGCAAGCGTTAATTTGTGCTGCAGGATAGAGGCCGTCGACGGGAAAACCATATCCGGCGTCGACGTGGCGACAATAATCAAGTCAACATCCGCTGCCTTGCGGCTTGCCGCCGTCAAGCAACGCCGCGCCGCCTCAAACGCCAGATCACTAGCGTGCACACCATCATCAACAAAATGGCGATGCTTGATCCCCGTGCGTTCCACAATCCACTCATCGCTGGAATCCAGACCGCGCGCGGTCAGTTGCGTCACCAAGTCTTGGTTGCTTATCTTGCGGGGAGGCAGAAAACTGCCAGTTCCAGTGATGCGGGCAAATAGGGTCATGACACGAGGCAAACAAGTCGCGGGTAAAGTCCGCTCAGGTCTGCGCAACCACGTCAACAGCGCTGGGCGCCTGTTCGGCGAAGGCTTTTTCTATGCGGGTGCGCACACCATCAATTAGTTGATGTTGGGCTGCATCATAAGCCCTGTTTAAGGCCTGCCCAAACGCATACGCGTCGGCAGATCCGTGGCTTTTAAACACCAGCCCCTGCAGACCCAACAAGGCCGCACCGTTGTAACGCCTATGGTCCACGCGGCTTTTGAATGCTTTTAAGACCGGATAAGCGAAAATAGCGAGTGTTTTGGTGAAGATGTTGCGAGAAAACTCAGCACGAATAAAGCCGCCGATCATCGTCGCCAGACCTTCGCTCGCCTTGAGCGTGATGTTCCCGACAAACCCGTCGCAGACCACAATATCGACGGTGCCCTTGAAGATGTCATTGCCTTCGACATTACCGTAGAAGTTCAAGTGGCCACGTTCGCCCGCCTCACGGAGCAAGACCGCAGCGGCCTTGATCGTATCGCTGCCTTTTATCGCTTCCTCGCCGACGTTGAGCAGGCCAACGCTCGGATGTGCATTGGCACTCGTAGAGGCAACCAACGCAGAGCCCATGACAGCAAACTGAAACAGATGCTCAGAAGTGCAGTCCACGTTTGCACCCAAGTCGAGCACCGTTGTGGCCTGCCCTTTGGCGTTCGGGAGTTGGGTCGCAATCGCGGGTCGGTCAATGCCGTCGAGGGTTTTTAAAACGTAGCGCGCGATCGCCATGAGGGCGCCGGTGTTTCCAGCGGACACCGCGGCGTCAGCCTCACCGTCTTTCACCGCATTGATCGCTAGGCGCATGCTGGAATTTTTCTTGCGCCGTAACGCGACCTCAATCGCATCATCCATTGCAACGACGTCAGAGGCATCGAACCACGCACAGCGTGAATCTGCCAGCAAGCTGTTGGCGCGTTCACGCGCTTCAGGCAGTCCGTAAAGGCGCAAACGCCCTGAGGGGTGGGTATCTAGAAAGAGTTTGCAGGCGGGCAAGGTCGCCGCCAGCCCCACATCGCCGCCCATGCAATCCACCGCGATCGTGATGGATCTCTCACCCGAGACCGACGACTCGGTAGCGGGCAAGTCTGTTTTTAAAACAGTCATCTGTTCACACAAAACAAAGGCCCGCGCAACGATGCACGGGCCTGAATCTGTGTCAAGAAATTAAGAATCTGATTTCGTCTTCAACACCTTGCGACCACGGTAAAAGCCGGTTGGGCTAATGTGGTGACGCAGGTGCACTTCACCCGTGGTGGGCTCAACCGCGATACCGGGTACGGTCAACGCGTTGTGTGAGCGGTGCATACCGCGCTTTGAGGGCGATTTCTTGTTTTGTTGGACGGCCATGATCGGCTCCTGAAATAAACGATGCTCTAGAAAGAGCGATTAAAAGACAGACTACTTGCTACCACTGCTAAAAACAACTGGACCCGCACGCATGATGCCTTGCCTTGCCTGCCCGTAACGTACCTTGACTTTAGCGTGGAAACACCGCTACGCCTGAGGTACTTGTTGTCTCAGCGAAACCGTAGATTATAGCTTGGGAATCCAGTGATGTCCAAACCCACCCACAGATGTTGCGCAAACCCAAATGCGGGAGCGGCGACCGCCACACCCTGATAGCGCCCGCTTAAGTCGGTTTTTTTAGCGACGCCAGCACCGCAAAGGGGCTAACCTTTGCCTCGACCACCGCATCCGGCTCCGGCTGGTAGCCCTCTGCCTGGCAGACCGAGTGGGTTGCCACAATGGGAATACCCATAATCAGCTCATCCTCTAGCAGGGCGGCAACATCCACCTCCGGCTCCAGCGCCAGCACGTCCTCCTCACAGTCATCGTCCTCCATGGCGGCCTGCGCCTCCGTTGCCACAAAGCGAATCTTCTGCGCCGCATGGATGTCCACGACGACCGGCTTGAGGCAGCGCTGACAAACCATCGGTAGACGGGTGGAGGCCGCCAAGTCCAGCCACAAGGCACCCTGAGCCACCCCATTCGACGGTGGCCCATAGTAGGCGTGAACGTTTAGCGTTGCGGTCAGATCATCTACCGACTCGGGTACATCAGCGGTCAACCGTGTAAACACAGCCAACGGCACCGATTGGGTGGCCTTAAAGCCGTCACTGCGCTGTTGCGCCCAATGGGGCAAGTGGACAGCTTGCCACTCTTTGATCGAAAAAGTCATGCTTGTAATTGGCCTGAAACAGTTGCACAGAATCCCGTCAGAAGCGGCGCAGTCCCCGCGCAGCCTCGCTGTGCAAAATGAACACATTAGGTACTAACCCAGCAGTGTAAGACAATGGGGCCTGCCTCAACCACCCCATACATCCGATTCCCATCATGTCTCCTCAGACAACGTCACACCGAACACAACCGCCACTGATTCTCGGCTCCACGTCGGTATACCGCGCCGAATTACTGCGCCGCCTGCAGTTGCCATTCACCACCGTCCAACCCAACGTAGACGAGACGCCTCTGTCGGGCGAAACCCCACTTTTGTTAGCTAAACGCTTGGCCCTCGCCAAGGCCAACGCCGTCGCAGACCGCCACCCAGACGCCGTGGTGATTGGCAGCGATCAAGTAGCCGACCTTCATGGCGAGGCGCTGGGCAAGCCCGGCAACCATGCCCGCGCCACCCAACAACTCAAGGCCATGAGTGGCCAGCTCGTTATCTTTCATACCGCCGTGGCTGTGGTTTACAAAGAGCAGGCTTGCACCCTTGAGGCGGTCAGCCAAATACGCGTGCAATTCAGAACGCTCACTGATGACGAAATCGATCGATACCTCCGAATAGAGCAGCCCTATGACTGCGCGGGCAGTGCGAAAAGCGAGGGACTGGGTATTTCATTACTCAGCCAAATAGACAACGATGATCCGACTGCCCTCATCGGGCTTCCGCTGATAAAAACCTGCGAGATGTTGCGCACCGCAGGCATCCAGGTGCCCTAAGCAAAGCAAAGCCAAGCCGAGCCTCGCAGACACACAGCAACCCACCATTGGATCTCTATGACACGCGCAACACCTGCCCATGCCACCAACGCAACAGCCCAAGCCGCTGGCGCACAGGACGCGCCAGCAGTCGCGCCAATCGGGCGTTTATTTTTAGTCCCCACACCGCTAGACTTCGGGTGCGACGAGCGCCTCATGCAACCCATCGCAGCGCTGCTCCCCCAGCACACCATCACCACGGCGGCGCGTATCAGCCATTGGGTGACCGAAAACGCCAAGTCGACTCGGGCATTTTTGAATCGCGTACACGAGCACACCCCGCTGGCACGAACGTTACAAGATATGGATATCAAGGCGCTCCCCCGCTCTGTGCACAAACAAGGGGATCACCGCACCGATGCATTTGATGAAGAGGCAAAAGCCTTTTTGACACCGGCATTAGCGGGCAACGATGTGGCCCTGGTCAGCGAGGCCGGCATGCCAGCCATCGCCGACCCAGGGTCCTCCGTCGTGCGTGCGGCACACACGCTGGGCATCAGCGTGGTGCCACTAACGGGCCCCATCTCATTGATGCTCGCGCTCGCTGCCAGCGGCCTAAACGGCCAACAATTTGCATTCGTTGGCTATCTCCCCAAGGGGGCGGAGCAGTTGGCCCATATTCGGCAATTGGAGTCGCGGGCTTTAAAAACCCTGGAAACTCAAATCTGCATAGAGACGCCCTACCGCAACGACGCACTCCTACAAACCATGCTCGCGACCTTACAGCCCACCACTAGGCTGGCCATTGCCAGTGGCTTAGCCGTTGAGCCCACCGTCATTAGTCTGACCATCGCGCAATGGAAAAAACAGTACAAAGCGGGCAATATTCCCCGCTTTCCGTTGCCAGCGGTTTTTCTGTGGGGCGCCTAGCCGGCTTGATGCCGTAGCGCGGGAAACAAAATAACGTCCCGAATACTGGCGCTGTCCGTCAACAACATCATCAAACGGTCAATGCCGATGCCGCAACCACCTGCAGGCGGCATACCGTATTCCAATGCGCGCACAAAGTCGTGGTCAAAGAACATGGCCTCATCATCGCCGCCATCCTTTGCTGTGACTTGTGACTGAAAACGTGCCGCTTGGTCTTGCGCGTCATTCAGCTCGGAAAAACCGTTTCCAAACTCGCGTCCTGTGATGTAAAGCTCGAAACGTTCGGTCACTTCCGGGTTCTCGTCGCTGGCGCGCGCCAGTGGTGAAATTTCAACAGGGTGCTCACAGATAAACGTCGGTTGCCACAGTTTCTCCTCGACCAACTCCTCAAAATACATCACCTGTAAGCCAGCCAAGGACTTGCCCTTTATCTTTTCTGGCGCCACACGCAGACCACGGAGCGCCTCCGCCAACCAAGCCGCATCATCGGCGTTGGCGCCGGCCTCGGTATAGGTGTCGATCGCTTGTCGGATCGTGAGACGCGCAAACGGTTGTTCCAAGTCCACGGGCTTGCCGCCGTAACTCAGTTGCAAGGACCCCGCCGCCTTTTGCGCCGCATCTCGGATCAGCGCTTCCGTAAACGCCATTAAGTCTTGGTAGTTCCAGTACGCCGCATAAAACTCCATCATGGTGAATTCAGGGTTGTGCCGTACGGAAATACCCTCGTTGCGGAAGTTCCGGTTGATTTCAAACACACGATCAAAACCGCCAACCAGCAAGCGCTTGAGATATAGCTCTGGTGCGATACGCAGGTACATCTCTTGATCAAGCGCATTGTGATGGGTCACAAATGGCTTGGCATTGGCACCGCCCGGGATAGGGTGAAGCATGGGCGTCTCGACCTCCAGAAAGTCATGTGACACCATGAACTCACGCATGCTACTGATTGCCCGGCTGCGCGCCGCAAAGCGGGCACGCGCCGACTCGTCCGTAATCAGATCAACATAGCGCTGACGGTATTTAACTTCTTGATCCGCCACACCATGAAACTTGTCTGGCAATGGGCGTAGACTTTTGGTGAGCAGTCGCACGCTATCGGCATGGATGGTGAGCTCACCCGTACGGGTTTTAAACAAAACCCCTTCCGCCGCGACGATATCGCCGAGGTCCCAATGCTTGAACGCTTGGTGTAGGTCTTCACCCACACTGTCGTTGTTTAGGTAAATTTGGATACGCCCACCCGCGCTGCCCATGGACGCATCTTGCAAGCTCGCAAAACTTGCTTTGCCCATGACGCGCTTGAGCATCATTCTTCCGGCCACACTGGCACGGACCGCGAGCGGCTCTAGCTCTTCCTTGGTCTTTTCGCCGAAGGCATCAGCGAGTCCTTGAGCCTGATGTTGCGGTTTGAAGTCATTGGGGAACGCCGCCACGCCAGCCGCTTTAGCATCCGCACGAATAGCGACCAATTTCTCCCGACGCTCGGCCATCAACTGGTTTTCATCGACAGCAGGTGATTGTGAGGGGGTGGTATCCGATGGATTTGACATGGGCTGACTTTACGAGGCGTATCCGCTCGCGGGGCGCGGACACTAAATTAGTGAGGGAACGTGGTGCCTATTTTAGTCGGCTGTTTGTGCGCCCAAGCAGGGACGGCATCAGGCGCCAGAATCCATGACGTAACCATGAGTGTCTTGGATGGTGTCGGCAGCCCCGACGGTCTCTGGGTGGCTCAGTTTCGGTTTGTTTCTGCCCTGTTTCGTGCACGAAGCGCCAACAATCGTTTTCGAATTTTGATTTCAAGGCCGCGCTCGACGGGCTCGTAAAAGGTCTGCGTCGCTAGGCCTTCTGGCAAATAGACCTCGCCCGCGGCGAATCCGTCTGGCTCGTCGTGGGCATAGCGATACCCGGCACCATGGTCCAAGGTCTTCATCAGCGCCGTCGGCGCATTGCGCAAATGCAGCGGCACCGGCCGTGAACCGTCCGTCTTTACCAAGGCATTCGCCGCCTTGTACGCTACGTAAGCCGCATTCGACTTAGGCGCAACCGCTAAGTAAATCGCGCACTGCGCGAGAGCGAGCTCACCTTCAGGCGACCCCAGCCGCTCGTAGACCTCGTTGGCATCCAATGCTGCTCGCAACGCCCGGGGATCCGCCAGCCCAATATCTTCGTTGGCCATACGAATCAGGCGGCGCGCCACATAACGGGGATCCGTGCCGCCATCTAGCAACCTGACCAACCAATAAAGCGCTGCATCCGGGTCAGAGCCGCGCACCGACTTGTGCAAGGCGCTCATCGTGTCGTAAAAAATATCCCCGCCCTTGTCACTGCGCCGCAATGTCTCGCCCAGCAACCCCATCAGCCATGTGTCACTCACCTGGGTAATTTGTTGCTGCGTCGCAGAAACGGCCACCACCTCAAGGGTGTTGAGTAAGCGGCGGGCATCCCCGTCGGCGTGACGCACCAAGCGTGCACTCGCCTCTTCATCACATGCCGGTACATCCGGCTGCGCACACGCGCGCGCCAGCAGGTCGTGTAAATCATCCGACGACAAAGCCTTGAGCACATACACTGCGGCACGAGACAAGAGCGCCGAATTAACCTCAAACGACGGATTCTCGGTGGTTGCACCGATAAAGGTGAAAAGGCCTGACTCCACGTGCGGCAAGAAAGCGTCTTGCTGACTTTTGTTAAATCGATGCACCTCGTCTACGAAGACCAGCGTGGCACGTGGCACCAGGCCCTGCGCGGCCTCGTGCGCACGCTCCACGGCCTCGCGAATATCTTTTACCCCACCAAGAACGGCGCTGATCGCGATAAATTGCGCATCAAACGTATGCGCCATGAGCTGCGCGATGGTCGTCTTACCTACCCCGGGCGGGCCCCACAAGATACAGCTATGGGGCTGACCACTCTCAAACGCCAAACGTAACGGCAAACCGTCGCCTAACAAGTGGCGTTGCCCAACGACATCCCCTAGCGTTTGAGGCCGCAAGCGCTGAGCTAAGGGGATACGGCGCCCTCCGTTAGGGGATGACTGCCGCGCTGCCGTCATGGTCGAATGACGTCGGCGCCGGGTGGCGGCGTGAACCGAAAGGCCGCATCAACCGCCTCCGGTGGTAGCGCGCGCAGGCGGTCGAACCGCATATCCGATGTCTGCCCAAAGTTGTCCAGCATGACCAATGCGCGCAGCTGCTGGCTATCAAAACCAACACGCACCGATTGCAAGCTGCCATCAACCAACTTGGGTATCGCCTCCACCCACTGCAGACCGCCCTGATCTGGACGGGCAGTCAGTGTGTAATGCACCGACAGCGCCGTCAGGTCGCCATTACTCACAACCAAGGCCGCCGGGGTGTTTCCCAGAGCCGCCTGCTGGTTGCGCGCGGTTACTTGGTTTAAATCGGGGTCCCATAGCCAAAGCGTTGCACCATCGCCCACAATGCTTTGCGCAAAGGGCTGGGTGTAATCAAACCGAAATTTTCCCGGTCGAAAGAACCGCATAGTCCCATTCGACACCGCATTTTTACGCTTGGTTCGGTTGGCTTTTGCCGGCGCGGTCACCGTTTGCGTAAAGGCCATTTCCCCACTCGCCGTTGCGCGCAGCAAGCTCTGTAAGTTGGCCAGGCTGTCACCAGCCACCGCCCACCCTGGCAACACCGACAACGACACCAACAGCATCACGCACACCGCTTGCCCACGCAGCCAACGCGCCCGACAAAACATATGCAGCCTATGCAAGATAGACAACAAACGCAGGGAATTATTCTTCACGTGCAGGTACCAAAATTTCACGCTGACCATTGGTCCCCATACTGCTAACAACACCGGCATTCTCCATCTCCTCAAGCATACGGGCCGCACGGTTGTAGCCGATTTTTAGGTGACGCTGCACCAGCGAGATACTGGCTTTGCGGTTCTTCAGCACAATCTCGACAGCCTGATCGTACATAGGATCCTTTTCACTGCCCTCTTCCGAACCGCTCAAGTCACCGCCGTCCACTGTGCCGCCCTCTAACAAGCCATCAATGTAATTGGGGGCGCCCTGTGTCTTCAAGAACGCGACCACACGGTGCACTTCCTCATCACTGACAAATGCACCATGTACGCGCTGCGGAAACCCCGTGCCACTCGGCAGATACAACATGTCACCCATGCCCAGCAACGCTTCCGCGCCCATCTGGTCCAGAATGGTTCGGGAGTCAATTTTGCTACTCACTTGAAACGCAATACGCGTCGGTATGTTGGCCTTAATCAGGCCTGTGATGACATCCACACTCGGCCGCTGGGTGGCCAAAATCAGGTGAATACCTGCCGCGCGCGCTTTCTGGGCTAAGCGGGCTATCAACTCCTCGATTTTTTTACCGACCACCATCATCAAGTCGGCCAGCTCGTCAATCACCACGACGATATGAGGCAAGGTCTCTAGCGGTTCAGGCTGCTCAGGCGTCAGGGAAAACGGGTTACCAATAAACTCACCCTGCGCGCGCGCCTCCTGTAATTTGACATTGAAGCCCGCCAAATTGCGCACGCCCATTTTGCTCATCAGCTTGTAACGCTTCTCCATCTCGGCGACGCACCAGTTCAAGCCATGCGCCGCTTGCCGCATATCTGTCACCACTGGCGCCAGCAAATGCGGGATGCCCTCGTAGACGCTCATCTCCAACATCTTCGGATCGATCAGCAGCAAGCGCACCTCTTGTGGGTCTGCCTTATACAGCAGGCTGAGAATCATGGCGTTGATCCCCACCGACTTACCCGCCCCCGTGGTACCAGCCACCAAGCAATGCGGCATCTTCGCGAGATCAGCCACAACGGGGTTGCCCACAATGTCCTTACCCAAACCCATGGTGAGCATCGATTTCGCATCGTTGTAAACACGTGAGCCCAACACCTCGCTCAACAAAATGACCTGACGCTTGGCGTTAGGCAACTCCAAGGCCATGTAGTTTTTACCCGGAATGGTCTCAACAACGCGTATGGAGACCAGGCTCAGGGAGCGCGCCAGATCGCGCGCCAAATTCACGACCTGCGAGCCCTTAACGCCTGTCGCAGGCTCAATCTCATAACGCGTAATGACCGGTCCCGGTGCGGCAGCCACCACACGCACCTCGACGCCAAAATCCTTCAGCTTCTTCTCGATCAGGCGACTGGTCATTTCCAGCGCATCACCGGATACCGTTTCACCCTGCACACCCGCTTGGTCCAATAGGCTCACCTGCGGCAATTTAGAGTCGGGCATCTCATCAAACAAAGGCTTTTGTGCCTCTTTTAGCACCCGTTCACTGGTCCGCGCGGGCTGTAGCGTGGGCTCGATCACCACGGGTACGGGCTCCAAACGTGGCTCGGCGTCGGGGTCCAAGCCGCCAAAATCCCCCAGTACGATCTCCTCGCGCTCCCGCGATGCCGCCAGCCCAATACGCTCGTCCTCACGCTGCTCCAAACGCTCCCGGCGATTGCGCAACCAATCTAATGGCAATGCGCCCAAGCGCTCACATAGTTGACCCCAGGAGAACTTAAAGACGACAGCAATGAGTGCGGACGCCAATACCAGCGCCAGCAGGGCCGACCCCGTAAAACCTAGCCAGCTTTGTGCATAGGCACCGATCGTGCCCCCCAGTAAACCACCCGCCTCACCAGGTAAGTGCACATCAAGGGAATGCAGCCGCGTCCACTCTAACGTGGCACTGGCGGCGAGCAGGCCAAACCAAGCCAATACACGGCCCGAACGGCGCAACTTCATCAGCAGCAGTGCGCGCGTTGATGGTGAGACCGCTTCGACCTTCGACCTGCTGGAGCGGGGCTTTACCTCTGATTCAATCGGTGGTTGCATCCAACGCAAGACGCTGATACGCCAGAGATTCCAAGCACCCAACACCAGCCACCAAGCGGAGAAGCCGGTCAAGAAATAGGTCAGGTCGGCAAGCCACGCACCGACTCGACCCATCCAATTGTGGATATGGTCGCCCACGCCAGACGTTGACCACGCGCTTCCGTCACGCTGTAGGTCAGCAGTGCGGTTAGCCAAAATAACAAAACCAGCGCCGTTACAAAGAGAGATATCTCCTGCGCGAATCGAAACTGGCTAGAGGGCGGCGAGCCATCTCGGCCGCTCCCCTTGAGGGTATTTATTGAGTAGGTCATTGCAATCGCTTGGGCTTATAGTCACCGTTAGCCTCAAGCTTACCCCAAGCGCGGACAAAAAAAGCGTCAAGGCCCCGCGCGCCCGAAGTCCACGCCCAAGTGTCTACAATTCTGAGTGATCAGCCAGAGACTGATGCTGATCACTGTTATTTACGTTAAGACATTCGCTAAGGAATTCGTATGCGCCACTGCCAAGTGCTTATTTTGGGCTCAGGCCCCGCTGGTTACAGTGCGGCCATCTATGCCGCCAGAGCCAACCTCAAACCCGTCGTGATTACAGGGATTGCACAAGGCGGACAACTGATGACCACCACAGAGGTCGACAACTGGCCCGCCGACGTTGATGGCGTCATGGGCCCCGATCTCATGCAACGCTTTGAGGCGCACGCAAAACGCTTCAATACCGAGGTGGTACTCGACCATATCAATGCGGTCGATTTCAGCAAACGCCCCTTCACCCTCACAGGGGACAGTGACACCTACACCTGCGACGCCCTGATTTTGGCGACCGGTGCATCGGCCAAATACTTAGGTCTACCCTCTGAGCAGGCCTTCATGGGGCGCGGCGTGAGTGGATGCGCCACCTGTGACGGATTCTTTTACCGCGACCAAGTTTGTGCCGTGGTGGGAGGCGGCAACACAGCTGTGGAAGAGGCGCTTTACCTGTCCAACATAGCAGCCAAGGTACACCTTGTGCACCGCCGTGACACCTTCAAAGCCGAGGCCATCATGATTGACAAGCTCATGGAAAAAGTGGCCGCTGGCAAGATCGAGTTGCAAACGAAACAGACTTTGGACGAGGTATTAGGCGATGCCTCTGGTGTGACTGGCGTCCGCCTACGCAGCACCACCGATGACAGCACCCGCGACCTGCCCCTTTCGGGCTGCTTTATTGCCATTGGCCATCAGCCCAACACCGATATCTTCAAAGGCCAACTCGACATGGAGAATGGCTACATCCTCACCCGCTCAGGGAGCGTGGGCATGGCCACCATGACCAGCGTACCGGGAATATTTGCTGCGGGCGATGTACAAGACCACATTTACCGCCAAGCCATCACCAGTGCCGGAACCGGGTGCATGGCCGCGCTGGATGCGCAGCGCTTCCTAGAGCAAGCGGGAGACTGAACGCCATGGCGCCGCGCATTGTTGCGCGGGCGCCAACCCAGCAAAACAGGACAGAAAAGCGCTATAATTTCAGGCTTTGCTGGAATTCCTTGGTGCATCACTGCATTTTGGATCTCAGTGATTTTTTACCGCTGACATAACTGCAGACTAAGAGAAAGCATTGTTTGGCGTGGTCAACACGCCTTTCGAACCCGTCTTTTAGCTGGCTCAGCGAGGTGCGGCGCAAGCTGTTAACGTTTTTGGGAGTGTCCAAATGGCACGCGTATGTGAAGTAACGGGCAAGAAGCCCATGTCGGGGAACAACGTTTCCCACGCCAACAACAAGACCAAGCGTCGTTTTTTGCCTAACCTGCAATACCGCCGCTTCTGGGTTGAGAGCGAGAACCGTTGGATTCGTTTACGCGTATCCAGCGCAGCGCTTCGCCTGATCGATAAAAACGGCATCGACTCCGTGCTGGCCGATTTGCGCGCCCGCGGTCAAGCTTAAATAGGAGACGAATCATGGCAACCAAAGGTACACGCGAGAAGATCAAGCTGGAGTCCACTGCTGGAACCGGTCACTTCTACACCACCACAAAAAACAAAAAGACAACGCCCGGAAAAATTGAGATCATGAAATTTGATCCCAAAGTCCGTAAGCACGTTGCCTACAAAGAGATCAAGCTGAAGTAATCAGCACAACGCTCTAGCGAAACCGCTGGCATCCTTGGGTGCTCAGCGGTTTTTTTTCGCCGGAGTAATTTGTTGAGATCCGCCGGTAGCCGTAAAAAAACCACCCGAGCGCAAAGCACAGGGGTGGTCTTTGGTTGCACCCAGCGCGTGCCGGGTGCCACGGTGGTAAGGCTTATACTTTCGCCGACGCAATTTCGTCGAGAAATCATGCAACGCGGCGATGCCACTGGCCTCCGCCTTCGCACACCAAGCCTGCAGATCCGCCGCAAGCTGCTCACGCGTCTGGGTGGTGCTGCTCCAGACCTGACGCAACTCTTCACGCATGGATGTCATGGTATCCAACACAGGGTGTGCAGCGCGCACCTCAACCAAGGTCGGCTGAATGTCGGCAGGAACCTTCTCTGCATCCCGGTGCAACCAACGCTTAGCGGCTGTCAAGTTGACCAAATCATGGCCCTTCTCCTTGGCATGCAACATCTCTTTACCCGCAGCGGTACGTAACGCTTTGGCGAAGTTAGCCATCACCTCGTAGCGATTGGCAATCACCGCCTCCAGGGTCGCTTCGTCGGCGACTGCTTTGACATCACCCAAAACCAGCTGTGGCGGCACCTTGCGCACTTTGGCCAAGCCCAGTGTCTCGAATGCACGAATATAGAACCACCCCAAATCAAACTCATAGGGCTTAACTGAAAATTTGGCAGACGTGGGGTAAGTGTGGTGGTTGTTGTGCAACTCTTCGCCACCGATCAAGATACCAACGGGTGAAATGTTGGTGCTGGCATCGGGCGCTTCAAAATTACGGTAACCCCAGTAGTGGCCAATTCCGTTGATGATGCCGGCCGCCATGATTGGGATCCACGCCATTTGAATCGCCCAAATCGTCAGACCCAACACGCCAAACAACGCCAAATTAATGACCATCATCAAGGCAACGCCTGAGGCGCTGAAACGGGTGTACAGGTTGCGCTCTATCCAGTCATTTGGCGTGCCATGACTAAACTTCTCTATCGTAGCGGCCACTTTGGCCTCTGCACGGTACAGCTCCGAGCCCCGGAAGAACACCGTGCCAATGCCACGTGTGACCGGGCTATGCGGGTCATCAACGGTTTCGCACTTGGCGTGGTGCTTGCGGTGAATCGCCACCCACTCACGCGTCACCATACCCGTTGTGAGCCAGAGCCAAAAACGGAAAAAATGCGATGGGATACCGTGTAAATCAAGGGCGCGGTGCGCCTGATTGCGGTGTAGATATACCGTCACGCCAGCAATCGTGAGATGGGTCACCACGAGGGTATACACAACCAATTGCCAACCGGAAGCATGGGTTAGACCGTTTGCCAACCAGTCAATAACGAAATCCAGCATGAAGAATCCTTGTAAAGCGTTTTTTTATACGCAACCCAGACAAGCTCGCGCTCGGGCTACTCATGGCCGTAATTTTAAGGGCTAAGAGCGTTTTCGCCTAATCAGCAAGCGATTTTTATGTACCAGAAGGGAATAAGTCATCAAATTACAAAAAAACAGCTTTTTACGCCAAATACCATCCATCTATCATCTTCAGGCATCTACACACAAGAAATTCCATCATTCCATCACACCACATTAGCCACTATTAGCGCCCTTTCACCCGTCAGACAGGGGGCTAACGACCCCCCTCACATGCGACGCTGCCAGACCGCGGCGAAGAAGCCATCTGTTTGATGCAAATGCGGCCACAAACGCAGGAAATTCCCCTGACATAGCTCAAGCGCCAATGCGTCTCCGTCCTCGGCAGCCCCCCCTTGAGGGGTCAACACCGTTTGTAGCAGGGGGGCAACAGGCATCAGCTCAAAGTCCTCCGAACCCTCTGTAAACGCGTTGGCGATCGCTTCGTTTTCATCGGGCAACAGACTGCAGGTCGCATAGACCAGACGCCCCCCGGGCTTCACCAACTGTGCCGCGCTACGCAAAATCGTACTTTGTAAGGCCGTGATCTCGGCGAGCTCTTTCTCTTTCAGTCGCCACTTGAGGTCGGGGTTACGGCGAATCGTCCCCGTACCCGAACAAGGTGCATCCACCAGCACACGGTCCATCTTTTGAGCCAGCCGCTTGATGCGGTCATCACGCTCATGGGCGATCGCGGCCGTTTGCACGTTGCTCAGGCCGCTGCGTGCGAGCCGCGGCTTTAAGGCATCGAGCCTATGCGCGGAGGTGTCGAACGCATACAAGCGCCCGGTAGACCGCATCATGGCGCCAATCGCCAGCGTTTTACCCCCTGCACCCGCGCAGAAGTCAGCGACCATCTCACCCCGCTTGGCACCCAAGATACCCGCTAATAGCTGTGAGCCCTCGTCTTGCACCTCGAAGGCGCCTTGCTCGTAGGCCTTGACCTTCGCTAGGGACGGATTGCCCTCTAGACGCAAGCCCCAGGGTGAATAGGGCGTTTCTTGCGCCTTGATGCCCAAGCCCTTCAAGGCTTTTTGAATCTCTTCGCGCTTGGACTTAAAGGTATTGACCCGAATGTCCAACGGTGCCGGTGTATTTAGCGTGTCCGCCAAGGTATCAAACCCCGTACCGAGTTGGGACTTGAGCGCGGGGACCATCCACTGGGGTAAGTTGTGTCGGTGAATATCCATCATGACCGCCTCGCCCTCGCGCTCACAGGTCTCCAGCCAGGTTTTCTCATCTGGCTTCAGCGCGCCCAACAGAAAGTCGCGCGGCGCACTAAACCCCAAGATCGCTAACTTGCGCTCCCGCCCTCCTGGCCCTGATCGGGCCAGTAATTCGAAACGCGCCTTAAAGCGAATAACCGCATAGACGGTTTCAGCGATCGTGTTTCTTTCACGTGGGCCCAGCGTTCGGTTATCCCGAAAATAGCGACCCACCACGGCATCTGCCGGGTGAGAAAAGGTTAAAACCCGCGTTAAAAGTTGCGCGGCGTGGTCAAGGATGGCGTTTGGATGCATGGCGCTATTGTCCCATGCTGGATAATGCGAGCCTATGTCTGAAATCGCTCACCAAGTTCGTCGTCGTCGCACCTTCGCCATCATTTCCCACCCGGACGCAGGGAAAACCACATTGACTGAAAAGCTGTTGCTTTTCTCGGGTGCCATCAACATTGCCGGGAGCGTAAAAGCCCGTAAGGCGGTGCGACACGCCACGAGCGACTGGATGGAAATTGAAAAGCAACGCGGCATCTCTGTCGCCAGCTCGGTGATGCAAATGGAGTACCGCGACTGCGTGATTAACCTTCTAGACACGCCTGGTCACCAAGATTTCTCAGAGGACACCTACCGCGTACTCACTGCAGTGGACGCGGCGTTGATGGTCATTGATGCCGCCAACGGTGTAGAGCCACAGACGCGACGGCTATTGCAAGTTTGCCGGGCGCGGAATACGCCTATCCTGACATTCGTTAACAAAATGGACAGAGAAGTCCAAGCCCCACTCGATGTGATGGATGAGATCGAGCGCGAATTGGGTATGACCGTCATTCCCTTTACGTGGCCCGTGGGTATGGGCAAGCGTTTTCATGGCGTCTACGACCGGCGCACCGACCAAATGCGCGTGTTCAGCGCGGGCGAGAACCGACGTGGCGGCGAAGAAGAGGTGCTGTCCGGCTTGGACAACGCCACGTCTGCTGCGCGTTTTGGTGCCGAATTTGCAGATGCAAAGGGCGAGCTGGAACTCATTGATGGTGCAAGTCCCGTGTTTGATCAGGCCGCGTTTTTGGCTGGTAAGCAAACCCCGATGTTGTTCGGTTCGGCCGTCAACAACTTTGGCGTGCGTGAGGTTTTGGATGCCCTCGTTGACTTAGCGCCGCCGCCCTCTGAGCGCTCCACACTGCAACGTATCGTTGAGCCCACAGAGAAAAAATTCACCGGCGTTGTTTTTAAGATTCAGGCCAACATGGACCCGGCACACCGTGACCGTATCGCATTCGTTCGTGTGGTGAGCGGGCACTTTGAACGTGGCATGCGGCTCAAGGTCGTGCGCTCGGGCAAAGAACTCCGTCCCAACACGGTTGTGAGTTTTTTGAGCCAGCGCCGAGAACTCCTCGAAGAGGCCTACGGGGGGGACATCATTGGTATACCCAATCACGGTGTCCTGCAACTGGGCGACACGCTAACAGAAGGCGAGACCTTGCAGTTCACCGGGCTCCCCTTCTTTGCACCGGAAATGATTCGCACCGTAGAGGTGGCCGACCCGCTGCGTACCAAACAACTGCGTGCGGGTTTGACGCAGCTTGGCGAAGAAGGTGCGATTCAGGTCTTCCGACCGATCGCCGGTTCTGTTTTGCTGCTGGGCGCCGTCGGACAGTTGCAATTTGAGGTTGTTGCGCACCGATTACAGGCCGAATACGGCGTCAAAGCGCGCATAGGTAATAGCAACTATTCGCTGGCGCGGTGGGTCACCTGTGAACCCGAAGACGGCGGGGAAACCGAGCTAAAGCGCTTTATGCAAGCCAACGCGCACCGCATCGCACTCGACGCCGTGGACGCGCCCACCTTGCTGGTGGACCACAGCGCGACCTTGCGGGCGGTAGAGGCTAACTGGCCAAAAATTAAGTTTCACGCCATGCGCGAGCATGCGGGGCTGGTCTTTCAAACCACGCTGTAAGGCCACCAGGTCGCAGACCGCTTACGTCTGCACGCCTTGCGCGAGCAAGGCCTCTATGGCTCTGGGGTAAATGCGGTGCTCTTGGGTTAAGACCCTCGCAGCTAATTGGTCGGCATCGTCGCCCGGTAGGACAGGCACAACCGCTTGCGCGAGAATCTCACCCTCATCCAACACCGGTGTCACCCGGTGGACGGTTGCGCCCGCAAATTGGCAGCCCATGGCCAATGCGCGCTGATGGGTGTGCAGCCCAGGGAATGCGGGTAGCAAGCTGGGATGGATGTTCAGCAACCGATTTTCAAAGTGCCCAACAA
>JGI20152J14361_10000980_pt1 | contig 19282 bp, 19 predicted proteins | sample COG_02_FD_14361 | JGI IMG/M metagenome (IMG submission 14361)
AGCGCGCGCTTGGNGCTTCTGCAANGGCAGTGCCCGTANGGTTAGCAAGCGTCACCCGCCAATGAAACTCATTTCTACGCGGCGCTCCGCGTTTCCAGCAGGCACCATACCCGCTTGACGCAGTGCGGAGTATTGGTCGGTGCGTTGTTGCCACAAATAAGCCAGATATTGCGCAACCGTGTCAACGCCGCCGTCAGGCGCGCCGCGCAGAAGGTCTCGCACATTGGCCCCCTCTGTGGCGAACAGGCAGTTAAATAAACGGCCATCGGTCGATAAGCGGGCCCGATTACAGTCTTGGCAAAACGCTTGCGTCACGCTGGATATAAATCCCACCTCGCCCAGCTGCGGGTCCAAGGCCCCTTGCGCGTTTAGGTAGCCGTAACGGGTCGCGGTTTCGCCGACGCTCTTGGGTGGCAAGGCTTGCAACGGCCAGCGGCTTTGTAGCAAAGACAGCACGTCGGCTGTGGGTAAGACCTCGTCCATACGCCAACCGTTGCTAGCGCCCACGTCCATGTACTCGATGAAGCGCAGTGACACGCCCGTACCCCGAAAGTGCGCCGCCATGGGTAGGATCTGGTCTTCGTTGGTGCCCCGTTTGACGACCATGTTGACCTTGATGTCCTCAAAGCCTACTTGGCTTGCCATTGCGATACCGTCCAGTACGTCCGCGACCGGGAAGTCCATGTCGTTCATTTGCCGAAAGATGGCGTCATCCATGGCATCCAAGCTAATGGTTAAGCGCTTGAGGCCTGCGTCTTTGAGGCTCTGCGCTTTTTTCTTTAATAAACTCGCGTTGGTGGTCAGTGTCAGGTCCAAAGGCTTGNCATCAAGGGTTCGCAGTTCGCTGAGCTGAGCGATCAGGATCTCTACATTTTTCCTCAACAACGGCTCCCCACCCGTAATGCGAATTTTCTTCACGCCCAACTGCGTCGCGGCGGCTGCAATGGTGGTGATCTCCTCAAATCGGAGCAACTCTTTTTGTGGCAAGTACGCGTAGTCGCGGTCGAAAACGCTTTTAGGCATGCAATAGCTGCAACGGAAATTACACCGATCCGTGACACTGATGCGCAGATCTCGTAAAGGGCGCCCCAAGGTGTCGAGCGTGGGTTTGCTCAGATCTATATTTTTGATGGTTTCCAGTAATTCCTGAGACGTCGGGGCGGGACGCTGGCGGACATCTATGACGGGAATAACGGGTTTGTTCATGGCGCTATTGTCTCTAATTTATCGGTGCGTCTCAAGGCGATAAAAAAAAGCGCAAAGCCACGGGGGCTTTGCGCTTCAAAAATTAGCCGGAGTGGACTAGCCGCCGTGTATTTGCATCATCACGGGCACGATTAACAGGGCCACGATGTTGATGATCTTGATTAAGGGGTTAATGGCAGGGCCCGCTGTGTCTTTGTAGGGGTCACCGACCGTATCACCCGTAACGGCCGCTTTGTGGCTTTCTGAGCCCTTGCCGCCAAAGTTACCATCTTCGATGTATTTCTTGGCGTTGTCCCAAGCGCCACCACCTGTGCACATGGAGATAGCCACAAACAAGCCGGTCACGATTGTGCCCATTAACAAGCCGCCCAATGCGGCTGGCCCGAGGATCAAACCAACCAAAATGGGGGCCACCACTGGCAAGAGCGATGGAATCATCATTTCTTTGATAGCCGCAGTGGTCAACATGTCGACTGCGCGGCCATACTCTGGCTTGCCCGAGCCGTCCATGATGCCTGGGATCTCTTTGAACTGGCGACGCACTTCCACCACAACCGACCCGGCAGCGCGGCCCACGGCCTCCATTGCCATAGCGCCGAACAAGTAGGGAATCAAGCCACCGATAAACAAGCCAATGATGACCATTGGGTTGCTCAGGTCAAAGGTGACGACTTTTCCGTAGACCTCTAGCTTGTGTGTGTAGTCTGCAAACAAGACCAGTGCGGCCAAGCCAGCTGACCCAATCGCATAGCCTTTTGTCACGGCCTTCGTGGTGTTGCCAACGGCATCCAATGGGTCCGTGATGTCGCGCACGCTGGCGGGCATTTCTGCCATTTCAGCAATGCCACCGGCGTTGTCTGTGATTGGGCCATAGGCATCCAATGCCACCACAATACCCGCCATGCTCAGCATGGAGGTGGCGGCAATGGCAATACCGTACAGGCCTGCCAATTGGTAAGCNGTCCAGATTGCCAAGCAAACAAATAGCACTGGCCATGCCGTTGACCGCATTGACACACCCAGACCCGCGATGATGTTTGTACCGTGTCCCGTGGTAGATGCTTCAGCGATGTGCTGTACGGGACGGAATTGCGTTCCGGTGTAGTACTCGGTTATCCAGACCAGCGCCGCGGTTAGCACCAAGCCGACGATGCAAGAGCCGAACAAGGCATTTTGGCTGCCGCTCGCTGCAATGGCGTTATCGGGCATGATCCACGTCGTTACGAAATAAAACGCAATCAAAGACAAACCACCTGCCACCGCTAAACCTTTGTAAAGCGCGGGCATGACATTTTTCATGCCGGGTGTGGCTTTCACAAAGAAGCAACCAATGATGGAGGCCACGATAGAGACCGCGCCTAATGCCAACGGGTAAATGACCGCACTGGCGCCTGCGTCGCCGACCATGAGTGCACCTAACACCATGGTCGCAATCAAGGTAACGGCATAGGTTTCGAACAAGTCTGCTGCCATACCCGCACAGTCGCCCACGTTGTCACCCACGTTGTCGGCAATCACCGCAGGGTTACGGGGGTCGTCCTCTGGAATACCTGCTTCGACTTTGCCGACCAAATCAGCGCCAACGTCCGCACCTTTTGTAAAGATGCCGCCGCCAAGGCGCGCGAAAATTGAAATCAGTGAGGAGCCAAATGCAAACCCAATGAGCGGGTTCATTTGTTCGGCAAGCGTGGCACCGGTGGCCATCACGCCGTTACCGACGAGAAACCAGAAGAAGCCTGTAACGCCCAGCAGGCCAAGCCCGACCACCAACATACCGGTGATGGCGCCGCCGCGGAACGCAACGTCAAGCGCGGGACCAATGCCTTTGGTTGCCGCCTGTGCGGTACGCACGTTGGCGCTGACGGAGACGTTCATACCAATAAAGCCACACGCGCCAGACAAGACGGCTCCAATCACGAAGCCGATGGCACTCATTGGACTCAAGACGACCGAAATTAAGATGGCCAAAACAATTCCCACAACGGAAATGGTTTTGTACTGTCGTGCCAAGTAGGCAGCGGCCCCGGTTTGGATAGCCGATGCAATTTCCTGCATGCGCGCATTTCCCGCGTCTTGCGCAAGAATCCAACTGCGGGCCCAAAACCCATACCCAACAGCTATCAAGCCGCAAAGTATCGCTAACGTTAACGCTGAATTACCAGCCATAAAGATCTCCCATGTTGTTACGGCGATCTGGTGGTGCAACGCAAGCGCCACCAGCACTGCGTTGCTTCCTTACCACCGTGCCTCATATGGGACAGGTAATTGGCCAACAGGGGAACTTTAAGCCGAATTGCATACTTAGCGCCATTCTCTTTGGCTGATCGGTTGTAAATTCAGGGTAAGCGCTAATAGGTAAAATACCTAGATTCGCTTTTTTCAACCCCTCTATCAACAAAACGGAAATATGTCACTCAATATTGTGTCGCCTGGTGCAGATGCCCCCAACACGTTCAACGTCATCATCGAGATCCCTATGAACGCGGATCCCGTCAAATACGAGGTGGATAAAGAGACCGGCGCCATTTTTGTTGACCGCTTTATGAGCACGTCAATGCACTACCCGACCAACTACGGTTATGTGCCGCAGACGATTTCTGGTGATGGCGACCCCGTCGATGTGTTGGTTATTACGCCTGTTCCGCTGATTCCCGGCGTCGTTGTGCCTTGCCGGCCAATCGGTATTTTGAAGATGGAAGACGAGGCTGGCGAAGACGGCAAAGTCTTGGCCGTGCCAATAGACAAGATTCTGTCCATCTACACGCAGTGGCAAAAGCCCGAAGACTTAAACCCTATGCGCTTGAAGACTATTTCGCATTTCTTTGCGCACTACAAAGATTTGGAAGAAGGCAAGTGGGTCAAGATTTTGGGTTGGGAAGGCCCTGATGCGGCACGCAAAGAAATTAAGGATGGCATGGCCAACTACGTCGCTGGCAAGTAATCGTCGCTGAACCGACTGGTGTCCAAAAAGCCCTGCATTGCAGGGCTTTTTTTGTGCTCGGCTATGGCGTTAAGGTGCGGGACCTTTAAAGGGGCTGCGCGCTGATAAGTGGTCCACATAGTCCGCGATGCCCTCACGCTCACGATCTAGGTACCGACCAACCGCTTCGGCAAAGGAGGGGTGTGCGAGCCAGTGTGCGCTGTACGTTGTCACAGGCATCAACGCTCTGGCCATCTTGTGCTCGCCTTGTGCGCCGCCTTCGAAGCGCTTAACGCCGTTGGCAATACACCAGGCAATGGGCTGGTAGTAGCAGGCTTCGAAGTGCAGGCAGTCCACGCGCGCCAAAGCGCCCCAGTAGCGGCCAAAGGCGGCCTGTACCTCCCCCGTTTGCGCATGGGTTGCCAACCCAATCAGGCTGGTGGCAAATGGGGTGCCATCCGGCGTGTAGCCAACGAAAAGAAGCCAGTTTTCAGGCATCTCGTCTTGCATGCGTTGAAAGAAGTCGCGGCTCAAGTAGGGGGCGTTGCCGTGCTCAAGGTAGGTCTGGCTGTAGCACTGGTAGAACAGCTCCCATAAGTCGGTGCTTATCTCGCCGCCACGGTAGGCTTTGAAGGAGACGCCCGCATCGCTAACTTTCCGTCGCTCTTGTTTGATCTTTTTCCGCTTTTCCTGATTGAGCGTAGACAAGAAATCATCAAAGTCGGCATAGCCGCTACCTGAGTCATTTGGCGCGCGATTCGTCCAATGAAACTGCACGGTTTGGCGCGTCATCAGCCCAGCGCTTTCGCATACCGCTAGGTCTTCTTGGTCGCCAAATAACAGATGCAGTGAGGAGACCCCCAGGGACTCGCAGGTGGCCAACACGGCCGCTAACAGGGCGTGCTTTGCCTCGTTATTGCTCGCCAATAAGCGTGGACCTGGTACGGGTGTAAACGGCGATGCGATAAGTGCCTTGGGGTAGTAGGGGACTTGGTGTTCTTGGTAGGCCCGTGCCCACGCCCAGTCAAACACGTACTCGCCGTAGGAGTGCACCTTCAGGTACAGCGCGCACGCACCCACGAGCGTCTCGTCAGACCACAGTGTGACAAAACGGGGCGTCCAGCCGGTTTCTGGCACGGCGCTCTGGCTTGCGTGCATGGCGTGGAGATACGCATACCGCATAAACGGATTCCGTGTGTCACCTGCCTCACAAGCGCCCAATAGCCCATCCCAATCGGTGGACGCGATCTCGCTGGGATCGCTGACCACGCGGGTGAGATAATTACCATTGACTTGCCGCATTGGCGAGTCGCCCGACCGGTCCTCTCTCGAATGATTTGATTCCATGTCCATCCGAATTTCTGTTGCTCAATTAGATTTTGTTGTTGGTGACATCACGGGCAATGCCCAACGCATTGTTGATGCCGCTCAGCAAGCGCATAGCGATGGCTCGCAGCTGCTACTCACCCCTGAATTGTCGCTCTCTGGCTACGCCGCAGAAGATTTATATCTGCGTCCCAAATTTCTGGCTGACTGCGATGATGCGCTCAAATGGGTAGCCGCGCAGACGGCGGGCCTTAAAAACCTGACACTGGTTGTGGGCCACCCGCGATTGCGGTCGGTTGCCGGGGTGAAGACGGACAGTATTTCGTTGCCGCCTTGTGAAAATGCCGCAACGGTTTTGCGTGAGGGTGAGGTGATCACCCGTTACGCCAAGCAAATGCTGCCCAACTACCAAGTGTTTGACGAGCGGCGTTACTTTGCGCCCGGGACAGAGGCCTGCGTGTTCGAGGTCGCGGGCGTTCAGGTGGGCCTACTTATTTGCGAAGACGCTTGGTTTCCACAACCCGCATCGCGCGTGAAGGAGGTGGGTGCCGAGCTGTTGGTGGTTATCAACGCATCACCGTTCCACCTTGGTAAAAGTGCACAACGTGAGCAAGCAATGGCTGAGCGTGTGCAAGAAACCCACTTGCCGCTGGTGTACGCCCACCTTGTGGGTGGTCAAGATGAGGTGGTGTTTGAGGGGCGCAGTTTTGCCCTCGATGCCGATGCAGCGCTGGTTGCGCGTGCACCAGGTTTTGAGGAGTGTGTGGCCACATGGACGATCGCGCTGGGTCGCGACAAGGCGCTGGGTAACGTGACCCCTACTGAGGTGTCGCAGAATACCGTCGCCGCGCTGGGATCGGAAATGGCGGATTTGTGGCAAACACTGGTGATGGGCCTGCGGGACTATGTCGAGAAGAACGGCTTCCCAAGTGTGGTCTTAGGGCTTTCAGGTGGCATTGACTCTGCGGTGGTGTTGGCAGTGGCTGTCGATGCGCTAGGCGCTGATCGCGTGCGTGCGGTGATGATGCCGTCTCCCTATACGGCGGATATCTCATGGATAGACGCACGGGAAATGGCGAAGCGTTTGAATGTGCGTTACGACGAGGTGGACATAGCGCCCCATTTTGAGGTGTTCAAGGCATCGCTTCAGGCCGAGTTCTCGGGCTTAGCCGAGGACACGACCGAGGAGAATTTGCAGGCCCGTATCCGCGGGACCTTGCTCATGGCCTTGTCCAATAAATTTGGCAGTATCGTGCTCACCACGGGCAATAAGAGCGAGATGGCCACGGGCTACTGCACCTTGTATGGCGACATGGCGGGCGGCTACGCGGTGATCAAGGATGTGTTCAAGACCAAGGTCTTTGGCGTGGCCCTTTGGCGTAACGCGCACAACCCGTTGGGAGGCGTGTCGGAGCCGATTCCAGAGCGCATCATTACGCGCCCACCCAGCGCTGAGTTGCGCGCGGACCAAACGGATCAGGATAGCTTGCCAGTCTATGAGGTGCTCGACGCTATTTTGGCGCGCTATATCGAAGAGGACGAATCAGCGGAGGACATTATTGCGGCAGGCTTCGAGGCGACCGATGTGAATCAGGTGTTGCGTTTGGTGCGCCTCAATGAATACAAGCGCCGCCAGTCACCCGTAGGTATTCGGTTGACGCACCGTGGGTTTGGTAAGGACTGGCGCTACCCCATTACCAACGCGTATCGCTAGGCGGTCTCAGGACATCTGGAATACTGCGGTGGTGTGTCCCACCTCGTGACCAGCGACGTTGCGCAGGGGGCCTGGCACGTAGCTTTTTAAAGCGTGGCGTGCGGTGTCTGTCATCCAGCCCATTTGCTCAAGAACCGTCACCACAATGAGCATTAGCATGGGTAAATCGCCATCAGCAATTTTTACGGTGATGGCCGTTTGGCGTGAGCGGCTAGCAATGGCTTGGACCCCATCTGCCCCCAACTTTGCAATCCAGTCGCCCGCACCCGCACGGTTGAGGGCGAGGTCGTTGCGCCCCATGCCACTGACCAAGGCAGCATGTTGACTCATCGCTTGGAAAATACGCATTGGCGCATTGCCGTAAATCTCGTCGGGCTCTGCGCGGGTAAGCCGGCTGTAGGCGTAGGCTAGCGCTGGCAAGGGTATGGCGTAGTTGGGTACGCTGCACCCGTCGATGCCCGCAACCAATTTTCCGCTGGCGACCCCGCTGAAATGGGCGACGCTGTCTGCAATGGCCTCTTGCACACGGTGGGTGCGTTGGGTATAGGTGCTCGCGGGCTCCCCCAACGCGTTTGCCAACATCAGCATGCCGGCATGCTTACCTGAGCAGTTGTGCTGCAAGCGGCCATAGCTCCCCTTCTCTGGTGGGGGAAGGTGGTTGCTCGTGTAGTAGTAGGGCACGTGGATGCCGCATTGCAAATCACTNTCTGAACGCCCGGCTCGTTTGAGTAGCGAGGCCACGCGGGTGCTGTGTGCGGCTTCGCCGTTGTGGCTGGCGCATAACACCGCGATATCTGCATCTGATAGGGCGTATTGGTCAGCGAAGCCGGCGACCAGTGGCATGGCCTGAAAGGGCTTCAGGGCTGACCGGGTGTACATGGGCGTGCGCATGTCCCCGACGCTGGATAGCAGGCGACCATTGGACAGAACGACCGCGACTGAGCCATAAAAGATATTCTCTGGTTGGTCTCCACGGATGGTGGCGATCAAGGGTACGTGTTGCGGCAGGGCGTTCATGGTGTGCTTAATTATCGGCCAAGATACCGTGGAAATTACCCCCCGCCTGCGCGATGCCTTTATTCGCTTATGGGCATAATGTATGCATCGACATTACTTGCCAGAAAAGAGGACCTACTGTGAAGCAAATAACCGCCGTCATTAAGCCGTTTAAGTTAGAAGAAGTCCGTGAGGCCCTAGCGGAGCAGGGCGTAACGGGCTTGACGGTTACCGAGGTAAAAGGCTTTGGGCGTCAGAAAGGACACACCGAGCTGTATCGCGGGGCCGAGTACGTGGTTGATTTTTTACCAAAGGTGAAGATTGAGGTCGTGGTGAAGACCGACGACGTGGAGCGCTGTGTGGAAGCGATTGTTGACGCGGCGAGGACCGGTAAGATTGGTGACGGAAAAATTTTCGTCACGCCCGTCGATCGGGTCATACGTATTCGTACGGGCGAAGAGGACGAGACAGCGATCTAACCCCGAGGTCGTTACGAGGACAGGTTTAATCGAAGCGTTTTAAAACAGCCGAGAAACCAGCCTGCTCGATGAGCTCGGGCAATAAAGTGGCCATATCAGACTGGTGTTTGATCATGGCCATTTGTTTTTGATCCATGAATTTGCTGTCGACCGCATGCGCGATGAACTGCAGCAATGGGTCGTAGTAGCGGTTGACGTTCAGCAGGCCGACTGGTTTGTTGTGGTATCCCAGCTGTCGCCACGTCCAGATCTCAAAAAATTCTTCAAACGTGCCTATGCCGCCCGGCAGGGCTAAAAATGCATCGGCACGATCTGCCATGATCTGTTTGCGTTCATGCATGGTTTGCACCACGATGAGCTCATCGCAGTTGTTGTTGGCTACTTCCCGATCGACCAAGGCTTGCGGCATCACGCCGACCACTCGTCCGCCTGCTGCCTGGCATGCACGGGCGATACAGCCCATCAAGCCCGTATTGCCGCCGCCATAAACCAGCTGGCCACCATGGCTACCAATCCAGTGTCCCGTCGCCTCGGCCGCGGATAAAAATGCCGGCTCGGAGCCGTCGCGTGACCCGCAATAAACCGCTAAAGAAAATGTGGGGGCTGCTTGAGACATACGTTGCTTATACGGCGGATTGTTGATGGTTGATTGATTAAGCGGCAATGAAGCGGGTGTAGAGTGCGGCCAGCCAGACACCGCCGCACAACAGCAATGCGAGCATAACGGCGGCGCTACCCACATCTTTGGCTCGCTTGGAAAGCTCGTGCCTTTCCAGCCCAATGCGGTCAATGGCGGCCTCAATGCCCGTGTTCAAGAGCTCAGTAATCAGCACCAAGACCACGACACTAACCAATAGGCTGACCTCTACCCACGTCTGCCCCAGCCAGAAGGCCGCCGGAATCATGATGACCGCAAGAATGGCTTCTTCTAAAAACGCAGGCTCAGTGAGCCCTGCCTTCAGTCCTTGTGCCGAGTACCCAAAGGCGTTGATCACGCGACGTACGCCACGCACAGGCTTGCTGTGCATAGGCGTTTCTGCGTGGGGGGTGGGGTCTGACTGGTTCATGTACAGGGCCTCTTTTCAATAGCTCAACTGATCAAGACTTACTTCTGGAACGGCGTCTCGCCCCTTTGCGAGGTAGAGATGAGGCGTGTGCCTGACCACTGGTCGTGCCAGAACTGTCGATTTTTATTGAGGCGACTAGAGAGCGCCCAGATAACAACCCACGCCAGCATGACCCACATCGTGGGGGTGGTGCCCAGCCCATATGCATTCGCCACCACCAGTGCGGGAATGAACCACAGGTAACTGAGTGCGTAGCGCAGGAGCGCTTGCTTGCGTGTGATGGGTTCATCGCCGGTGGCGCTCACCACTTTGATATGCCAGGTTTTCATGGCCAGTGTCTGCCCGTTCCGCCGCCATTGCCAGACAAAATAGAGGGCGAGTCCAAGGAAGAGCGCCAGTTGCTGACCCAGCCGGTGCTCCAAGGCATGGCGGGTGTTGGTGAGGACGCTAAAGACGTAAGCCACAGCGAACAAAACGCCGAACAAGAGCATGCCTTCATAAAGCCAGGCGGCCATACGGCGTCGCAGGCTGGGCACAAGGGTTGGGGTCGTCATGGGCGTTTCTCTGCAGGCGGGTGTTGTATTCAAGAAAAAGATTTTCTATATTGTCGCATTCCATCCCCGCTGTTAGCCCCTAATTTGGGGGTTTGTACCTAATACGCCGGAAATTGGTGTAATAATTCTGGTTGCACCGATTACTTGCAAACGGATGACAGTCGCGGTGGGGGTACAAGTACCATCCAATGGCTGTTGTCTCAAGTCGCAACCTGACCTCAAAAGGGTTTCGGAAGCGGCACCCACGGTTTTTCGTTAGAGAAAATCTCAAAGGTTCATCATGAAACACAATTCTGCAGAGAATGCCTCTGCTGCTATGGCCGACACGGCCGCAAAAGCCCCTGAGTTAATGGGCGCTGAAATTCTTGTTAAGGCACTACAAGCCGAGGGCGTGAAACAGGTCTGGGGTTACCCAGGCGGCGCTGTTTTGTATATCTACGACGCGCTCTACAAACAAGACACGATTCAACACGTATTGGTCCGTCACGAGCAAGCTGCCGTGCACGCAGCCGATGGCTTTGCGCGCGCGACTGGCGAAGTCGGCGTTGCCTTGGTCACCAGCGGTCCCGGCGTGACCAACGCGGTGACGGGCATTGCGACGGCCTATATGGATAGTATCCCCATGGTCATCGTGACCGGCCAAGTGCCGACGGCGGCCATTGGCTTGGATGCGTTCCAAGAGTGCGATACCGTGGGTATCACGCGTCCCATCGTGAAGCACAACTTTCTTGTGAAAAACGCCGAAGACCTTGCACTGACCATGAAGAAGGCTTTCCACATTGCACGGTCGGGTCGCCCCGGCCCCGTGGTGGTGGATATCCCCAAGGACGTATCGTTCAAACGCGTTCCGTACACGGGCTACCCTGAGAGCGTCGAGATGCGCTCTTACAACCCCGTTCGTAAAGGACATGGCGGTCAAATTCGCAAGGCATTGCAACTGTTGTTGGCAGCCAAGCGCCCCTACATCTACACCGGCGGCGGCGTTCTTTTAGGCGATGCGGTTGCCGAGTTGCGCGAGTTGGTTGACTTGTTGGGTTATCCCGTGACCAACACCCTCATGGGCTTGGGTGCGTTCCCTGCAAGCGACAAGCGCTTCTTGGGCATGCTGGGTATGCACGGCACGCTAGAGGCCAACAACACCATGCAAAACTGCGATGTGTTGCTTGCCGTAGGCGCCCGATTTGACGATCGCGTGATTGGTAACCCCAAGCACTTTGCTCAAAACGAGCGCAAGATTATTCACGTCGACGTCGACCCAAGCAGTATTTCGAAACGCGTGAAGGTAGACATTCCAATCGTGGGTGACTGCAAGGACGTGTTGCGCGAGTTGATCAACATGATCAAAGAGTCGCCGCAACGTGTCGAACCTTCTGACTTGGCCGCATGGTGGACAACCATCGAAGGCTGGCGCGCGCGCAATTGCTTGGCGTATGACGATCAAAACCAAGAGGTGATCAAGCCACAAAAAGTCATTCAGACTCTGTGGAATATGACCAAAGACGCTGACGCCTACGTCACCTCAGACGTGGGTCAGCACCAAATGTGGGCCGCGCAGTACTACGGTTTTGACAAGCCGCGTCGCTGGATCAATTCTGGCGGTTTGGGCACCATGGGCGTTGGTATTCCCTATGCGATGGGCATCAAACTGGCTAAGCCTGAGGCCGAGGTCTACTGCGTGACGGGTGAGGGTTCGGTGCAAATGTGTATCCAAGAACTCTCTACCTGTTTGCAATACAACACCCCAATCAAGGTGCTGTCTCTGAATAACCGCTACCTCGGTATGGTGCGTCAGTGGCAAGAGGTGGAGTACGCTGGCCGCTACAGCAGCAGCTACATGGATGCCTTGCCTGATTTCGTTAAATTAGCGGAATCCTACGGCCACGTGGGCATGCTTATTGAGCGCCCACAGGACGTAGAAGGCGCGTTGCATGAAGCGCGGAACTTGAAGGACCGCACCGTATTCATGGACTTCCGTACCGATCAGACAGAAAACGTGTTCCCCATGGTGCAAGCTGGCAAGGGAATCACGGAAATGTTGATGGGTTCTGAAGACCTNTAACCTAACTNTTGGATGCGNCGAGAGCGCATCCTTTTTNAAGAAGAATCTATTGTTCGTCGAGCCCGTGCATTACCGTGTGCGGGGGAGGGCGACGAGAAGAGGAATCAACAGATGAAGCACATTATTGCCGTTCTCCTTGAGAACGAACCCGGCGCCTTGTCGCGTGTGGTGGGGTTATTCTCAGCACGCGGTTACAACATTGAGTCACTCACGGTGGCGCCCACTGAGGACCCCAGCCTGTCACGGATGACGATTCAGACCAATGGCTCTGATGACGTGATCGAACAAATTACCAAACACCTGAACCGCTTGATCGAAGTCGTCAAAGTGGTCGACCTGACTGAAGGCGCCTACACCGAGCGAGAGCTCATGTTGGTCAAGGTGCGTGCGGTTGGCAAAGAGCGTGAAGAGATGAAGCGCATGGGGGAGATATTCCGTGGCCGCATTATCGACGTAACCGATAGAAGTTACACCCTTGAATTGACGGGTGATCAAGCTAAAAATGATGCATTTTTGCAGGCACTTGATCCCACGGCTATTCTTGAGACGGTGCGCACTGGTGCCTGTGGCATCGGCCGTGGTGAACGGATATTGCGCGCCTAAATGACAAGCCGCAGTAGGCATCTGCCTGCCGCGGATTTAAACTCTCCGATTAACTAATTTTTTTAAAGAGGACTTCCCATCATGAAAGTGTTTTACGACAAAGACTGCGATTTGAGCCTAATTAAAGGTAAGACAGTCGCCATCATCGGCTACGGTAGCCAAGGCCACGCGCACGCGCAAAACTTGAACGACAGCGGCGTGAAGGTCGTGGTTGGTTTGCGTAAAGGCGGCGCCTCATGGGACAAAGTGGGTAAGGCTGGCTTGAACGTGATGGAAGTCAACGACGCGGTGAAAGCCGGTGACGTTGTGATGGTTTTGTTGCCCGACGAGCAAATTGGTGATGTCTACCGCGACAACATTGAGCCAAACATCAGAAAAGGTGCGTCATTGGCCTTCGCGCACGGCTTTAACGTGCACTACAACCAAGTGTCGCCGCGTGCGGACTTGGACGTTTGGATGGTCGCTCCTAAGGCCCCAGGCCATACCGTTCGCAACACCTACACCCAAGGCGGCGGCGTTCCCCACTTGGTCGCGGTGCATCAAGACACTTCTGGTAAAGCACGCGATTTGGCGTTGAGCTATGCCATGGCAAACGGTGGCGGCAAGGCCGGCATTATTGAGACCAATTTCCGCGAAGAAACTGAAACCGACTTGTTCGGTGAGCAAGCCGTATTGTGTGGCGGTGCCGTTGAGCTGATCAAAATGGGTTTTGAAACCTTGGTTGAGGCAGGCTACGCACCTGAAATGGCGTACTTCGAGTGTTTGCACGAATTGAAGTTGATTGTTGACTTGATCTACGAGGGTGGTATTGCCAACATGAACTACTCCATCTCAAACAACGCGGAGTACGGCGAGTACGTCACGGGACCTGAGATCATCAACGAAGAGTCACGCGTGGCCATGCGCAATGCATTGAAGCGCATTCAGACTGGTGAATACGCCAAGATGTTCATTTTGGAAGGCCGTACCGGCTACCCAAGCATGACGGCGCGTCGTCGTTTGAACCAAGAGCATGCCATCGAGATTGTTGGTGCGCAACTGCGTTCTATGATGCCTTGGATTGCAAAGAACAAGCTGGTCGACCAGACCCGCAACTAAAACGTGTGTTTGCCGCGAATAGCGGCAGTCTTCGTCTATGCAAAAGCCACTTCCGTGGCTTTTGCTGTTTCTGAGGCACAAATCCAAGTCCCATCCATTAAACTGACGGGATCCTGTCATTCGAGCCAGCATGAATCAAAAAACCACACCAGACGAGAAGATGGACACAGACAGTGTCCCTCCACAGAACACCCCGATGCCGCTGCGGCGCAAGGGTATTTATGTGTTGCCGAATCTCATTACGCTTGCCGCATTGTTCGGGGGCTTTTATGCCGTGGTGATGTCCATGAACGGTCGCTTTGATCTGGCAACGCTTGGTATTTTTGCCGCCATGATCTTGGACAGCCTAGATGGCCGTGTGGCGCGCATGACCAATACCCAGAGCGCATTTGGCGAGCAAATGGACTCCCTGAGCGACATGGTGTCTTTCGGCGCTGCGCCCGCGCTAATTGCCTACGAGTGGGTGCTGCGTGACATTGGCCGCTGGGGTTGGATTGCTGCCTTTGTTTACGTGTCCTGTGCGGCACTGCGATTAGCGCGCTTCAATGTGAACACCACGGTGATCGATAAGCGATATTTTCAAGGCCTACCGTCGCCTGCTGCTGCGGCGTTGGTTGCTGGGTTTATTTGGCTGGCCGTTGATACCGACTTTACGCATCCCTTGATGCCGTGGTTTATGTTTGGCCTAACGCTGTACGCTGGCCTGACGATGGTGACCAACGTGCCGTTTTATAGTTTCAAAGACTTGCGTGTAAAAAAGAGCGTGCCATTTACGGTCATGATTTTGCTGGCCTTGGGCATCGCGGTGATCAACATTCATCCCCCCACCGTTATCTTTTTGGGCTTCGTTGGCTACGGCCTGTCGGGTTACGTAATCTACGTCTGGCGACGGGTCAAGGGGCATCCCACCAGCTTGATAAGTACGTCCACGGAAGATCCGGATGAAGTCGGGCTACATGACCGCTAACAGCGTGTTCGTGGACCGCCACGGCCGGGGGCCGCGCGTCTACAAACCGATGCAGGTGTCGCGTATGCGTGACACCTCAGCGGGGACGCATGTAATCTGTGTTAAATTTCTACTCATGTCTAAAGCACTGCTAAGCCTACTAACCCTATCGTCCACGGGACGGAGTTGGTAGCCTTCGCGCTTTAACCTAACATCGGCCCGTTTGCTAGCGCAGCGGGCCGTTTTTATTGGTGCTGCTGAAAGACATAGAACCTGCGCTAATCACGATCTTTTCCGGAGAATGACATGACTGATAAGTTGATAATTTTCGACACAACCTTACGTGACGGGGAGCAGTCGCCTGGTGCCTCGATGACACGTGATGAAAAGCTGCGCATTGCGCGGCAGCTCGAACGTCTAAAAGTCGATGTGATTGAAGCCGGCTTTGCGGCGAGCTCTAACGGAGATTTTGAAGCGGTGAAGGCGATTGCCGCTGCGGTGAAAGATTCGGTGATTTGCTCGTTGGCTAGGGCGAACGACCGTGATATTGGACGTGCCGCTGATGCGCTAGAAGGGGCCAACGCGGGTCGTATACACACCTTCATTGCGACCAGTGCGTTGCACATGGAGATGAAGCTGCGCATGACGCCGGACGAGGTTTTTGAGCAGTCCAAACGGTCAGTGCGTTATGCCCGTAACCGTGTCGCAGATGTCGAGTTCAGCCCAGAAGATGGTTACCGCAGTGATCCGGATTTCTTATGCCGTGTCTTGGAGGCTGTGATCAACGAGGGCGCCACAACCATCAATATTCCCGATACCGTGGGCTATGCCGTCCCCGAGCTGTACGGCAACTTTATTAAGAATTTGCGCGAGCGCATTCCCAACTCGGACAAAGCGATTTGGTCCGTGCATTGCCACAATGACTTGGGTATGGCTGTGGCGAACTCATTGGCCGGCGTGCAGATCGGTGGTGCGCGTCAGGTGGAGTGCACCATTAATGGACTGGGCGAGCGTGCAGGCAACTGTTCGTTAGAGGAGGTGGTCATGGCGGTTCGAACGCGTCGCGACTACTTCAAGCTCGATGTCGGCGTGGACATCAGTCAAATCGTGCCGGCATCCAAAATGGTCAGCCAAACCACAGGCTTTCTGATTCAGCCCAATAAGGCGGTCGTTGGTGCGAACGCGTTTGCACATGCCTCTGGCATTCACCAAGATGGCGTTTTGAAGGCGCGTGACACCTACGAAATCATGCGTGCAGAAGACGTGGGCTGGTCCGCTAACAAAATTGTGTTGGGCAAACTGAGCGGACGCAACGCATTCAAACAGCGCTTGATAGAGCTTGGCATCAGCTTGGAGTCTGAGGCTGATATCAACACCGCGTTTGCCAAATTTAAAGAGCTGGCAGACCGTAAAAGCGAAATTTTTGATGAGGATATCTTGTCCTTGGTCAACGCAGATGGCTTCTCGTCTGGCGCGGATATGTTCAGCCTTGTGTCGTTGGCGCAGCACAGCGAGACCGGTGAGCAACCTGAGGCAACGGTCGTGTTCCAGGCTGAGGGTGTGGAGAAGGCTGCGACGTCGTCCGGTAACGGGCCAGTGGATGCGTCATTAAAGGCCATCGAAAGCCACGTGAAAAGTGGCGCGGAGATGATGCTGTATTCGGTCAATGCAATCACGTCAGGTTCAACCGAGAGTCAAGGTGAAGTGACCGTGCGTTTGCAACACTCTGGCCGCGTTGTGAATGGCGTGGGTGCTGACCCAGACATTGTGGTGGCCTCCGCGAAAGCCTATCTGAGTGCTTTGAGCAAGTTGTACGGCACAGCGGATCGCGTGGCAGCGCAAGGTTAAACCCAGGTTTTTTGTTTTTTAACAACGATGCGTAGGCTTGCCTCGCATCGTTTTTTTTCGTCTGAAGCACAGATAGGTATCAGCGTAAAAGTACACATTTGCGCGTAGGGCGCTGTAGCGGGATGTTTTCTGTAGTTCCTTATCACTATCTGAAAATAGAATCAATTTAGAAAATAAAGTTAAATGATTGAAAGTATTGGAATTTTTTAAAATTTCTATATACTCAGGATCAATCCGAAAATTTACTTGGTTGCCGATTGCATGAAAATTTTTAGCTCACGCGCTTTATTGTTTGTTGCCAGCATGTTGCTGGCAGGCGTGTTGTCGCTCGGTGGGCAAATCTCATACGCCAAGTCCACCTCTTCGAGTAAGCATGCCGTTAAGGCGTCTGTCAGCAAGAAAGCCTCTAGCAGCAAGAAGGCCAAGCGTCGCTCATCTGTCAAGCGCCGCGCTGCTGTACCCATCTCAATGGCTCGTAAGCAGGGGCTTAACAAAACAGCAGATCCCTTGCGTTTGGGCTCTAGCGTGGCGTTAGTGGTGGACCAAAACACCCACGAGGTTTTGTTTAGTAAAAACGAAGACGCGATTTTGCCTATCGCCTCGATCACAAAATTGATGACGGGCTTGATCATTAATGATGCCGATCTGGACTTGAACGAAGTCATCAAGATCACCCGTGCGGACATTGACCGTGTGAAGCGCAGCTCATCGCGTTTGCGCGTGGGAACCAAGCTCACACGTGGCCAAGCCTTGCACCTGGCGTTGATGTCCAGCGAGAACCGTGCAGCGCACGCCTTGGCTCGCACCTTCCCAGGCGGCGAGAAGGCGTTTGTTAGAAACATGAATGCAAAGGCCACATTGCTTGGCATGCTTGACACCAGCTACGTGGACCCGACCGGTCTGTCTAGCAAAAACCAATCCAGTGCCCGGGATCTGGCCATTCTGGTCTCGGTAGCGCATGATCGTCCGCTATTGCGTGAGCTGTCGACCTCAGAAAATTACCTTTTAAAATCAGGCGAAAACGGCTTCAGTACCGCAACAGTAATAGCCTAGTGCGTAACGATAGCTGGGATATTGGTCTTCAAAAGACGGGCTATATTCGTGAGGCAGGACGCTGTTTGGTTATGCAGGTCTCCATTGACCAGCGTGATTTGATCATGGTATTTCTCGACTCCAACGGTAAGTACACCCGCTTAGCCGATGCCAAGCGCGTTCGCACTTGGTTAGAAAAGTTGGAAGCAGAGAACAAGCACGCGGCCTCTAAGGCCAACGATCGCAGCTAGCCTCGCCTAGCCTAGCCGAGCGCGTAGTTTGGTTAGCGCATCATCCGCGGTAGCCCAGCGCTTTAGAAATATCATCGGCTGTTGCTTGCAGGCGCGCCAGCCATCCCTCGTCGAGGCGGCTAGCAGGTGCTGAGATGGATAGGCCTGCAATCAGCTTGCCTTGATCGTCCCGAATGCCTGCCGCCATGCAGCGAACACCCAACTCTAGTTCCTCGTTGTCACGAGCGATCCCCGATTTTTGGGCCGCGATCAATTCTTTTTCAAGGTGGCTTAATTGCGTTAGGCTGTTGCGCGTTTGGCCTGGCAACCCTGTGCGGGTGGCGTAGGCACGAATCCGTGCAACGTCATCGGACGCCAAGAACAGCTTGCCAACCGACGTCAAGTGCAGTGGCGCTCGCCCACCAATTGCTCTGACCACTTGCATCCCGCTGCGCTCACTGTAGGCGCGTTCAATGTAGACAATCTCATCGCCTTGGCGCACGCTTAGGTTAACGGGCTGTTGTATCTGTCTATGCAGTTCGCGCATGGGCCCTAGGGCTAAATCACGCACGTTCAGACGATCTTTGACTAGGGTACCCAGCTCGAGTAGACGCATACCGAGGCGGTAACTCCCGGGCTCTGGCCGCTCGACAAAACGGCCGATAGCCAAGTCGTTCAGTATGCGGTGGGTGGTGGAAGGGTGTAGACCTGCAGCGTCGCTTATGTCTTTTAAAGACATGGCTTGCCCTTGACGGGACAGCACTTCGAGCAGCAAAAATATGCGCTCAATAACTTGGACGTTTGGTTTGATCGTTTCGGGCACAGGCGCTCTCGTACACTACTTGTAAAACGTTATTTTACAAAGTGAAATGCTTCGGCGATACCCTCTGACACGATTTAATCGCCAGCGCCTTGGCTCTCTGCTCCAACCACCGGTAGGCGCGGCATTGGCACCCAGTCGCCTCCAATGAGGTGCTCTTGGCCGCTGAACTGGCGCTTGTAGCTCATTTTTGGGCTCTTTTCTATCCAGTAGCCCAGGTAGATATAGGGCAGGCCCAGCGATTTGGCTTGGGCAATTTGCCACAAGATGCTGTAGGTACCAAGCCCTGTGTTGCTATGGGGATCGTAGAAGGTATAAACCGCCGATAAACCGTCAGACAGTACGTCCATGATGGAGACCATTAGCAAGGTGTCACCAGCAGGG
>JGI20152J14361_10000983_pt1 | contig 19254 bp, 21 predicted proteins | sample COG_02_FD_14361 | JGI IMG/M metagenome (IMG submission 14361)
TTATGTCCTCTCCCCATCTTGAGTCAGTATCTGCTGTTGGCCTAATACCTTCCTTTAATATGGATGCAAGATTTGTCATATCTGTGCCATGATAATAAAACTTTTCTTTATTTTCGGCTTTCTTTTTAGCACTTCGTTGAAAACCTTTTCGGTCTTTAGGATCTCGGTATGGACGCCCTAAAGCATCGTAGATATCTTGTTCGGTAGCACCAGCGAGGTATTCATCAGTATCCCGCTTAAACAAACCATATTCTGATAGTTTGAGTCCACGCTTCTTAGCCATCCATCGATATTTGATATTGAAATCTGCTGGCCCAGTAAAATAAAGGATGGTGGCACCCCACGCTTCCGGAGTAGTAACTCTGAAGTCTACCTTTTCGCCATCAATGATAACTTGGGCTTTTTGTTCACCTACCCAGTTGATACCTTGATTAGGAGGTAGTATCTGAGGCAAGGTGTATCCATCTTTTAGGATAACTACGAAATCGATATCACCAATCATTTGGGCTCCTCGACGATAAGAACCGCAAGCCATCATCTTTTCTACATATGGTTTAATATGGGCTTCTACGGTAGCCACAATTTTGTCGGCTTTGGCACGAGGAAACCGAACTTTAGTTTGTTTAGGGGCTGGAGCATTCCACTCTACTTCTTCTTGCCACTTAGGAACAGGAGTCTTTTTCGGGCTATCCTGTGTCCATTCGACATCATCAAAAAGATCAGTATCAGAACCGAAGTTAGCCAAAGTTTGCTGGAAGTTATCAGACGCTGTTCCGGAATACATAATATCTCGGAGACCATAATCATTGAGTGAGGGTTCGGGTTGATAAGATCCGGGAAATCCTTCGGCTTGTCGCTCAATACGATAAAAGTTACCGGCAATAATCTGTCTTTCAAAACGACGAATAATCTTGTTAACCTCGTGAGCATCATATTTATCGATATCATTAATTTTAGGAATGTCTGTAAAAAGATACACAAAATAAGCATACCGCAATCTATTGAAAACGTTTCGAGAACTCCAATCATTCTGTTCTGGCAACGGGGCTACCACAGGGTCATAGATAACCAGTTCTTTGTTACCACGGAATCCATAATTTCCGGGGTTTTTGGTATCTCGGGTAACCAAACCGAAATCACTCCAAAGAAAAGTGCTCCAATCTTCAAAAATCTGAGGTCTTTCCTGACCTGAAGCACGACTTCGTCCACCAATTCTTTCTAACTTTTCTTGAACCAGAAGATAACCATGGCGGTGTCCCGGAGACAAAATAGTTAGCCAATCCTTTTTAAATTGCTTGGCTTCTTTACTGGCTTCACCGAATTGACCATCGTTGACGATAATCTTGTAGAGACGACGCATATCTTGGAGTTCGAAAATCTCGTCTTCGATAGCATAAACTTTAACTTGTCCTGAAGGCACGAGTAAATTATCCTTTCTCATCGCCATGGTTTCACGAAACAAATACAAGACCATTTTGTTAGCCATAGGTGCAAACATCCAAGCGGCTTGCTCATCTGCATCATATTGACTACCCAATCGACGTTGAAGGTAGCGGTCATATTGAAAAGCATCCAGTTCTCCGTCTTTCAAAACCGGAAATCCTTTCATAATTTTAATAATTTTATCAGGTTCTGAAGCGTGTTGCCAGACTGAGCCTTGGCTACCCGAGCCAATGTAATCACCCAAGTCCGAGATACTTACCACGAACTTCACTTCCTAATGCCAATATCGTCGATGACCTCAATAACTTTAGCACGGTTTCGGTTAACCCACCAAATAGCACCTAAACTCGCAAGAGCAGCCAAGCCACCCACAACGTTAGTAGCAGAAACTACGCTGGAGGTGTAACCTTCAGCACCGTAAGAAGGACCTTCGATATCAATAATGCCCATGCAACCATACTTACCCAAGGCTTCTTGGAAACGGAACCAATCAACTCCAGAATCGTTAACTAAACGACCATCAGGCGTATTTTTGTTTTGTCCTGACTCGGGAGTAATAGCATAGGGATCTACACCGGGGTTGGAATCTCGCATAGCGGCAACAATAGTTTGAGTATCAGGGAAGACTAAAGTTCGAACTCGATTATGGATAACCTTCTTGCCATTAGGTTGACCGTTAGCACCTTTTTGAATTTGTTGGTGAGGGTAAACCAAGAATTGAGCAATGTATTCGTTGTTATCACGGGACTTAACGAACTCCCGACAGATATCCGTAGAAGAAAAGTATTGTCGACCTGTGTAAATCTTGCCATCCTTAAGCGGGTGACCGTGAATAGTCCATTTTTGATCTTCCAAGCCCTTCATGAGTCGGTCTTGTGCACCTTTGGATTGCGGAGAAACCTTGATAGCAGATTCGTCACCGTAAGAAGCCCCACCTAATTCATAGGTTTGAGATGGAGTAAGGTAAACATAACACATCCATTCTCGTTCTTCGTTAGTATTATCTGAGTATTTCTTCATATCCTTAATTGCTTCGTCAGTAAACCGATCAAACTCGGTTCGCCATAAACTTTTGTTGCTTAGTATGTTACCACCACCATATTTCCTTGAACTTGGGCTTTCAGAGGAGCACCCATTTGAGTAACTAACTTTAGAAGGGATTCGGGAACTTCAACCTTTAGGGGTCCACCCGTGCCACTCTCTAAAATCTGACAGGGGTATCCCTTGTTAGCACAGATGTTAACCAAAGAGGCTAACGCCACAGGATAAATAACTCCACCCATCTTAATCAAACGAGTTTTATCGAAATCAAAACCGGCAGCACCATCAAAGAGTTCTTGCTTGGTAAATTGACGCAGTTCTCCCGTAGTGAGGTTAATCATAGTCGTTAAAGACTTGTCAGCCTTGATTTCTACGTCTAAACGAAGTGCCTTGCGACGAAGTTGTTCTTCTTTTTGAGCAGTTTTACGGTCACGAACAACTTGTTTTTCTTCTTCCGTAAGTTCTGGCTGTTCGCTAACATTAGGAATTTCAATAACTTGGTAGTAGTCCAGACAGGTTTTGGGAAGTAACAAAGAATCTGAGCGTGTTTCAGGATGTTCTGCAGGCCAAACTACAACATAGTTGCCGATTTCTTGCCAGATAGTAACTTCAGAACCGATGTCAAAATCAGGTTCTAACCAAGAATCAATAGGATCCATAGATTCAATCTGAGTCCCATCTTCGGTAAGGGTAACCTCGATAGGGTTTTTGTAGAGTTTAAGATAATCTTCTAAAGAGACTTGCTTCTGAACTCGCCAAGGTGGTTGTTGTTTGTTAGCCGCCGCTTTCATAACGGCTTCCATATCAGTAAGATCCAGATAATCGGCCACTCGTCCATACAAGTTTTCAAATTGAACTTCAGTAAAGAAACCATCCAGAGTAACGATATCGGTCTTGATATGTTGAGTTGTTAAGGGTAGCAAAGCCTTCAAGAAAGACTTGCGGAAAAACAGTTGGTAATCTCTGTTAGAACGGTCAAGTCCACCCACCGGGGCAGAATCCCAAAGTCTACGAATGGGGTCACTATCCTTTTCCACGGTGTAAACATTATCGGGGTCAGAGGTAGCCAAACTATCTCGAAGTTGTTCAGCATCTGCTTCGGAAACAAACTCCTCAGGGAGGGGTTCACCATCAACATGAACTCGATACAGCAATTTTTTAGCGTAATTCGCCATTGATGCAACTCCTTCTTCAAAAAGTTCTGGGTCTACTGTGATAGCACTGGCAATCATGCGAGCATCGGCATTATCGATTAAGTAAAACATCATCGCCGCACTCATGCGATCTATATCTCCTGCGTTAGCAGCAAGAACAAACGCTGACAAACGGTCTGCTTCGTCCGCACCGCTTTCACCGTTAGCAATAGCCATTTGATAGTTGCGAACCAATTCTTGACACTTGACAACATTAGCAACTGTGCTGCGAGCAGATAGTGAATCAGGGAGGTCTACGGATAACTGCAAAAGATCAGCATCATCAATCTTGCCTTGCAAAGCCTCTAACGTTTTACGGCGGGCCTCTTCAATAATGGAGGCTTGGGGTGGATTGAAGGGATTGGCCATCGCCCAGAGTTCTTCATAAACAATTGTGATTTCTTTAAGTTCATCATCACTGCTAATGGAATTAAGTAAATTACGAAGTTCGTTGGTAACCTTGGTGTTAGTTTCCTCATAGTAGCGTTTTGCCATAAATTTCCCGGCGGCTAAACAGGTTTCTTCTTTGAGAAGTGCCTCAGGTTTTACCATGGTTTCCCCATCGGCTTTAAGTGCCTCACGCAAGAAATCTTCTGCCTTCATAGATATTGGTGGTGCTCACCGCTATTTATAGTTTCTTGTCGCTTGTTTGGGTTATCCTGAAGGTATATAAGGGTGGTGTGACAACAGTAATTTGTCCCACCAACAAAAACGGGATACAAAAACAATAGGAGAATGATATTATGACAAACGCAGATGAAATCGCAGCCTTTATGCAAGAACTTGAGACCAACCGACCTGCTCGTGCTACCAGCGGTCGTCGTGGAGCAACCTACGACATCCTGAAGCCAGAGTTTGGTGCAATCTACCGAAACTACGCTATCGTGTCTTTCAACCAGCAGGTATCCCCTCTTGGTGCAGACAGCATCGTAGTCCGAATGGTTAACCTTGACACTGGTCGACGTGAGAAGATTTACCTTCAATCCTTCGAAATCAATGATTGGGAACGCTTCGTCAAGAACAACGACATTATCACCGAAGAAGCCCAAGAAGATGGTTCCACCAAGAACCAATACAACCTTCCAGTGGTCGTTGACTTCCTCAAGCAAAAGGAAGAATCCACCAAGAACCCCGGTCGCTTCTACAAGTCCTTCAACGCTATCGTCCGTGGAGCCGTCACCCGTGATGAACTCCCAGCATACCACGAGGACCAAGCCCCTGAGGCAGACTCCGAGTGAGTTTCCCTCCCGTAATACTGCGGGACATGGTTCACAGCCGTAAGGCTTGATGTTCGATGCCTCCCCGGCCTCTGTGCGGAGTTGTGTAGCCGTAAGGCTCAAGACTTCAGGCATATGCCGGGGAGTGGTTCCACTACTCAGATATACCTTTGCCGTAAGGCTCATGGTTTGAAGAGGTAAAGGAAGCAGACTTCGGTCGGCTACCAGAATCCAAGGGTATTCCCTCTGCGTCCTCCACCCGTGGGGCGGAACCATCGACTCTTCACTTTCCCCTGAGTTGTCGAACAGAAAAGCAGTTATAGGTGTTAGCCATGTTAGTAGTTTGGAGGGATATCTATGATAGAGGAAGCATTGTATCTTTACGCTAAGAATTGCGTAGAAAAGTTCCAAGACTTCACTTCTTCAGTGGGAGCCATCTATCAGAGTAAGATTTCTCACGATATGCAAAGTGGTTCAGGAGTAGTTATCAAGATAGAGGATGGTCCTCTCAACACTGGTCGCAAGGCTAATGCTGAAGAAACCGCAATCTATTTTACTCTTTCTGATGGGCAGAACGCCATTCCATGTTTGGTTCACAACGGTAAGAAAACTACCATGCCCTGTGGCATGGATTCCGTAGTCTTGACTGAAACTCTCTTGATTATAACCGAGTCTATGAGAAAGGGTCAACAAGTGGGCGTGATGGGTCAATTTCAGATTCACCCACAAGGCAAGGAAAAAGTGTTTGTTTGCGAACAAGTATGGACTTATGAACAGTCCAATATGTCCCAGTTGAAGCCTAAACAAATCGAGGAATTTAAGAGCCTGTGTAAACGCTATGGCAAAACTCCTTTGAAGGTAATGATTTCTGATGATACTTTGTGGCGTTATGTTTACGCCCACGATCCGATTAAGTTAGCCGTGATGTTGAATTGCTTGAGTCCATTTAGCAAGCAAGACATGATGCATATGGCCGTGATTACTTCTATGGGTGAAGGCAAAGACCACCTTATCGAAAACGTGATTCAACCTTTAGTGCCTTGTGGGGTAGCCTCTACTGGTAAACTGTGCACTATTCCCGGTCTCTTTGGGGCTATGAGTGGTGAAGACCTGAACTCTATTGAGTTGGGTCTGATTGGTAAAATGAACAATGAGCGTATGGCTGTCAGCGAGTTTCAAACATGGGGTTCCGATGTCTTTGGTGAACTCATGAATATGCTGGCTAACGGGTCATATACTATGCAAAAAGGTCAAGTAGACATTGAGCGTGAGGCTTGTTTAAATGTTTCTTTCTGGGGCAATCCTGAAAAGGAATATGAAGAAAAGATGGATAAAATTAAGATGCTGGATGTCTTTGGCGAATACACCTATCAGATGATTAGCCGTATGACTTTGATGTTTACTCAAATGACTCTTACTGATGCAGGGGCTGACGAGTATGTCGAAAACAAAATCTTGGATGCTATGAGTGGTAATTTGGATACCCCTGAGTCTAAGGAAAGACTTCACGTTTGGCGTTCCTTTTTCCGTGAATATCTGCGTTATGCGAGTCGTATGCAACCTGATATCAACAAGTCTCGTGAACTAATTAGAAGTCAATTTCAAACTCAAATCAAGGAAACCCAGATGTTTGAGGATGTGTTTCTAAAGCGTTCCAAGAAAGAGAACCGTAAGTTTCAACAATTTATCAATCTTTGTAAAGGGTTTGCTCGCTTGCAAGGAGATGATGTAGTGGATCTCAACCATATCTCTATGGCTACTGAGTTATTTATGGTAGCCTTGGAAACCGTGGTTCAGAACGTGCCTCTTAACATGGACTTACTCGCTAACGACCCTAAGATGCGACTCTTGGTGCAATCCGTCAAGGCTTTGGTAGGTGATGGTTATCCTGACCGTGGAGAGTTAGAATTGCGGTTAAGACAAAACCATATTTCCTTCCGAAAAGAACAAATTGATACTCTGTTTGCTGAAGAATATTTAATCCAGTTAGAAGACGGGGAAGTTATTTTGGACGGTAGCAAGTTTGAGTAAGTATAAATAGGAGTCCACAACTACTAAAATCCGGGGAGATTATCATGTTACCAACTACCATCCGAAAGTGTCGCAGGGCTTACCTGTTGATGCGAGATGATGATGTCGGTTTAGGTGCGGCTGCTAAGCGAGTCGGCACTACTTCTCGAACTTTGAAGAAATATTTCAAGGATAACAAAATCAAGATTAAGAGGTTGGGTAATGCGGGTCAATACCGTGTAGTGCTTCCACCGAAACAACTTAAAGAAAAGATGTTGACTTTAATGCAACCTGCTCCTTTAGGTCAGAACATGAGTGCTACTCGGGCAGCCAAGGAATTACACACTACTGTGGCTCGTATGAGATACCAAAGATTGCCTGTGGATACTGGGTCAGGCATCCGATATTATCCGATTCTGAAGAAAAATTCAATTGGAAGGTGGAAACCTAACTTCCGTCCCGTATCCGATAACTCTGTGGTAGTTTATGGATATGTTTATGGTTTAGGTGATGCAGTGCAAGGAAAGGGTTCTCAATTGGGACCTAAAGCAAAAGCCGCTAACGCCGATCCTAATTACGCTGATATTTGGTGGCAAATCGATTTCAATAGTTTTCCTTCTACCCTGAGGGGCAAAGAACTAATTGCAAAATACAAAAAAGCAATTGTAGATTTAGTAAAACGTAATTTGATGAAACCCAATATTACTAACCGAAGATTGGCTACCAAGTTTTTGGGAAATGCTAACGTGGCTGCTTCTGCGGCTGCTTCGGGTCGTGGAACTGCAGGTGCTAACATGAAGTTAAGTGCCTTGGAAGAAATGATGGCACGATACGATGTGCACATAGACAAAAATCTGGATAAGATCAACATGGGGGTTGATGGCGTTCGAACTAACAATATCGAATGGACTTTGGCACGAACCATTGCTGGAACTGGGGCAAGGAAAGTTGCTAACGGTAATTTCCAAGTTATGTTTATGAGAAACAATGGTTTGACTACCTATCCCTCCACAGGACCTAAGAAACTTAAACTACGTTATGACCTTTCCAAAGAATGATGCAAGAAGGGCATAAATAGAAATAGTAGAACACGGATTAGAAACCAAGGGTATCCATGCCGTCGAAAATCCAAGGAAAACTATGCGAAGTATGTGGTGAACAAGCGGTCTGGAAAAGCAGACTTAGTCCAATGGGTTTTATTAAATGTGATCGGTCGAAAGGTTACTCACATTGGTTAGATTACTATTATTGTGATCAACACTTGCATGATGCTAATGAAATCTTGTGGACTAAACTCAACCGGATCAAGATTGGAAGAGTATAAGTAGCAGCGTGGACAAGATTGGGATATGATTATCAACTGGAATAATTCCCAGATCCCAGTTTTTATTTCTTGGGCAGAAGTTGAGAAAGTTCTAACGGTGTTAGAACACCATGGTTTGGTTGGTGATCATGAGTGGATGACCGTAGGACATGGTTTTAATTCAGATGGTGAGGACGTGGATTGGTATTCTCCAGATACCGAGATTAAAGAGCCTGAATTTTGGCAAGAAGAACTGTGGGAATTACAAGTTGCCAAGCGGGATATTAGTTATCCTTATACTGAGGCACAAAAGATTAACCAAAAACAAGGTCAAAAGCGTTATTTTGGCGAAGTTAAAGCCGTAGAACAAATCAAAAATGCAATCCATGATTGGGGAAGCGAATTAGTTTATGACTTGGATTTTCGAATCCTTGAGGGATTCTTTATTCTAAAGGAATTGATCGTGGTCTCAAGTATGGAAAAAGGTAGTAATGATAATTATGAATTTTATGTGAGCGGAGACTGGGATATCGAAGTAGATTTAACTAAGATTGCACCATTAGAAGAATAAGAGGTGGTGCCGCCCCGACAGCGGGAGGTCAGTCCCGTGCGTCCATGCCGAGGCATAAGGCTCCCTTTCCCCAGAGTGTGCGAAGCAGACTCGGAGCCTTAGGCACCAATTTAACTTGGGTGGGGCTACCTATTTATAGTTTTAGATTGCAGCCAGTTGACCGATAGGTCGAGTATCCACTAATTCATAAATATTGTCGGGGTGTTTGATTACCCACCCTCTGCGAACCATAATAGATAACAAACCAACAACCTGTCTTTTAGTATTTCGATGTCGGGCTTCCCATCTACCAAAAACGTCTGCAATAGTATCACGATGAAGAGGTCCTCGTTGAGAAAGACTTCGGAGTAACGAATAACGCACTTTGGTTCTTTTTCGACCTTCTCGCATCATGCCATAGAAACACTCACGACCACAAAAACGTCCAGATCCATTAGACGTTCCAGAGGCATTATGATAGTGAATAGTGGTTTCATTACCACACCAATCGCAATTGTGAGTAATGGTGGGATACTTGTATTGATTTTTATGGCGATAGTAATCGGAAAGTGGAACCATTTTAAGCCCTTCCGTATCAAACCGACGACAATAATAACTACAATACTCGTCTTCGATATAATCAGTAGTGGAATTAACAGCAGTTCCACAACAACAAGTTTGAGACATGATTTAGATTTGAAGTTAGCACTTATTTGTATTTATGGGTTTTTAGTTACAAAGATATAAGTAGGTGCTGGGTAACATGGTATTCTATGTCAACCCTTGACCCAATGATGATTGATGCCCTACAAGTGCTCGGCGGTGCTGCTGCTGGATACGTCACCGCATGGTGGATGAACAACCGAAAGAAGATTGTGGAAAATCTTTCTGAAGATATCCAAGACGCTATCGACCATCTGGAAGATGCTACTGGTTTGGATGTTCCCGATTCTCTGGAAGATAAAGTTGAAGAAGTTGTGGAAGCCCTTGTTGACCGTGTAGAAGATGTTGTCGAAGATGTCGCTGATACTGTTTCAGAGGCTGTTGAAGAAGGCGACCTTTCTGGAGTTACTGAAGCCGTTTCAGAAGTAGTTTCTGAGGCTGTGGTAGAGGCTAAAGCAGAACTTGATGTAGCCCTCGAAGATCTTGAAGACCTCACCGTAGCAGGTCTAAAGGAACGTCTTCAGGAATTGGGACTTCCTGTTTCTGGTCGTAAGCAAGAACTTATTGACCGCATTATCGCTCATGTTAACGGAGGTGAATGAATGAATTGGAAAAAGATTGGATTTGGTGCAAGTCTTGCTTCTATTTTGGGAAGCATCGCTATTTACTTTGCTCACGATGAGAACCTCGGTATCTTCGTCGGTCTATGGGCATCAGCCCTATTGTTGCTTAGCGACCGTATGGCAGAGATGACTGAGTAATCAACATTATGATGTTGATATGGTCACCTTGTTAGCAAAGTGATCGTCAGACGCCTCGTTAGTATCTTTGATACGGTATTTGGCAAGGATTTCATATTCGCCATCGGGTAAATCTTTGAAAAGGTTTACTTCATCGGGCCCAAAAATAAGGGTTTGATTACCATCATGGTTGTTAACCACTAAAAAAGTGGGATTTAAGGAATACTCGGAAACATTATAGTAGTTTCCGTCTTGATAGAGAGTAAAGAATAATTCTACCTCAACAAAGCAATCATTGGTTCTCGGGCCATCATGCGTGAGGTTCCAAGCAATACCAAGGTCATTACCATAAGCGTAAAGCGTGAGAGATTCGGAAGTAATATTTAAGTTTTCGCAAGGTGTGGGTTCTTCAGGAAGATCGTATTCAATGTTAGACCAATTGGAAAAGTCTACTTGGTAATCTCCGTTGGAGTCTTGCCATGCCATAGCCCAAGTAAAATCGTAATGGGTGTGGGGTGATTCTACGAAATCACTAAGAGTAATCGACCAATCATCATATTGAGCACTAACGATAGTCTTGCTATCAGTAACTGATTTAAGGGTAGTATCGGTGCCATGAGGTCGAGCACTTAAAGTAACAATAATATCTTGTTCTGACCCTTCGGGGCAATCGGGGTCATAGGCTACTTTAAAGGTATCAGAAGTAGTAATTTCTTGAATAGAATACAGATAAGGATCATCACATTCAGGTTGATAATCTACTTGCACCGCTTCGGAATCATCAAAAGCAAGTTGTTGGTTGCCTTCTTCAATACTGACCGAAGGAACCCAAAAACCATTGTAAACGAATTGGAAAGTATGCTTTCTAACGCCATCAGTAGCCGGAATAAATGTCGTATATTCGTAATCATTACCATCATTAGTAATAACGATAGCAAGATCTAAATTGTTGGGACAGTCGGTGTTTTCATTAACATTGATATCAACTGCTACCTCTACGGTGTTTTCATTTACAGTAGTAATAATATCTTCAATAACGACTTGACATTCTTCAGGAGGATATTCACAAGAGCCATCGTCTTCGGTGGCTTGATTGTTATAGTTATCAGCAGAACTATCGGTGCAACCTTGGACGATTTCAGGTTCAGATTCTATCGTAACCCATGCTTCGGGACCACTCCAAGACGAACCATCATAAGTTTCATAAGAAATAATAACATAATACTCTCCCGCAGGGAGATTAAGATAATGCTCGTTAATAGAGTATTGGTCGTGGAAATTTTGCTCAATAATGCGGGTATCATCACCTATAACAATTTCAAAATAACCATTGTTCATGTGTTGATTGCAGGAGTTTAAATCTTGGAAATCCACTTGGACTCGCAAATCATTATTATATCCTTGTCCGTCGTGGTCATGGTCGAAAATGGCTTCGTTCTGCCACCACCAATTAGGTTCACATTCTGGTGGTCCACCGCCACCACCGTTGTTGTCGTCCCAATAGCAGGAACCATCATCGTAGTCGGCTTCAGGGTCATAGTTGAGAGCGTCAGGAGCCAAACAACCACCGTATTCAACATAGGTAGGGTCATAGTCATCATCCGAGTCATCAGAACCAAAGAAATTAGTAATACCTATGGCTTCCATAGAACCTCCCGTTAGCAATAAAAAGACAGGCACTAAAGTAACGGCTATTTTCTTAATGTTATCGGCTTTTCGTTGAACGGATTCGATAGCACGATCAATGATATCGCCTTCCAAAGTTGTTTCCACAGCAACCTCAGTTTTATTATTTCCTCCATTCAAAACAGTGTTATCAGATACTTGTTGGTTGATAGATTGCACCGTAGCAATCAATTCTGCCGCTTCTTTTAGTTGTTCTACCAAAGTAGGGTCTTTCTTTTCTTCATTAGATAGATTAACGATACCGTCATCCATAAGATCATCAATAATGGCTTGTTCGCTTCGACCGGTGGCTTCGGCAATAACTTTAGCCTTTTCCCTAATCTCATCCGTCACTTTTTCTGTCATATGTTATTACTCCGTTAATCGAGTTACTAAGTCTGCTTTTGTTCCCGAGGTAGACAATCTCTTGCGTTCACAAATGGAAAGTAACTTGGCTTTGGTAAACTTCGTTAAATCTACTTGAGTAGCCAAATTTTTAATAGATTGGTTAGGCTCTTGGGTATCACAAATTTCTTTGTCTCGCAAAGTTGCTCTTAAATCAGTCCATGTTGCCATAATATTCACTTCCTTTTATTGGTCTTAAGTTCCAAATCATCAAGGCGAGTTTTTAAGTCACCAACTTGGGTGTAAATAGATCCTTGACTATTTTCTAATGCCGGGGAATTGAGAGCATGAGGGTTGCGTTCCATATCGGTAGCGTGTCGAGTTCGTAGAACATCCATATCTCTTTCGTGGCTGGCTTGAGCCTCATAATCCTGAAGTTCAGCACTTTTTTCTTGATTCCAAGTTTCAATAATTTTGGTAACAATCAACAGGGCAGGACCTCCAATGATAGCCAGAATAGAAACATAGTCCTCTGAAGAGTTAAGATATGTGGGATCCCAAGCCGTTAGCACAAAGAAACCTACTGCTAACAATACCCAAGCATAAACAATCAAAAGTCCAGTGCGTTGCATCATCCAGTCATTATTGGTGCGTTTTAATTTTTTTGACATTCCGTCACCTGTGCTAACTTTGGCTTCTCAACTATTTGTAGTTATCTATAAGTAGTTGTATGACCAAACAAAGGACATGGAGGCCCTTGTGGTAGGTTCAGTCTTTACTATCTTGGGACTTCGTCTGAGCCCCAATAAAAGAAATAGTTTATATGCTGTGGGAATCGGTATTCTATTGGGATTACTAATGAGTCGAAGAACAGGAACAAATCGTGTCGATTGGGTGCTTAAGAAAAACAACCTCAAGCGAGTAAAAGGAAGAGACTTACAAAAAGTAGGCATGAGTCTTAAAGACGTAACTCGCTATGGAGACATTTTGGGTTTTGATCTAAGAGAAGGTGCTGACAAAAAACACACCTACAAGTGGGTTGACCGTTTTGGTGGACCAACCGTGCTAACTTCTGCACATAAGCCTTCTGAGGGTGCTTGGTTGCTTTACAAAGATTTGGCAGAGGAAAAGAAATCTCCTTATGGGCTGTCTCGTGCTGACCTGTATCAGATTCACCATTGGTATAAACGACTCAAAAAGGGCACCAAGTATACCGAATAGATAAATAGGTAGTCGCAACCATGGAATCTCATGGTAGCCAAGCGTATTTCTTTAGAAGAATATTCTTCCCGTTTAACTGCGGAATGCAATAAAGTTTACGATTTGATTAACGTTGCTAAGGCAAAGGGTTTTGACCCTAAAACCGAAATTGAGATCCCTCAGGCTATCGATTTGGCTGAGCGAACTCAGAAGTTGCTTAAGTTCTTATGGGAACGTAATACTGCTGCTCAAATCAGGGAACTTACTATTTCTCACGACGGTAACCGTGAGTTAGTGGCTTTAGACATTGCTCGTATTGTGTGTGCAGAATCTTATCTATATGGTGTTAAAAATAACTGTGAGGTCTGTAATGGTAAGGGAACTATCCCCCGAGGACGTAACTTTGAAATCTCTTGTGATGATTGTGGTGGGGCTGGTTATGTTTTAGGATACACCGACCAAGTTCACCAACCTTATGCCGATACTATCGAGCAATATGAAAAAGAGGTGATTGGTAGTTCAGGTTATGATAAAGTTCGGGCTGCTCTATGTATTTATCATGGTATCTGTGCTGGCTTGGCTGTGTTGACTGAAGGTATTTTGGTAGCCCCTCTGGAAGGTGTGGTTTCTTGTCGTATTGTTGCTAACTCTGATGGTAGCAATTGTTTGGCTGTTAACTACGCTGGTCCAATTCGTTCTGCTGGTGGAACCGGTCAGGCTTTGAGTGCATTGATCGCAGATATTCTGCGTCGTGATTTTTCTCTGGGTGTTCCAAAACTCACCTTTTCAGAAGTAGAGCGATATAAAGAAGAAGTTTCCTTGTATCGTGGATTGCAGTATCGTCCCAGTAACCCAGAATTAGAAATTATTGCTAATGCTTGTCCTATTTTCGTAGATGGTGAGGGTGTAGGAAAAGAAGTAACTGGTCAGCGTGACTTGGAGAGAGTTAGGGATAACAAAGTGCGTGAAGGTGCCCTCTTAGTTATGTGTGAGGGTCTGGTGCTGAAAGCCCCAAAGATTTTAAAATATGTAGATCAATTAGGTCTGGATGGTTGGGATTGGTTGAAGAAGTTCTTGAAAACCAGCAAAGATAGTAGTGAAATTAAACCTAATCCTAAATATATGGCTGAAGTCTTGGCAGGTCGCCCTATCTTTTCCATGCCTATGGCTGAAGGTGGATTTAGACTTCGATACGGACGTAGTCGTTTGGCTGGCTTGGCTACTACCTCTTGTCATCCTGCTACTATGGTGGCTACCAGTGGCTTTGTATCTATTGGAACTCAACTCAAATATGAACGTCCGGGGAAGGGAACTGTGGTAACACCTTGTCATGATATTCAAGGACCCTATGTTCAATTTAATGACGGCAGTGCCAAAAGGGTTCAATCTCGCAAGGATATGGAACTAATGTTACCTAATGAAGTTGGTTATGAAGTTAGCAAGGTTTGGGATTTGGGAGAACTTTTAGTTCCTGTGGGAGAGTTTTTAGAAAATAACCATCCCTTACTTCCTTCTCCTTATGTTCCAGAATGGCACAGAGAATTACTGGCTAACCGTGGAATTGCACCTGCCAAGGATTTTATGGAAGCCGTGCAACAATGTCAAATTTATCAAGTGCCACTTCATCCTGATTACGTTGCCGTCGGCTGGCAAGACTTATCCGCCTTAGAAGCCCATACCTTGATGACAGGATTATCAGTGGATGCAACAGGAACAAAAGTAAAATGCCCTGAGGATCTCAAAGAATTGGTTTATCGACTCAACATTAACATTGATAAGGAAGGATGTTTATGGGGTGCAGAGAGTTATCTGGTGCTTAACTTGTTATCTCGGGTAACAGCAGAGCCTGAATGGCACGATGGCACAGGATTAGACTATATTAACAGTTTAGCAGACTTTGAAATCAAGCCAAGGACTACTTATCGTATTGGGGCTCGTATGGGTAAGCCTGAGGGTAGCAAGATGCGAGATATGAAACCCAGTCGGGCTCACGGGTTGTTCCCCGTGGGTGATAACGGTGGCGTTCAAAAATTGATTAACAATGCTTTAGAAAAGGAAGGCAAAGTCGGAGTTTCCAAAAGATTCTGTGGGATTTGTGATGAAGAAACTTATTGGCCTGTTTGCCGGGGAATTGGCGACAAGTCTCACGATCCCGAACCCACTCGATTTCATGAAAAACAATGGGTCGCTTTAGATTATAAACAAATGTGGGACCAAGCCTTGGAACGTTGTCAAATGGGGGGTGAAGCCCCTCCTAAAGTTAAAGGAGTCAAAGGACTTAGAAATAACGAGATGTTGATGGAACCTTTGGATAAGGCTTTACTACGGGCAAAAAACGGAGTTTCTGTATTCCGTGATGGAACTATCCGTTTTGATATGGTAGATATTACTATGACTCATTTCAAGCCCAGCGAAGTGGGTATGAGTTTAGAACAAGCCCATGAGTTAGGTTATCTGGTAGACTCTGTGGACGAAGTAGTCGAACTTTTCCCACAGGATGTAGTTATTCCGGATAACTGTGCTGAGGACTTAGTTAACGTTTGCAAGTTTACTGATGATGAATTAGAGTTTATTTACGAGCAAGAGCGTTATTATGGGGTTGAAAAACCTGAGGATTTGATTGGTCAAATGATTATGGGTATTGCTCCCCACACTTCTGGGGCTATCTTGGGTCGTATCATTGGTTTTACCAGCGTCAAAGGACATTACGGTCATCCATTCTATCACGCTGCTAAGCGTAGAAACTGCGATGGTGATATCGATGCTATCATTATGCTAACTGAAGGATTGTTAAACTTTAGTCGTCAATTCCTGCCTCGTAGCCGTGGTGGTCAAATGGATGCTCCTTTGATTCTCACTATGGGGATTAACGCTTCTGAAATCGATAAGGAAGCCTTGAACGTAGAAACTTGCTGGAAATACCCTGAAGAGTTTTTTGAGTTAACTCAAGGTCATACCGAAGATGGTAATTGGCGTCCAGCACAGGCCAAGGAATCAACTCAATTCGTAGAAATTGTAGAAGCCCGATTGGGAACTGATCAGGAAGCCGTCGGCTTTGGATACACTCACGGCACTGATAACGCTAACGATGGTCCAGAGTGGAATCCCTACAATGACAAAGAGATGAATTTGAGTATGAGACAAAAAACTATGGCTCAGTTTGCTTTGGGAGAGGTGCTTCATGCTGTGGATAACGAGCGACAAAGTGCCAAACTCATTGATACTCACTTAATTCGTGATATGCGTGGTAATCTACGGGCTTTTGGACAACAAAAGATTCGTTGCACTAAATGTGGACGTTCTTATCGTCGAGTTCCCATTAGTGGGAAGTGTATGGAAGTTACTGGTAATAAACCCGATCCTTTTACTGGTGAGACTGTGGAAATTAAGTGTCCCGGAAATCTGGTGATGACTGTTAGCCAAGGGTCAGTTAGTAAATACGATGCCCTAATGCGTGATATCATTAAACTTTATGGGTGTGATGAATACATTAGTCAACTTTATTCTTCTGTGTCTAAGTGGGTAGCCCAGACTTTCGAAGATCGCAGCGTGGGTTCACAACAAAGATTGTGGTGACCAACTTAACAGATAGACCCGGGCTTCACAGCCACTGGGGAAAGGAAGGGGAACTGCTTTGCAGTTAGCCATACATGGAGTTACCATAAGAGTCTTTTGGTGGCTCTGCGGGTCCCTTAGGTTTCTTCTCGTCACTAAGGAGTTCCAAAAAACCTTTAAGAGCCCGCTTAAGATCCATAACATCAGAATGAATAATGTCCATGACTTCAATAACATCGTCGATTTTTTTATCTACGGAAGCCACCGTAGCCCTTTTCTTAGGCTTAGTATCAGTAACCTCTGATTCCTCACCACTGGGCATAGATAACATATCTTCGTTCTACTATATGTATCTTCCTAACCGATGAATACAAATAGTCGGGATGACAAATGAAATTTATGGTGGTGCTATCCTCATGGATTATTGCTAACAGGCCCGTGCCACTAAATCAGCAATCAATAACAGGGTGGTGGTTTTAGATCGCTAACCAAACTGTAAAAACCAAACATGGTCATGAAGTAGCCTCCTTCAGCGAGGCCCAGATTGATAATTGGTTTTGGGAAAATGGTTGGAAATGTGTTTATGAACCTCAAATTGTCATCGAAGACGAAGTTTATCTTCCTGATTGGGTAATCTGGCCTCAAAAAGGCATTGATAAACCAATAATTGTAGAATACTGGGGTTTACTGAGGGATGATAAAACGGTAGCCGCTTGGGTGCAAAAGAAAAGACCACGCTATCTCAGAAGAAAGGAGGAAAAGGAAATGGCTTATCGAGAAAGTGATTTGTATTACTATGTGGGTTTGTATCCTCACGAGGTAGTTAACTTGGATATTATTTTGAAGTCTAAATTGGAGGAACTGCTATGAAGTCTACTGATAGGGATGAAATGCTCGACAAGGATTTGATGGGTTTATATTTTGTTTATTCAACCTCTGGTGGCCACCATGCGGTGAGTTTAGATGATGAATTACAAGTTCGATTTGAAAAGATGGGATATCCTTATGATCTTACTCATGAAGGGTATGATGACAAAATGAAAATTGCTGGTATCATGCTTCGAAAGGACTCTTTAATATACTTTCTTAAGTCACAACACGCCCCATTTTTAAGAAGCGATGTTCCTCAGACCGTAGAGGGATGGACAAAATATATTGAAGACCATGAACCTGAAATGATTAGGAACTTTACTGTCCCAAAATATTGGGTCAAAGATGCATGGAGAATGGTGCCATATGATGGCAGAGGGGCTCCTTGGAAACCTTCGCAAGGCATAATCAATTGGGGTGGAAAAAGGATACCTAACAAGGAGGAAAAATAATTATGAGATCTAATGTTTGGGAGGCTTTAGCGACTGGTTCTTTAGCGTTAGCCGTAGGTTCGGTTTTGATGTTATTTCCAATTAAGGGAAAATATTGGCCTTTTGTAGGAACTTTTATTACGGGTGCGACGGCTTACTTTTTGTATGATGAATTTTTGGAACCTCGATTAAAGGCTGCCGAATATATAGAAGGTTTTGGGGATGTTAGAACCGGAGGAACAAAGGATTTTAATCAACTTTATGTTCACGGAAATCTTCCNGAAGAGGTTCTTAAACCCGCACGAGGTTTAGGTTTAGACTTTTCGGACCAGTGAGATTATGGGAATTATTGACCCAAGTCGGCAGGTTCCTCAGTAGGAGGCTCTGGTAGGTTTACTCCAGCATTATCAAAGGCATCAAAAATAGTCAACAGCATTTGATTTCCTTCACGGCCTTTGGCAGTTACAGTTTGTTCAATTACTTGTCGGATAATTACCCAGTAATCAAGAGGCATGGTTACAGATACATCGGTCATAACTCTCATGGGTTGCAGGAGGTATTTATATCTTATCGTGGGATGGGTCCGTAAATGATATATAGGTAATCGCATAATGGTGNGGTATGGTGAAATTAGAAATTTCCGAAACTGAACTTAACTTAATCGCCCAACTTTGTAATCGAGCAACCGTGCAAGGATATGATGCTGCTTCCGCACTTGTTAGTTTGATGAATAAGATTCGTGCATTGGCTTCGGCTGAACAATTGCCCGAAGGTCAAACAGCCCTTCCCGTGCAAAATCTTGAATGATTAAATTCATTGGAATGCGGGAACGAAAAATCCGCCAATATCAATCCATCCTACAAAATTAGCAGGGGACGGCAAAAACCAATTACCAATAACAGGAGCCGCACCCGGTCCCGGTGGTTGTGGAGGCTGTGCTTGATAATAAGAAACATCTTGTAAATTGCTCGCTGAACCAATATCACCGTTTCCATCCGAAACCAAAACCGCACTTGTTGAGTTTGTTT
>JGI20152J14361_10000986_pt1 | contig 19243 bp, 17 predicted proteins | sample COG_02_FD_14361 | JGI IMG/M metagenome (IMG submission 14361)
CAGACTGTATTGCGGTTACGCCACTGGATGCACCTCATCAGCGCATGAGCATGACCTTGCCGCGACTATTGAATACTGAGTCTCTTATAATTCATATCAGTGGTGCCAGTAAGCAACAGGTGCTGGCTCAGGCCAATGCTGGCGATGATGTGATGGAGCTGCCGATTCGGGCGATTTTGCAACAGCAGGCAACTCCTGTGTCGATCTACTGGGCTCAGTAGCTTTTCAAGCGAAGCCCCTGTAGCCAGCAAAAAAATAAAAAGTGGAACATTTCTGTAATATTTCAAATTTTCACATTCAATATACGCGGTGTTCCATCCCCTCCTTACCCTCTGTATGAGCTGTCTGTGCACTACCTCTGATCAATATCATCTAGCCAGCAATATGAGCGTTTGTTCCTGTTTTAAGCATTGCCAAATGGATTAGGCTTGCGGCGCCTCGAAGGACATGGGGCCCCTAAAAATAAGAATACAATCAAGGAAATCGATATGGCTCTTGCACTAGCAATTAGTAAAAATGCGCTATCACTCGCAGTTAAGCAGACCTCCTATAAAGAAAATGTTGTGGCTGTGAATACTTTGGTCACCAGTGTTTTATCATCGAATTTACCGACACTCAGCACTAATCCGCCAGACTGGGCCGACTTTACAACGGCTTTTGAAGCCGCTGATGCCGGCGCGCTGACTTGGGTGAATAACGTTATGGCGCGACTGTTGAATGTGCCCGATGAGGTGCAGAGTTATAACGCGACCATTAGTCAGCTGTTAGCCGATGCTAAAACTCAAGCCATGACTCTGGAATCTGATCCAACCAATAAAACGGCATTGCAGACACTCAATACTGATCTCACTAATGTAAACAATACCTTGAGTTTGGTCGTGACCTTTATCAGTGGTGCACTGACCGCGGTTAAAAACTTTAAAGATGAGCTGCCAACACTGGCTGCCAACCTGCAGACTATTGCGACTAAGTCAGCTGTAGATGCCAAGGCTGACCAGGCTCAGATCGACAAGCTCAATGCGGACATTGATACCCTTAAAGCCGAGATTAAGAGCCTCACAGCGTCTATCGTGGCACTGGCCATTGTCGACGGCATTGCACTGACTTTGGGTATAGTTGCAACTATCGCAGCCTTCCCTGAAGGTGCCCTGGTGTGGTTTGTACTGGGCCCAGCAGTGATTGCGGCAACTGCGGTTATCGCCATTGATGGTGTCAAAATCAAGGCCGATAACGATCTTATTAAGTCAGATGAAAGTCAGATTACGGGATTGACTGCAGATGTTGCAGCGCTACAGATTCTGTCGAAAAATTTTACTGCCATGTCGACTGAAGCCAATGATATCGAGACCAACCTGCAAGCTATTCTAGCTGAATGGCAGACTCTGGAGTCCGATGTGGCCTTGGCCGTGAACGATATCAAACTTGCGGTGACTGATGCAGGATCGGCTAACTTTACTGCTGTGGCCTCAGATATAGATGATGCCATCGTTGAGTGGGCTGCTGCCTACAAGCAAGCTGGTGACTTACACCTTGAGCTGAATGTTAACAATGCTCAGTTGGAAGTGGGCATGACTCAGGCGCAGGTTCTGGCCGCCACTGCCGCTGCTCCTACAGTGGATATCATTACTTACTACAATCAGATACAAAACACCCAGGCGCAGGCCGCATTGTCAGCCGCGGAAACTATGGCTTAATCTGTGGTTAGGCTTTTTAAGTAGGTTTAGAAATAGGTTTAAAAAGGGCTGGGAAACTGGCCCTTTTTGATGTCTGCTAGGGCAGTTTTGGGCGTAGATAACGAGTCTATATTAAGTGGCCATCCATGGCCTGGAAGAGACGGTTTTTCTCACTGGCTACTGAATAACGTCGCCAACTCGAACAATTTTTAAAGTGTTAGTGCCGCCGTGCACATTGACAAAATCCCCTTTGGTAATCAGCACTAAGTCGCCATCTGCAACAGCGTTGTGCTCGCGCAATGTTTCCACTGCACGGTGATTAACTTCGGATGGATCTAACGCTGAAGCGTGAAAGGGTACTGGTATCACACCTTTATAGAGTGCAGTAATTTCACAGGTACCGAGCTTTTCTGCCATCGCATAAATAGGTAGCGAAGAGGTAATCCGCGACATAATCAGTGGCGCAAAGCCAGTTGCCGTCATACAGATAACCGCTTTAACACCTTCAAGATGGTTGGCTACGTACATGGCAGCCAGTGCCAGAGATTCATCTATGCTGGCAAATGTCTGATCAATTCTGTGCTTGGAGCGCTGAGCAAGAGGGTGTAATTCCGCTCCTTCAATAATACGTACCATCGCTTTCACAGTTTCAATGGGGTACTTACCCACTGCAGTTTCTGCCGACAGCATTACTGCATCTGTGCCGTCGAGTACGGCGTTAGCCACATCGAAGACTTCTGCGCGAGTTGGTGTTGATGCGGTAATCATTGATTCCATCATCTGAGTGGCGGTGATTACAACCTTGTTGGCAGCATTGGCGGCTTCAATCAGCTGCTTTTGCACGGCGACTAGGTTGGCGTCGCCAATCTCAACACCGAGATCACCACGGGCAACCATTACGCCATCGGCGCTGGCGATAATACCGGGTAAAAATTCGTCTGTAATCGCTTCGGCGCGTTCGATCTTGGCAATAATGTGAGCGCCGCTGCCTGCTGCAACCAGCAGTTCACGAGTTTCTTCAATATCGTCTCTCGAACGCACAAATGAGATGGCTAGATAATCAGTCTTCAATGAGGCCGCGGTTTTAATATCCGCTTTGTCTTTTTCAGTGAGCGCCGGAGCGGAGAGGCCGCCACCGAATTTATTGACGCCTTTTTTGCTCGACAGTACACCGCCCTGAATAACACGGCAGGTGACTGAGTGAGGATTGCGTGATTCGACGATGAAGGTCATTTTGCCATCGTCGAGAAGCAGGGTGTCGCCAGCATCTATATCGTTGAGTAGGTCGCTGTCGATATGCACGCCATTTTGATCGCCTGAATCAACATCGATCTGACTATTGAGAACAAAGTTGTCGTTTTCTAGTAGGTCGATTTTCATGTCGTTGAGAAAACTACCGATACGAATTTTTGGACCCTGCATATCGCAGAGAATGCCTACGGGCATTTTTAACTCGAGGGCAATCTCACGAATCATCGCTGCACGCATAGAGTGCTCTGCGGCGCTGCCGTGAGAGAAGTTCAAACGGAAGACGTTAACGCCGGCTAAAATTAGCCCGCGAATACCGGCTTCATCGTGAGTAGCTGGACCCAGTGTGGCGAGAATTTTGGTTCTACGCGGCATCTTTTCGCTCCGCAGCACTAGCAAGTAGCACTAAGGAGTTGTCGAGCATGCGATTGGAGAAGCCCCACTCGTTGTCGTACCAGGCCATGACTTTAACCAGTGAGCCATTGACGCGGGTTTGGGTCGCGTCAAAGTTACAGGAGAAAGGGGTGTGATTGAAGTCAACAGAAACCAGCGGCTTGTCGTTGTAGCAGAGCACTGAGCCCAACGATCCCTGAGACGCTTTAAGGAGTAGGCCGTTGACTTCTTCAACGGTTGTTTCGCGACCGGCATTAAAGGTTAGGTCAACCAGGGATACATTAATAGTAGGAACACGCACTGCTAGGCCGTCGAGCTTGCCTGCTAGTTCGGGCAGTACCAGGCCGATCGCAACTGCTGCGCCGGTCTTGGTTGGGATCATCGATTGAGTCGCTGATCTGGAGCGGTAGACATCTGAGTGGCAGACGTCGCTGAGCTGCTGGTCATTGGTATAAGCGTGAACTGTGGTCATGTAGCCGCTGAGGATACCGATGCTCTCTTGAAGAGGCTGAACCATAGGTGCCAGGCAGTTGGTGGTGCAAGAGGCGTTTGAAATGATCTCTTGAGAGCCATCCAGAACATGGTCGTTGACGCCATAAACAATAGTCGCATCGGCGTTTGCGCCAGGTGCTGAAATAATTACTTTCTTAGCGCCGGCTTGCAAATGCATGGCTGCTTTTTCGCGGCTAGTAAATACGCCTGTGCACTCACAGACTAGGTCAACATTTAAGTCAGCCCAAGGCAGGTCAGTTGGGTTGCGTTCGCTAGACCAGTTGATCACGTCGCCATTAATGACGATGGCATTCTCTGTGACTTCAACCTGCTGGTTGAAACGCCCGTGAACTGTGTCGAACTGGAGCAAGTGTGCGTTAATTTCGAGGCTGCCGAGATCATTGATCGCGACGATTTGGATCTGCTCGCGAAGCTCTGGGCGTTCGTAGAGGGCGCGGACTATATTGCGGCCGATGCGACCGAAACCGTTGATGGCGATTCTATACATGATGGAGCCTCTTTAAATGTAGTAAACTTACGTAAATTATAGGCTTTTATGAATTGTTAGGCAATGATAAGCCTGTTTAGGTTGGTAAAAGAACGTATTTTCGCGATTGTTTCTGTCTTTTTTGAGCTTCTGGTGAAATATTATTACCAAATTTTGGCTGAAAGCGGACATTGGCGCCTAAAAACCTTAAACTGACGCCCTCTATTACGGAACAAGACGAAAAGCTAAAGGGTTTATAGCTATGCATTCACAAAATTTGATCAATATTATTTCTGATGAATTGCCGAATCTAAATAAGTCTGAGAGTAAGGTGGCGCGGGTAATTCTCGCGAACCCAGATAGTGCGACTAGATCCAGTATTGCTACCCTAGCCAAGGCCGCCGAGGTCAGCGAGCCCAGCGTCAACCGATTTTGTAAGCGCTTCGATGCAGCGGGATTTCCCGATTTCAAACTTAAGTTAGCCAAAGCCTTGGTCAGCGGTGTCCGTTTTGTTAATCGCAATGTGGATCCGGATGACGAAGTGAGCAGCTACACACCAAAGATTTTTGATGGCACGATTAATAACCTGGCCATGGTGCGGGACAAAATTAGTCACAGTCGTGTCAATCAGGTAGTGGATAAGTTGATTCAGGCTAAGCGGATTTACTTTTTTGGTGTCGGGGCTTCGGGCTCGGTGGCCAGAGATGCCGAGAACAAATTCTTTCGCTTTAACCTGCCCGTGTCTTTTCATGACGATGTGTTAATGCAGCGTATGTTGGCGTCCACCGGCAGCACTGGCGATGTGTTCTTTTTTATCTCCCATACCGGGCGCACCAAAGAGGTGGTCGAGATCGCCGAAATCGCCAGAGCCAATGGCTCAACGGTGATAGGCCTCACCGCACCGGACTCGCCGCTGGCTCAGGTGAGCAGTGTGACTCTGGATGTAGAGGTGCCAGAAAATACCGATGAATATATGCCCATGACTTCGCGCATTGTGCATCTGGTGATTCTTGATGTTCTGGCTACTGGCGTAACCCTGCGTCGTGGGCCGGACTTTTTACCTCACTTAGAGAAGATTAAAAACAGCCTTAAGCCGACTCGTTATCCCCGCACCAGCTAATCATCCTGTCCTCTATTAGTTACTCTTAGTAGGGTTCTAATGGAGGGTCCTAATGGAGAGTCCTAGTCGGGGATTTCGGTAGACAGCTCTGATAGTGCCGATAACCAAACTTTGCGAATGATCGTCATTCGTCACATAGGCTTGAGTCGCGCCGCCGCTATACACTAGACTTACCCTCATAGGATCAATTCATTTAACTATGTGAGGCTGTCGCACAATGTCAGATTTCCCTACCCATCCAGTTCCCCAGAAATGGTCCGATGCAGCTTGGATTGATGAAGCTACTTATGAGGCGATGTATCGTCAGTCGGTGGAGAACCCTGATCAGTTTTGGGGCGATCAAGCCAAACAGTTTTTAACCTGGGACAAGCCTTGGGAAATAGTTTCTCGCACTGATATTGAGCAGGGACAGGCAGCTTGGTTTGAGGGCGGCAAGCTCAATGTGGCAGTCAACTGCATCGATCGCCACCTTGTTGAGCGTGCTGATCAAACTGCGATTATATGGGAGGGTGATGATCCCTCGGACGATGCCCATATCAGCTATACCCAACTCCATGAGCAGGTCTCTAGGCTAGGCAATGTTCTGCGTCAGCGAGGTGTCAAAAAAGGCGATAGGGTCTGTATCTACATGCCAATGATTCCAGAGGCTGCTTACGCGATGCTCGCCTGTGCTCGAATTGGTGCAGTGCACTCCGTGGTGTTTGGTGGTTTTTCACCTGATGCACTCAAGGATCGCATTCTCGATTCCGACTGCCAGGTAGTGATTACTGCTGATGAGGGATTGCGTGCAGGTAAGGCTATTCCTCTCAAAGCTAACACCGATAAAGCCTTAGCAAATTGTCCTGATGTTCACACCTGCCTAGTTGTACGCCGCACCGGTGGCAGTATAGATTGGCGGGACAATCGAGATATCTGGTATCAGGAGTCCATTGAGTCTGTGGATCAAGACTGTGCGCCAGAGATAATGGATGCCGAAGACCCGCTGTTTATTCTCTATACCTCGGGCTCAACCGGCAAGCCCAAAGGCGTTGTACACAGTACTGGCGGCTATCTATTGATGGCTGCAATGACCCATAAATACACCTTCGATTATAAAGATGGCGATGTATTTTGGTGTACTGCAGATGTTGGCTGGGTCACCGGCCACAGTTATATTTTGTATGGGCCGCTGTGTAATGGCGCTACCACCTTAATGTTTGAAGGGGTGCCAACCTATCCAGATGCCTCACGCTTTTGGCTGGTTATCGACAAGCATCAGGTCAATCAGTTTTACACTGCGCCAACCGCAATCAGATCGTTGATGGCCTATGGCGATGATTTTGTCAGTAGCAGTTCGCGCAGTTCACTAAAGTTGCTCGGCACTGTGGGAGAGCCGATCAACCCCGAAGCCTGGGACTGGTATCACCGAGTGGTGGGAGAGTCCCGCTGTCCTATTGTAGATACTTGGTGGCAGACTGAAACCGGCGCTCATATGCTGACGCCGCTGCCCGGTGCTGTAGCGCTCAAACCGGGTTCTGCGACAAAGCCATTTTTTGGGGTGCAGCCGGTGTTGCTGGATACTGAGAATCGCGAGATCAAAGGTGCAGGAGAGGGGTTGTTGATGATTAAAGCTTCTTGGCCGAGTCAGATTCGCACTATTTATGGTGATCATCAGCGTTTTGTTGAAACCTACTTTAAACCTTATGCAGGTTATTACTTTACCGGTGACGGTGCTCGCCGAGATGAAGATGGCTATTACTGGATTACCGGGCGTGTCGATGACGTGCTAAATATTTCAGGTCATCGCATGGGTACTGCTGAAGTCGAGAGCGCCCTAGTGCTCCATGAGAAAATTGCTGAGGCCGCAGTTGTGGGTTATCCCCACGATATTAAAGGACAGGGCATTTACTGTTACGTCACGCCAATGAATGGGGTAGAGCCGGACGACGAGCTGCATAAAGAATTGATTGCGCTCTGTGTTAAGGAGATTGGCCCAATCGCTAAACCAGATATTATTCAGTGGGCTCCGGGGCTGCCCAAGACCCGTTCAGGAAAAATTATGCGACGCATTCTGCGTAAAGTGGCGGCCAATGAGCTAGACAGTCTGGGTGATACTTCAACCCTGGCAGATCCTGCTGTGGTCGATGAGCTAATTGCCAATCGAAAAAATAGTTAAGACCCACCGATTTGGGTTGATTGCTCTGCAGCGCAAAGGATACATTGGTATATCTTTATGCATTCGGTTATACTCGTATCGTAACAGGTTGGCTCTATTCGCTGCAGAGCCAGCATTGGTTAGCGCACTAAGCTAGTGCGCCAGAATAGTGCGATAAGCCTTATGCGTAATTTTTTCTCTTTACTAAGTTGCCTGGTGCTGGTTTATGGAATGCTGTTAATGCTTCCCGCCTATAGCCCTGTGCAATCCATCCCTTTTTACCAAAATTACAGCTTCAATAATATTGCCCATGGCACTGGTCGCGAACTGATGCCAGGCAATACATTGGAGGGCGCTATTAATGCTGTGGCCGTTGGCGCCGACATTATTGAGCTAGATGTCCATTTAACTCTGGATAACATAATTGTGGTTAGGCATGATGCCACCGTTGACGCGACCACTAATGGTCGCGGCCTAATTGCAGAGCAGACCCTGGTCGAACTGCAAACCCTCGACGTGGGGTTTCATGAAGGTGATTACCCAGACAAGCCAGCTTTTGATGGCATCCGTATCCCTACCCTTGAGTCATTTTTTACAACCTTGCCGGATAGGCGCTTTTTAATTGAATTAAAACCCGATGACATGGAGACCGGTGTTCAGCTCTGTCGGTTGGTGCTGGCTTATGGGTTACAGGATCAGGTCCTTGTGGGTTCTTTTTACTCTTCTGTATTACAGAATTTTCGTCAGGCTTGCCCGGAGGTCCCGACTTCCCTTGGAGAAGAGGAGGCTCGAGTATTTGTTCTGTTGAGTTGGTTGGGTCTTGGGCATCTTTATAGGGCCCCTGGTTATTCGGTACAACTGCCATTTAAATACTATGGCGTACCACTGGTTTCTAGGTCATTAATTAGGGCGGCAAACGAACTTAACTTGGCGGTAGATGTGTGGACGATTAATGATCCGCAAAAGATGTTAGACATGATGGCGTTAGGCGTTGATGGAATTATTACCGATAGGCCTGATGTTTTGCAGGCTATTGATATTTAAATATAAATGATGATTTTAGTTGTTATTAAGAAACTGGAAAAGTCTCGAAGAATCGACTAAAAACAATACACCAATGGATAGTAAAGCAGGTCATAATCGCTGAATGAGAGAATCTATGTGTACAGAATTAGCAAGGTTAATGAAGCAGGAAGGAATTTCCCAGAGCGGGCTATCTCGAGCCACTGGAGTTCCTCAGCCGACAATTAATCGTATCCTTAGTCAGGTCACCCAAGATCCACGGCGTGACTCAATGATTAGTATCGCCAACTACTTTGGTGTGCCCTTAGAGTCGCTCTATAGCAGCTCCGCTGCTCAGAAATCGGCGAAGAGAGACCCAAAGGCCATCGAAGATGTATTCAATAGAATACTCGGGTTGTCTAAGGCCGAACGGAAGACATTATTTAATCAGGTTTCTGAAAAATTTAATGAAGACTGATAGCCTGCAAGGTTGCAGTGTTTGTTGAATTACCTGCGGAGGAATAACAGATGGGCCTACTAGACTGTCTACTAGGCAGCCTAGTAGACAGTCTGGAATATCGTCGCTTATAGTTCCAGCTTCAGTTTTTAACGCTCAGCAGCTATTTCCTCGCTGAGTCTGTCCAGAGAATCAATTAATTTACTTTTTTCCCCAATACCAACCGAATTCAATAATTCTATAAAATCGCCAAGCCCCGCATCAAATTTCTTTTCAAGGTTCTCAGCGTTAATCTGCTTTCTATTATTAATCTCTAACTTATGGTTAGGCACAGGGCATCTCGTTTATTTTTTTATTATCAGACATTGAGCTTCATTGGCTATTCTTATGAATTCTATTCACTTTTGGAATAGCTCGGAGGTGCTAATACTTTAGTATTAGTTTCCGGTGGGTTTGCTTTGCCCACTCAATTCTGTATAAAAGAGCTTTTAAGCAATAATACAAAGGTATTTATGGACGCTGTATTTTGGTTGTCGATGACACTGGCCTGCCTCTTGGGGGCTATGTCTCCCGGTCCGAGTTTGGCCGTGATCGGCAGCATAACTGTAAACCAAGGGCGTCTTGCCGGGATTATTTCAGCTCTAGCTCATGGACTGGCCATAGGGACATTTGCGCTGCTGACGGCTTTAGGCCTGGTTGTAGTGTTGAGCCGCTATGCTGGTGCCTTTAACCTGGTGCAACTTGGCGGCTGCGTTTATCTAACCTGGATGGCCCTCAAATTGCTTTTCGCTGCCACTCCCAAGCAGCCTTTTAATCAAGACTCCAACAAAGGCTCTAGCAATAGCTCGGGTAGGGCACAGGTAACCAAATCAAAATGGGCTGCTGCTCGCGATGGTTTTTTGATCGCCCTGATCAATCCGAAAATACTGCTTTTCTTTAGCGCACTGTTCAGTCAATTTGTCAGTCTTGATAGTGAGCTTTGGGTCAAGCTGCTTATGGCGGCGATTGCCGGAACTGTGGATGCGCTATGGTATATGCTGGTGGCGGTAGTGATATCTCAGCCGGCTGCTCTAGCCCGCTATCAAAAGAGTGGTCCTTGGCTGAACAAGGTGTTTGGCATATTACTGTTGTTGATTGTCGCTGGGATTGTCATCGAGTTTGTTGGTTAATCTAAGGGCTGACGCTGTCCGTACCCTAGGTTCAGACTTATCTTGCAGAATGAATTCTTGAACAGCGCCTCCCATGAAGGTCAAGGCCGCTAAGATAGTATCTCGGTTTCCTTGAGAGCCCGTTAACATTTAATCGCCACAGGTATTTACAGTGAAAACAACCTATAAAAATCTCTACCAATTGGCTGCTAAGAACCGTGGCGGTGTCGATAATCTGGAAGCCAGCCTGCCGCGTCCGAAAAGTCCTGGGCAGTTGGCTGCCCAGGGGGATGATCGATATCTGTCGATGATTACCCGCTGTGTTTTCCGCGCCGGCTTCGTCTGGCGGGTGATTGATAATAAGTGGCCCGGCTTTGAAGAGGCTTTCTCTAATTTCAACCCTCTCGCCATCGCTCATTACAGCGATGAAAAGCTTGAAGAGTTGGGCAAAGATACCCGTATCGTGCGCAACTTCACCAAAATTGTTTCGGTGCGACACAACGCCACTTATGTGCTGGATAGGCAGCACAGCCACGGCAGTTTTGGTCAGTTTATTGCTGACTGGCCAGAGACTGATATTGTTGGTTTATGGCTAGAGCTGAAAAAAAATGGCTCGCGTCTGGGGGGCAATTCAGGCCCGGGAATGTTGCGCAGTATGGGTAAAGATACCTTTATGTTAACCAATGATGTCTGCGATGCTCTGGTTAATCAGGGTTTTATGAAGAAATTTAGTCCTACTGCTCAGAGAGATTTACGTCTGGTGGAGCAGGTGTTTGCCGATCTTCGCGAGCAGTCCGGCCGCTCGCTCTGTGAGCTGAGTCGGATTCTCGCTTTTACGGTGTAATATTTTTATAGCCGATGGAATGGCTAGAACATGATGTATCTCAAGCTTAATGGAGGTTTTCTGCCAGTCATAGAAAAATATCTATAGCTGATAGTTCTTGCTCAATCGCGGTGCTATGATGCCCGCGTTATCCTAAGGGGCGGCCATTTTTAGTGGCCTGAGAAGCACCCTTTGAACCTGATCCGGATTATGCCGGCGTAGGAATAGGAGTTCTTGATTGTCACCTTTCTTCGTCATTTGTTTCCGGGTCTCCTTAACGTTTAATTTTGTTACTGAGGCTCTATATGAATTGCTCTAAAATAATTACACCCATACTCACACTGTTTGCCAGCGTCTTTGCTCTGTTGGTTTTGTCTGTATCTGCGATGGCTGATCCTGGAATTGAAGAGATTGTTGTCTTCTCTGATTTTCGCGATTCCACGGCCCAATCTGCCACCTCGAGTTTAACTGTTTTGTCCAAAGGGCAGCTGGAAAGTCGAGCCGCCCAGCATCTAGAAAATGTTCTGAATCTAGCGCCTAATGTGAATAGTGCTGCAGGTGCATCCCGCGGGCGCTTTTTTCAGATTAGAGGTGTTGGCGAGCGTAGCCAATTCAAAGAGCCTTTAGATTCGTCAGTCGGGCTCGTTGTCGACGGAGTTGACTTCAGTAACCTTGGCTTGGCAGGTGGTATTTATGATGTCGACCAGGTCGAGGTTTTACGTGGCCCACAGGGAACCACGTTCGGCTCCAATGCTATGGCAGGGCTTATCTACATACAGTCTGCGGCACCCACGGAGGAGTTTGAAGGGAGGGTCGATATCAGTTCAGGGAACTATGACGCGCAGAGTATGGGTGTTGTTTTTAGTGGCCCGTTAAATAGTCAGCTGTTAGGTCGTATCGCGATCAATAAAAATACCAGCGATGGTTATATTGAAAATACCTTTTTACAGCGTGATGACAGCAACAATATCGATGAGTTGTCAGCACGGGTTAAGGTGCGCTGGACGGCTTCTGCTGATTTGAATGTTGATTTTACTGCAGTCTATATAGATGCTGACAATGGCTATGATGCCTTTTCCCTCAGCAATAGCAGAGTTACACGCTCTGATGCACCTGGCCATGATCGCCAGGAATCAACTGCCCTTTCAATACTGGCAACCTGGGAAGGTTCTGATGCTTATACCCTGAAAGCTCAGGTGACCACGGAGCGGTCAAATCTGGAATATGGGTTTGATTGGGACTGGTCGGATTTTGACACGGTCGGGGTGAGAGGTTTTGAAAATAATGTTCGTGACCGCCGAGCCAACAGTATTGATCTGAGATTCCTCTCCAAGCCTGGTAGCGAAATTCTTGGAGGTGCTAGCTGGGTTGCAGGCATTTATGCCTATGAGCGCGAAGTGAATCTCAGCTATAGAGAGGATGCCGATTATTATGGTGCCTGGACTGATGGTCTGATCAGCAGCTTTGATAGCAGTCGCTATGCCGCCTATGGCCAGTTAGATTGGATGCTCAGCGAACAGTGGCTACTGTCGCTAGGCAGCCGTTTTGAGCATTTTGAAAATGACTACTTTGATAGCTTTGGTGTCGTCGGCGAATTAGAGGATGACTTGATTGGCGGTAAGCTCAGTTTGCAATACTTGGTGAGTGACGATGTGATGATCTACGGTGCCGTCAGTCAGGGTTACAAGACTGGGGGGCTCAATACAGACGCCTTTGGTAAAGCACTGGTTAGTGGCGATGCGGCCACCATAGCCCTTCTCAATGAGCAGTTAACCTATGAAGATGAGGCAGCGCTGAACTATGAGTTGGGGTTAAAAGGTAGCTACTTGGATGCTTCTCTGGCAGTTAATCTCACGGCTTTTTATATCGATCGCCAGAATATGCATGCCAAATTGGCGCTGGAAATTACTACCGGCAATTGGACCTCTTACCGAGCCAATGTCGATGGCAGTAACAATTACGGAATTGAGCTAGAGACCGACTGGCAGATAACAGAGCAATTTCGCGTTTTTGCTGCTTTGGGCTTACTGCATTCCAAGCTGGGTGATTTAGTGGCCTTAGATGTTGATAAGGAGCCTTTAGATCAAGCGGGTCGCGACCAGGCTCATGCTCCTGAGTATCAGTTCAATGTCGGTGCGGCATATAGGTTTATGGATCATTATTCATTGACAGTGCAGATGGATGGCAAGGATAGTTTCTATTTTTCCAATAGCCACAATCAGCAATCCAGTGCGTATGAGTTACTTCATGCGAAGTTTAACTACCAGCAGGGCCCCTTGACTTTGTCCCTCTGGGGAAGAAATTTAGCGGATAAAGATTATGCTGTGCGCGGCTTTTATTTTGGCAATAACCCCAATAATGGTTGGATAGCTGAATCCTATACTCAGCTCGGAGAACCTAGGGTTTTTGGCATCAGCGGCAAATACGATTTTTAACTTAGCAGAGTAAAAGGAGCTTTATATGCAGGTTACGATTGATATCAGCATGTACCCCAACCGGGAGGAATTTATTCCTCCCATTGATGGATTCATTGAAAGAATTAATCAGTTTGATGATTTAAAGGTCACAACGTTTCCAACCAGTACAGTGGTGCAGGGTGAATATAAGCACGCCATGAACGCTGTGCAGGAGACTATAGCCGCCTGTTATCTGGAGTTTAATATGGCGGTCTATGTGGCAAAAATTATCCCCGGTTACGAGGCGCTATAAAGGATGTTTGATTGGGTCAATCTTGAGACTCTGGCGGTAGTGTTAGCTATCGCCTACCTAGTGCTCGCCATTAAAGAGAATAGCCTGTGCTGGTATTGCGCGTTTTTCAGCACCGCGATCTATGTGTGGATTTTTGGTGATGTAAGCCTCTATATGGAGTCGGGACTTAATGTCTACTACATGGCGATGGCGGTCTATGGCTGGTACCAGTGGCAGCGTGGCGGTGAACAAAATACGGGCCTGAGTATTTCGCGGTGGAATCCGGGACAACATATTAATGCCATCTTGCTGATTGCTGTTGCCACTGCTGTATCAGGGTATTTGCTGGCCACCAATAGCGACGCGAGACTGCCTTATCTGGATTCTTTTACTACCTGGGCAGCTGTGCTGACAACGGTAATGGTGGCGCGCAAAGTGATCGATAATTGGCTCTACTGGATTGTCATAAACAGTACATCGATCTATCTGTACTGGGATCGTGAACTCTATCAAACCGTGGTGCTCTTGGTGCTGTACATTGTGCTCTCGGTAATGGGGTACCGTTTTTGGCTCAAGAGTTTGCAGCAGCAAAGTCTAGCCGCAAATTCACCTGTCGATGAGGTTCAGCCCACTGCCTATGCAACTGCTTCAGCAAACTCTCGCTAACTGGCGCCAGTGGAATACTAGTCGCGCTGAATTAAGTGCGCAGCCGGTACTGGTGCGGGAATTGATTGGTGGTCGCACCAATCGTTCGTTTTTGGTGGCTCAGAATAACTTTAAAGCGGTGGTGAGAATTAATTCTCTGAACGGCGCTAGTTTGGGCATTGATCGCAAGCGGGAAGGATTAATTCTCGAGTTGTTACAGCCAACTGGCGCTGTACCAAAAGTACTTTTCCGCACTGATGAAGTGCTGGTGAGCGTTTTTCATGAAGGTCGCCAATGGAGTGAAGAGGACAGTCACAGCATTGAGCAAATGACTGCCTTGAGTGAGCTACTGCAGCGGATCCAGGATGTTGAGGTCACTCAGTTACAGCGGCGCAATTATGTTCAATACTGCCAAGCTTATATTAATCAGTTGGGTAGTGTCTTTGCCATTGAGGGACTACAGCAAACCATACTCACCGCCGCTGCGGCCATTGATGCAGCAGATTGGCCTGCAGTTATCTGTCATCACGATTTGGTAGCGGAGAACATTCTGGTTACTGCCGATGGGCTGATTGTTATCGACTGGGAATATGCAGCATTGGGCCATCCGGCGTTGGATGCGCTGCGTTTTCATGAAACCGATCTGCCTGCCACCTGCGTACAGTTAGCATTGGGTCCGGAGAGATTAAACGAGAGTTTAAAACAACTGGCAATTTTACTCTGTGGCATGGATGATCTCTGGTCATTGGTACAACGCGAATTTTCTGAGGAAGTGTATGAGCAAATCACCTAACCATCTAAAGGGCTCTAACCCGCTGTCGGCACTTAACCCCTTAACGGCGGAAGAGAAATATGTCATTCAAGACAAGGGTACCGAACGACCCTTTGTTGGCGAGTACACTGATACTACGGACGGCGGTCTGTATATCTGCAAGCAGTGTGATGCACCGCTGTATAACTCTGAACACAAGTTCCCCTCACACTGTGGTTGGCCGAGTTTTGATGATGAGATTGCCGGAGCGGTGCGTCGCGAGGTAGACAGCGACGGAATGCGCACGGAGATTCTCTGTGCTAACTGTGATGGGCATCTGGGACATGTCTTTGCAGGTGAAGGTTACACCGCAAAGAATATTCGTCACTGTGTGAATTCGATTTCGATGAAGTTTATTGCTCGCTGAGCCCTGTTTTAGTCTCACTCAAACAGGGCTTTTGCACCGAGCTATAAACAGCTCCACAAATAGCCCTGTATTGATCGCTTTGCTGTAAATCTCCTAGTACGCTTTTCACCTTCCTCCCTACCACAGCCTAGCCCATAGACATAGCATTTATGGCTGTTTTACTGTAGGATGCGCGCCATTCAAAGGGCCACTCAATTTCGAGCTACGCCCATTCGCAAAAAGACTCCTTATGACCACCTTTAAAGACCTGGGCCTATCAGCCCCGATTCTCAAAGCCGTTACCGCGCAGGGCTACGACACACCTTCACCGATTCAGGAAAAAGCGATACCTGCAGTTCTTGGTGGCCGTGATGTGATGGCCGCCGCTCAGACTGGCACCGGTAAAACTGCAGGTTTCACCCTGCCAATACTGCAAATTCTCAGCGCCGGTAATCGCGCTCAACCGAACCAGGCGCGCACTTTGATCCTGACCCCCACCCGTGAGCTAGCGGCTCAGGTCGGCGAGAGTGTTGCCACCTATGGCAAGCACATGTCCCTGTCCTCGGCAGTGGTTTTTGGCGGCGTCAAAATTAATCCGCAGATGATGAAGCTACGTCGCGGAGTCGATGTATTAGTCGCGACTCCCGGTCGTCTCATGGATCTCTACAGCCAAGGCGCGGTAAAGTTTACCCACCTTGAAGTGCTGGTATTGGATGAAGCGGATCGCATGTTGGATATGGGTTTTATTCACGATATCAAGCGTATTATCAGTCTGCTGCCTAGGCGTCGTCAGAACCTTATGTTCTCGGCCACCTTTTCTGATGATATTCGCAAGCTGGCCAAAGGGCTGGTTACCAACCCAATTGAAATTTCGGTAACGCCACGCAATGCCACTGCGCCGACAGTAAGCCAGTCGGTTTACACAGTCGACAAGAAGCAGAAAGCTGCTGTACTGACGCGTTTGATTCACGACAACAGCTGGGGCCAGGCACTGGTTTTTACTAAGACTAAGCACGGCGCCAACAAGCTGACTAAGCACCTAGAAGCCGAAGGTATAGTCGCTGCAGCGATTCACGGGAATAAAAGTCAGGGTGCACGGACTAAAGCATTGGCCGGTTTTAAAGCTGGCGAGATTCGTATTCTGGTTGCCACGGATATCGCCGCTCGCGGTTTGGATATAGAACAGCTGCCACAGGTAGTTAACTTTGACCTGCCCAATGTCGCCGAAGACTATGTTCACCGTATTGGTCGAACCGGTCGCGCCGGTGCCACAGGCAAGGCAATTTCATTGGTTAGTGCCGATGAAGTGGATCTGCTCTCAGATATTGAACGCCTGACACAGAAACTGTTGCCCCGTGAGGTGATGGATGGTTTTGAGCCGACTCACGATGTGCCCGAAACTACCCTTGATCGACCGGTTAGGACTAACAAGCAGCGCAAGGCGCTGAATAGCGAAACCAACAGTCGTGGCAAGAGCAAGCCAGATCCAAGAGTTAAGCGCACCAGCACCTTTTCGCACGGCCCTAAGCCCGGTGCCAAGCATAAAACTGGCGGTGGTTCTCATGCTGGACAACGTGAAGGCGCTCGAGATGGAAACAGAGATGGTGCTCGAGACGGCACTCGAGATGGCNNTCGNGATGGNAANNGNGANGGNAACNGAGACGGCAACCGAGACGGCAATCGCGCTCGCAGTGAAGGGCGTCCGGCTGGTCAGGGCGAAGCCCGTCGTGCAGCATCGCCACAGGGCGGTCGCGCTAGTAGTGGCCCATACGCCAAAAGCCCCGGCGCTAACGGTAACGGTGGCGGCGCGCGCAACAGTAGCGGCGGTGCCGAAAATCGCAGCGGCAATCGCAGTGCTAGACCTGCAGCACGCAGCGAGGCACCCCGTAGCAATGGCCGCCCGCAACAGCGTGGCCCTCGAGGCTAGGCTCATTTGAGCTAAAAACCTTTATCTTATCCGCAACGATTAATAAGAAATTATTGGTCGCTGCGGATTTATTCGTCAAAGCAATTGAGTATTAAAATGTTTGAGCTTCGCGCCAGTCGAGTTATTTCCTATAGAAACGATCTGTTATCCGGTCTCACCGTAGCCTTGGCGCTAGTGCCAGAGGCCGTGGCTTTTGCCTTTGTCGCTGGTGTTGATCCCTTGGTCGGTCTCTACGCTGCCTTTATGGTTGGCTTGATCACGGCCTGTATTGGCGGTCGTCCGGGCATGATCTCCGGCGCCACTGGTGCGCTGGCTGTGGTTATGGTGTCACTGGTTGCCGACCACGGTGTCCAATACCTGTTTATGACTGTGGTGCTGATGGGCTTTTTACAAATCCTCGCCGGAGTGTTCAAGCTCGGTAAATTTATTCGCATGGTGCCGCATCCAGTCATGCTAGGTTTTGTTAACGGCCTGGCCATTGTGATTTTTCTCGCTCAGCTGAGTCAGTTTGGCGTCGCTGGCGAGCCAGGTTGGCTTGAGGGTACCAGCATGCAGGGGTCGATTATCGACGTTGCCTGGATGACTGGCGAAGCGCTCTATACCTTGCTTGGTCTGATTTTCTTGACCATGGCGATTATTCATCTGTTGCCACGCTTCACCAAAGCCTTGCCTTCATCACTAGTGGCGATTGTCACAGTCACATTAATTGTGATGTATTTTGATGTGGACACCAAAGTGGTTGGCGATGTGGCTTCGATTGCTGGCGGTCTGCCGAGCTTCAGTATTCCGGAGGTGCCATTTACCTTTGAAACTCTGTTTATTATCTTGCCTTACGCGATCGTTTTGGCCGCTATTGGCCTGATCGAATCACTGCTTACTTTGCGCCTGATCGACGAGATCACCGAAACTCGCGGCCATGGCAATCGCGAATGTATAGGCCAGGGCGTGGCCAATACAGTGACTGGATTATTTGGCGGCATGGGTGGTTGCGCGATGATCGGCCAGAGCATGATCAATGTGAACTCTGGTGGACGCGGACGTCTATCCGGTATTACTGCGGCTGTTTCTCTGTTGCTGTTTATTCTGGTTGGCTCTGCGCTGATTGAGATTATTCCACTGGCTGCCCTGATCGGTGTCATGTTTATCGTTGTGATCGGTACCTTTGAGTGGAGTAGTTTCCGCATTATGGGCAAGGTGCCACGGAGTGACGCTTTGATCCTGGTATTGGTCTCTGGTGTTACCGTAGTAACGGATCTGGCCTTCGCCGTAGTGGTTGGCGTAATTGTTTCAGCCTTGGTATTTGCTTGGGAGCATGCGAAATTTATTCGTATTGAAGCTCGTGAAGATCACAAAGGCTCGACGGTTTATGCGGTGACCGGTCCGCTGTTTTTTGGTTCAGTAACCTCATTTCTCGATCGCTTTGATCCTAAACAAGACAATGATGATGTGGTAATTGATTTCGCCCGTTCACGGGTTGCTGACCACTCGGGTCTGGAAGCCATTGATACCTTAGCTGATCGCTATTTGAGTGCCGGTAAGACTCTGCACCTGGTTCACCTCAGCGACGAGTGCCGCAAGCTATTGAAGAAAGCCGGCAATATGGTTGAGGTCAATGTGATCGAAGATCCCAAGTACTTTGTTGCTGAAGATTCTCTAGGCTAGCAAGATAGCAAGTTAGTGGAGGTTCTTCTGGCCAATAGATTCAGGTCAATGGAATCCCCCCTAAGTTGCAGCTGATAAAAATTATCAGAACTAATATGCTAACCTTTGGCTAATCAAGGCCAGAGGGGACCCTCATGAATAGTGTTTTATCCGTCGTCTTTGTAATGGTTGCCCTCGGACTTCTGTG
>JGI20152J14361_10001022_pt1 | contig 18855 bp, 17 predicted proteins | sample COG_02_FD_14361 | JGI IMG/M metagenome (IMG submission 14361)
TCGTCAGATAAGGCATCCCAGCGGCCATCTGCACGCTGGACGACTGCCGCCTGTATGGCTAATCGCAACTGCTGCGCATCGCTGATACGGCGATCATTGATCGCCAGCACCAAATCACCGGTGCGCAAACCCGCACTCACCGCAGCGCCGTCGGGCAACAACTCCCCCAGCACGGGGCGCATATAGGGGGCAACGATGCCCACGCGCGCCAACGGCGTGGTCGCTCCCGTGTCAGACAGCAAGCGATCAAGTCGCAACACGCGCTCACGAGGAATACCATTCTCTTTCGCGGACACCCCGAGGGTGAGTGTCTCCCCACTAGACAAGGCAGCCGCAGCGGCCCACCCAAGCTCGCTAAATGCATTAATTGTCTGCGACTCACCACCGCCCACCTTGACGGTACGAATATGGTCCTGCGCCGCTAACCCGGCCTGCGCAGCCACGCTACCGGGCAGCGGCGCGCCAATGATGGGCGCATAAGTCAGCACACCGATCCACTGAACCGCTGCGTACAAAAGGACGGCGAGCAGCGCATTGGCAGCAGGCCCTGCCGCCACGATGGCCGCGCGCTGGGCCAATGGTTTGCGATTAAAGGTACGAGAGAGATCGTCGGGCCCAACAGCGCCATCTCGCTCGTCCAGCATTCGCACGTACCCCCCCAGCGGCAAGAGGCACAGCACGAACTCCGTTGCGCTCGGATCCCGCTGCCAACGATAAATCGGACGGCCAAAACCGATAGAGAAACGCAGCACACGCACGCCACAAAGGCGCGCGACAGCAAAGTGTCCGAACTCATGGAACGCGATCAGCGACCCCATGCCCACGACAAAAGCGAGTACGGTCAACATCGTGTGTTTACAACGCCGAGACCACGGAGGCAGCGCGCTGCCGCGCCTGCCCATCCAAAGCTAACAAGGCCTCTAGCGAGTCCGTCTCGCCATCCCAAGACGACGACAACGTTTCTTGGTTCACCACATGAATTTGATCAAAACGAATACGCCGATTTAAAAACGCATCTACCGCCACCTCATTCGCAGCGTTCAGCACCGCCGTGCTTCCCGCACGGCCTTCTAGTGCCGCCCAGGCAAGCCCCAGCCCGGGGAAGCGGCGCGGGTCTGGCTTTTCAAAGGTGAGCCCAGTCAGGGCGTCAAAGCTCAGCGGCGATGCACCGGAGACAACACGCTCAGGGTGCGACAGGCCGTAGGCAATGGGCACGCGCATATCCGCTGTGCCCAACTGTGCCACCACCGACGTATCGTGATACTGCACCATGGAATGGATGATGCTCTGCGGGTGGATCACAACCTCTAAGCGACTCGCGGGTAATCCGAACAGGTAATGGGCCTCGATGACCTCCAAGGCCTTGTTCATCATCGTTGCAGAGTCGACCGATATCTTTCTACCCATCACCCAATTGGGATGGGCGACCGCTTGCTCGGGCGTGATATCGGCAAAAGTGGCGATATCTCGGGCCCGGAAAGGTCCTCCAGATGCGGTCAATATGATTTTTTCCACTCGCCGCTCCCATGTTTCAGGGTCCTCCGGCAGTGACTGAAAAATAGCAGAATGCTCACTGTCAATGGGGAGCAACCGTCCACCCCCTTGGCGGACTGCGGACATAAAGAAATCGCCGCCCACGACCAAGGCCTCTTTATTAGCCAGTAATAAGCGCTTACCCGCTTGCGCCGCAGCCAGGCACGGCGGTAAGCCCGCCGCCCCAACGATGGCACCCATCACCATATCAACACGCTCGTCTTGCGCCACCTCCACCAACGCATCGGCGCCGCTGGCAACCCGCGTACGCGAGCCTTCAGCGCCTAGGCGCTCTTCCAGCTGTTTGGCGGCATCGGGGTCCGTCATCACCGCCCATGTCGGGTTGAAACGCAGGCACTGGGCCAGCAGCAGGTCGACTTGTCGTGCAGCGGTCAACGCATAGACACTAAACCGCTCAGGGTGGCGCGCCAACACATCGAGCGTGTTGGTTCCAATCGAGCCCGTTGAGCCCAAAACGGTAATGCTTGCCACAGGTTTCTCCATCACTTAAACCGTCACCAACATCATGCCCATCGGCAATACGGGGAGCAAGGCATCCACGCGATCCAACACCCCACCATGGCCTGGCAAGAGGCCACTCGAGTCTTTGACGCCCACACTGCGCTTAACCAAAGACTCCATCAGATCGCCAACAACCGCCATCGTCACCAAAAACAGGACACCAACCACCATCAAAACCGGATGGCGATCGTACAAAACAGAGAACACGCTGGGGCTGTCGACCCACCCATAGTGATCAACCTGCATCCAAACGGCAGCCAAAACCAGTACCCCGACGAGCCCGCTGTAGGCACCCGCCCACGTCTTACCAGGACTGATGCTGGCTGCTAACTTTCGGTTACCCCATGCACGGCCACCGAAGTAGGCGGCCACATCGGCGACCCAAACCAGAACCATCAGGGACAATAGGAAATTGATGCCGACGACACGCGCCCGTGCCATGGCCCACCACGTTACAGCCAGCAGCAGCCAGCCCAGAATCAGTCGCAACGGCCGCGCAACGTTGGTCCACTGTCCCACACCCGCGCGTATCAAATAAGCGGACCCAAGAACCCAAACCGTGGTGACCACCAACCAAGTGGCTCGCTCAAGCGCCGCAGGCATCACGCCACTACCCGCCAAGGCCTCCACGCTGCCGCGCCACCAAGCCGCGGCCAGACAACCACCCACCACCACACCCGACAAGAGTGCGGCCTGCGATGACAAGCCATTCAAACGACCCCACTCCCAACAGCCTGCAACGATGAGCAACAACGTCACCAACGCAAACGGCTGCGGCGTCCCCGCAAACAAGGCGGGTAACAGCACCGCTAACAACGCGATGGCAGTAATAATTCGTGGGATCAGCATGTGAGAGAGATTTTTTCTGGCGCACAGCCCTTAGAAAAAAGGGCGCCGTTTCGGGCGCCCTTTAGTGACTTCAAACCGCCATGATATCGGCTTCTTTAGAGGTCACCAAACTGTCGACCTCGCCGATAAATTTATCGGTTACTTTTTGAACTTCTTCCTGCGAACGTCGCTCATCATCTTCAGACGCCTCTTTGTCTTTTACCAACCGCTTAACGGCTTCATTCGCATCGCGACGCAGGTTGCGAATCGCTATCTTGGCACTCTCACCTTCGTTACGCACGAGCTTAGTCAACTCTTTGCGTCGCTCTTCTGTCATTGCTGGCATGGGGACGCGAATCAAGTCACCCTGCGACGCGGGGTTCAACCCCAAATCGGAATCACGAATCGCCTTCTCAATTTTGGCACCCATACCTTTTTCCCAAGGTGCCACGCCCAACGTACGCGCATCCAGCAAACTCACGTTCGCCACCTGCGAAATCGGCACCAAAGAGCCGTAGTAATCGACCTCAACTACATCCAGGAGCGACGGGGAAGGTCGCCCCGTACGCACACGCTGTAAAGCCGTCTTAAATGACTCAATCGATTGCGTCATTTTGTGTTCAGCATTGCTTTTGATCTCTGCCAGAGCCGTCATATAAATCTCCTAAATCAGCGATTACAGGTGCACCAATGTGCCCTCGTCTTCACCCAAAACGACACGTTTGAGCGCACCCTCTTTCAAAATACTAAAAACCTTAATGGGCAAATTCTGGTCACGGCACAACGCGAAGGCAGTCGCATCCATCACTTGCAGATTACGCATCATTGCCTCGTCAAATGTGAGTGTCGTGTAACGCGTTGCCGCGGGGTCTTTTGCTGGGTCTGCGGTGTAGACGCCGTCGACCTTGGTTGCCTTCAAGACCACCTCGGCACCGATCTCTGCGCCGCGCAACGCAGCGGCGGTGTCCGTTGTAAAAAACGGATTACCAGTGCCTGCCGCAAAAATCACCACCTTACCCTCCTCAAGATACTGCAGTGCCTTGGGGCGCACGTAAGGCTCAACCACTTGCTCAATGCTGATGGCAGACATCACACGTGACGTCGCACCCGCCTTGTCCAGGCTGTCGGACAACGCGAGAGAGTTCATCACCGTTGCCAACATGCCCATGTAGTCCGCTGTCGCGCGGTCCATGCCGATCGCACCACCAGCAACCCCACGAAAAATGTTACCGCCACCAATTACAAGCGCGACCTGTACGCCCATCTTGGTAATTTCGACGACCTCGCTCGCCATCCGGCGAATGGTGTCTTGGTTGATGCCGAAGGCATCATCACCCATCAAAGCCTCACCTGACAATTTCAACAAAATACGCTTGAAAGTCGCCATGATGATTTCCTCAATCAGTGATTCATAAATTAGATGTGCAAGGGGACAAGCCCCTTGCCGTTAGCTTATCGCGAAAAGCTAGATTACGACGCTTTTGCTGCGGCAACTTGCGCTGCCACCTCGGCTGCAAAGTCATCCACCTTTTTCTCGATACCTTCACCCACGATATACATCGTGAATGCGCTCACCGTGGTTGCATTTTCTTTCAGCATTTGCGCAATGGTCTGCTTGTCGTTCTTAACAAACGCCTGATCCATCAAGCTCACCTCTTTGAGGTACTTGGCAATAGAGCCTTCAACCATCTTGGTTACGATTTCAGGAGGCTTGCCTGACTCAGCGGCTTTCGCCTCTGCAACTGAACGCTCTTTGGCGACCAGCTCAGCAGGAACGTCCGCAGATGACAACGCGACCGGCTTCATGGCAGCAATGTGCATCGCCACATCACGAGCGGCTGATTCAGCGCCTTCAAACTCGACCAATACGCCAATACGGCCGCTGTGCAGATAGCTGGTGACAGACGTGCCATCGACACGCTTGAAGCGGCGGAACGACATGTTTTCGCCAATCTTGCCGATCAAGCCTTTGCGGGTATCTTCCAGGGTTGGGCCAAATCCGTCGATTTCACAGGGCAACGCGCCCATGGCTTCAACCGAGGCTGGGTTGTGCTTGGCCACCAACTCAGCGGCGGTGTTACACAACGCCAAGAAGCTCTCGTTCTTGGTGACGAAGTCGGTTTCGCAGTTCACTTCAATCAACGCGCCTTGCTTGCCTTCAATGAAGGAGGCCACAATACCTTCTGCCGTCACGCGGGTAGCCGCTTTACCAGCCTTGTTACCCAACTTAACGCGCAGAATTTCTTCTGCTTTTTCCATGTTGCCATCAGCTTCCGTGAGGGCTTTCTTGCACTCCATCATGGGTGCGTCGGTCTTGGCGCGCAGTTCGCCAACCATTGCAGCGGTAATAGCCATATTTTTTCTCCGTTGCGTACGGAAGCCATTTGTCAGCTTCGGTACCAGTTACAAAAAAGGGGCCATAAGCCCCTTGCAGACAAAGCAGGGCGCTTTAGGCGGCAGAGCCGTCAGCCACTTCCACAAACTCGTCTTCGCCTTCTGTCGCGGCCGCTTGTGCCACGGTTGAGTTAGCGTTTGCACGACCATCGATGATGGCATCAGCCACGGCATGGGCGTATAACGCCACGGCCTTGGATGAGTCGTCGTTACCGGGGATCACGTAGTCGATACCTTCGGGCGAGTGGTTGGAGTCCACGACACCGACCAATGGAATACCCAACTTACGCGCTTCCAAAATCGCGATTTTGTGATAGCCGACGTCAATCACAAAGATAGCGTCAGGCAATGCCGGCATGTTTTGAATGCCACCGATATCACGCTCGAGCTTTTCCATTTCACGTGTAAACGTGAGCTGCTCTTTTTTGCTCATGTGATCCAGGCCGCCTTCGAGCTGAACCTGCATGTCTTTCAAACGCTTGATCGACGTCTTGACCGTCTTGAAGTTGGTCAACATACCGCCCAACCAACGCTGGGTCACGAAGGGCACGCCAGCGCGTTGTGCTTCCTCCATCACGGTATCGCGCGATTGACGCTTGGTACCGACCATCAACACATTGCCACCGTTCGCCGCCAATTGACGGACAAACTTAAGCGCCTCTTCCATCTTTGGAAGTGACTTCTCTAGGTTGATGATGTGAATTTTGTTGCGGTGGCCAAAAATGTACTGGGCCATCTTTGGGTTCCAGAAGCGCGTTTGGTGACCAAAGTGGACACCGGCTTCCAGCATTTCACGCATAGTTACTGCCATGATATTTCCTATCTTGAGGTTAAGTCTTAAAGTACACCCAAATCAGCTCACGACACGACCCAAAAGACGCCATGTAAGCCAACACCTAAGCGGGTGCCTTCGCGATTACGCACTGCCCACTATGGGCAAAGCCAGTCGATTATAGCAAGAATTCGGTATAAAGTATGCGAGCGCGTCCGATGGCTTCCCGTTAAGCTACCGTTTGATCAACCCCTTGCCACAACGCCGCCATGCACATCAGCCAGCACCCTGCATTTACCCATCTTGAGTCCTGCTTGGAGGCCACAAATGACCCCCGTGGCGCGCACACCATGCTTCGCGTCGATGCCGATGATGCCCGACTGCAGCTCATGCACGCCCTGACCCAGCACGCCTACCCGACGCCGCCCTTATTCGGAGCCACCGTTTCCGTGAAGGACTTATTTGATATTGCGGGTCAGGTCACCACCGCCGGGTCCCCAAGCCGCAACAAGTGCGCGCCCGCAACGCAAGATGCGCCCGCACTCAAACGCCTCAAGGCCGCCGGAGCGGTCACTATCGGGCGCACCAACATGACGGAGTTCGCGTTTTCGGGCATTGGCATCAATCCACATTTTGGTACCCCACATAACCCCGCTGACCGTGAAGTCCCCCGAATCCCTGGCGGCTCATCCAGCGGCGCCGCCGTGAGTGTGGGCCTCGGTATGGCCGATATCGGGCTGGGTAGTGACACCGGTGGCTCCCTGCGCATACCTGCGGCATTGTGTGGTCTCGTTGGCTTTAAAAGTAGCCAAAATGCGGTCCCGCTGGCGGGCGCCTACCCCTTAGCGAGCAGTTTGGACACCGTGGGCGCGATCACGCGCGACGTCAACCAAGCCATCGCCGTCCACCAAGTGTTGAGCGGTCAAGCCGTTGCCCACTGGGCCAAGCCGGTGAGTCATCTCCGACTGGGAATACCCAGCCACGTGCACCTTGATGACTTGGACGCGGGTGTGGGTATCGCCTGGGAAAACACCTTGCGCACGCTCCGACAAGCAGGCATCACGCTCGTAGAGGTCGCCACACCGGCGCTCGCCGACGTCCTCGCGTGCCAGTCTAGCGCGCCCTTGGTCGCCGTAGAGGCCTACGCCTTTCACCGAAACAACCTCAAAGCACCCGGTGTGACCTTCGACCCTCGGGTAAAGACACGAATCGAAACGGCAGCAAACGTCTCTGCAGCGGACTATTGGGACCTGCTCTCTGCCCGTAAGCGTCTTGCGGTTCAGTTGGCACCGGCACTTCAGGGCGTTGACGCGATGATCAGCCCAACCGTCCCAATGGTCGCGCCCGCGCTTGCCGACTTGGCACCGGGTGCGGCGCACGAAGAGGCTTACTTGCGTGTCAACCGTTTGCTACTTCGCAACCCGTCTACTGTTAACTTCTTAGACGGCTGCGCGATCACCATTCCCTGCCAAGAGCCCGGACAGTTGCCAGTCGGCTTGATGCTGTGGCAACTGCATGGACACGACAGCGCCATTTTGGGTATCGCTAAACAGCTAAACGACCAAGCCCAGTAACACCTGCAAGATGAGCATCAACACCAAGGCGGAGAGGTCAATGCCGCCGATGCGGGGAATTGCTCGCTGAAACGGCAGCAACACGGGGCTAATTAAACGGTCTAAGAACCCCATGGCGGGCGACTGCGGTTGTACCCATGACAGCACGGCGTACATCAGCAACAGATAAAAAAGCCCTTGCAGCGCTACCCGTGCCAGCATCTTCAGCGCCGCAACAGGGATAGCCAGCATCCACGTGCTCAGCGCCACTTGGGCGCCTGAATTAGAGACCAACAAGGCCGTCCACAAACCACCATAGGCTAACGCCAAAATGAGTGCGGCAAACACACACGCACCATCCCAACGCCCGAGCGACATGCCACCCGGCAAAATGCGTCTTAAAGGTTGCACCAGCCAGTCAGTGACCGCAACCACAAAACGCCCCGGTTGCACCACCAGCGTCAGTCCAGCGGCAATCATCCAGCCACGTAGCAATGTTGCACCAATCAGCGCAAACGCAAGCAAATCAAACAACGAGTAAACAAGCTGCACAAAAAACTCCCAAAAAACCAGATGATCTAAACCTGTGTGACGACGCGCCTACCGCGCACCGCGTCGGCTCTTTTGCTTACCGCCCTTGCCCGCACTCGGTTTGGGACTTCCGGCCGGCTTAGGGCTTGCATGCTTTGCCCCCCTGTTTAGTTTAGTGGGTTTGCTGGGTTTGCTGGACTTGGCTGCCGTGCCAGACGGCGAGGTGTGTCCGCTCCGCCCCCCCGAGCCATTGCCGTTCGCGTCCACCGCATCGGCATAGCGCCCACCACTCGCGCCTTCAAGCTCGGGCTTGACCAGCCTAAAGTCAATGCGCCGACCGTCCAAATCGACGCGACTTACCTGTATGTTCACGACCGACCCCAAGCTGTAACGTATGCCCGTGCGCTCACCGCGAAGCTCTTGGCGCATTTCATCGAAACGGAAAAAGTCACCGCCCAGCTCTGTGATGTGCACCAAGCCCTCTACATACATCGCATCCAAGGTCACAAACAAGCCAAAGCTCGTAACACTTGATACGGTCCCGGTGAACTCCTCGCCCAGATGCTCGCGCATGTATTTGCACTTGAGCCACGCCTCGACATCTCGGCTCGCCTCATCAGCACGGCGTTCATTCGCGCTGCAGTGCAAGCCCGCCATTTCCCAGGCTAGGCTCTGCCCCGTCAATGGTTTTTTAGGTTTCTCTGGCACCGCGCCCGCTGGCTTTTTACGCATGGGCGGCCGCTTCATCGTGAGCAAGCTATCCGGCAAACTATATTTTTTACCCGCCAAAATCGCCTTAATCGCTCGGTGTACCAACAGATCAGGGTAGCGGCGGATCGGGCTAGTGAAATGCGTATACGCATCAAACGCCAGGCCAAAGTGGCCATTATTGATGGGCGTATAAATGGCTTGCTGCATGGATCGCAACAGCATCATATGAATTTGCTTGGCCTCCGGGCGGTCTTTGGTTGCTTGCGCAATGGCCTGAAACTCTCCGGGCTTGGGGTCATCACTCACCGTTCCCGTCACCCCCATCGCGCGCAAATAGTTACGCAACACCTCTAGCTTTTGGGCCGGCGGTCCCTCATGAACACGGAACAATCCCGACTGCTTGCTCTGCGCGATAAACTCCGCCGCACACACGTTCGCGGCCAACATGGCCTCCTCAATTAAGCGATGCGCCTCCGTGCGAACCCGAGGCACGATACGCTCGATCCGGCCGAGTTCATCAGCAATCATTTGCGTTTCAACGGTCTCAAAGTCAACCGCACCACGGCGTTGCCGGCTCTGCATCAACCCGCGGTAAACGTCTTGCAAGTTGAGTAAATACGGAACGACATCAGCCTTTGCCAACGCCTCATGACTACGCGTGTTTTGCAACATAGTCGCCACTTCGGTGTACGTCAAACGTGCATGGCTAAACATGACCGCCGGGTAGAACTGGTAGCCGTGAATGTCACCGTCTTTGTTTATGAGCATGTCACAGACCATGCACAAACGCTCCACATTGGGATTCAGCGAGCACAAGCCATTTGACAGCTTCTCCGGCAGCATCGGGATCACCCGACGCGGAAAGTACACGCTAGTGGCGCGCTCAAACGCATCGACGTCGATCGCGTTACCTGGCTGCACATAGTGACTCACGTCAGCGATCGCAACCAACAGGCGCCACCCTTTGGAGCGCCCTACCTTGGCGGGCTCACAGTAAACCGCATCGTCAAAATCGCGCGCATCCTCACCGTCAATCGTCACAAAGGGCACATCGGTCAGGTCAATGCGGTCTTTTTTGTCTACCGGACGCACCTTCTCCGGCAGATCTTTCGCCAACTTCAAGCACTCGTCAGAAAAAACATGGGGCACGCTGTACTTGCGCACGGCAATCTCGATTTCCATGCCGGGTCATCGATCTCACCCAACACCTCCTTGATACGGCCAACGGGTTGTCCATAAAGCGCTGGCGGCTCAGTGAGCTCAACCACGACCACCTGCCCAAGGTCGGCTGCTCCGACCGCGTTCTTAGGTATCAATATGTCCTGGCCATAGCGCTTGTCTTCTGGCGCGACGACGAAAACACCCGACTCGTTTAAAAGGCGCCCAATAATCGTTTCGCTCGCGCGCTCAACGATTTCCGTCACGCGCCCCTCAGAACGCCCCCGCCTATCTACGCGCCCTAGCTTCACCTTAACGCGGTCGCGGTGCAAGACCGCCCGCATCTCGTTCGGCGGCAAATAAATGTCGGCCTGGGCCCCTTCACAAATAACGAAGCCATGGCCATCTCGGTGGCCACTCACAACGCCTTCTATCTCTTCTGTTTGAATAATTTTTTGATTCACTTGCGTGCTATACTCGCGGTTTCCTGAGATGCCCAGGTGGCGGAATTGGTAGACGCACTAGTTTCAGGTACTAGCGCTGCGAGGCGTGGAGGTTCGAGTCCTCTCTTGGGCACCACAATTTGTAAGAAGCCTCTGTAACGCATGTTATGGGGGCTTTTTTATTGTTTAGCCCACACCATTTTGGGGTGGGAAGTAACAGTTATATAGGACGTTCTTTGCATACGTCGAACAGCATAACAGGGACCAGTGAGGCCTGCGTGAAGAAAGCGGGATTCCACTTAGTTCTTCCTCACAACGTCAGCAGACTCACCACGATAAACCCATGGCGGCACGGGATCACGGTGACGCCAAACGGCTAAGCCCTGCAACTTAGCCGTCGCCTCGGCAGCCTCAAAAGCAAGGCGATCGGCCTCCTCCTGCCAGACCGCGTTGGGGCGATCCCACCAAGCCATTCCACGTTGAATTTGGGTCAGCGCTATGTCTTGTCCGCGAACCATCACCTTGCCTAACCGCCAGCCATCCTGAGACTGCTCTAGCAGCTGCACCGAGGCCGTGCGCATGAGAACCAGATCACTCAAGCTGAATTTAGTTTTACGGCCAAACGCCTGCATTTTCTCAGGTGCATCGGCGCCGAGTAACTGTATTTTGTAAAGCTGGTGGTCTGCGCTCTGCAAGGTCAAACGGTCTCCCCCTGTGACGCCAACGACCATCCCCGCCAGTTCAGTCGCTAGGGCAACAGAAGGCCCAGCTTGCAGCGCAAACAGGGCGGCTACGCAAAACGTCCAGCGCACCGCTTGTGCGCGCCAAGACGACAACAACCGATCGCTCAATTCACCGAGGCAATCAAGTCGTGGCCATTGGCCTCCACGATGGTGGCCTTGACAAAGTCACCCGTCTTGTAGGTCTTGCTGCTTTTCTCGACAGGCAAGAGTCGGACGACACCATCAATCTCAGGTGCTTCGGCGTAACTGCGCCCCTCGCCACCCTTTTTGCCCAAGGCAACCGCCTTATCAACTAAGACCTGAACCACTTGGCCCACGCGCTGGGCCTGACGTGCTTGGGCGACGCCTTCTGCCACCGCCATAAACCGCGCCTGCCGCTCCTCGCGCAACGCCTGCGGAATCGGATTATCGAGCTGATTCGCCACCGCACCGTCCACCGGAGAATAGGCAAAACAACCTGCACGGTCAATGTTGGCTTCTTTCACGAAGTCCAACAGGTGCGCAAACTCCGCCTCGGTCTCCCCGGGAAAGCCGGCGATGAACGTGCTGCGAATGATCAGCTCTGGACAGACCGCACGCCACGCCTGAATTCGGTCTAGGTTTTTCTCGCCGCTGGCGGGGCGCTTCATCCGCTTGAGCACATCGGGGTGACTGTGCTGCAAGGGCACATCCAAATAGGGCAGGCACAAGCCCTCGGCCATCAGCGGAATAATCTCATCCACGTGTGGGTAGGGGTACACATAGTGCAAACGCACCCAAGCACCGTAGGGCTGGGCCAGTTCGCCAAGCGCCCTAACCAAGTCAAGCATACGGGTCTTAATGGGGCGGCCTTCATGAAAACCCATCACGTATTTCGTATCGACCCCGTAGGCGGAGGTGTCTTGGCTCACCACCAACAACTCCTTCACACCAGAGTCAAACAAGCGCTTGGCTTCATTCAACACCTCGCCAATGGGGCGACTCACCAAGTCGCCACGCATCGAGGGAATGATGCAAAACGTACAGCGGTGGTTACACCCTTCACTGATTTTCAAATACGCATAGTGGCGCGGCGTGAGTTTGATGCCCTGTGGTGGAACCAGATCAGTAAACGGATCGTGCGGTTTGGGTAAGTACTTGTGCACCGCATCCATCACCTCGTTGGTCGCGTGTGGGCCCGTAACCGCCAAAACCGACGGGTGCAAGGACCGCACGAGGTTGTCACCGTCCTCACCCGTTTTGGCCCCCAAACAGCCCGTCACAATCACCTTGCCGTTCTCGCTGAGCGCTTCTGAAATCGTGTCCAAACTCTCCTTGACGGCGTCGTCAATAAAGCCGCAGGTATTCACGATCACCAAATCGGCTCCCTCAAAGGTCTTGGAGGTTTGATAGCCTTCAGCGCTTAACTGCGTCAGTATGAGCTCGGAGTCCGTAAGTGCCTTGGGGCAACCTAAGCTGGCAAAGCCCACTTTGGGGGCGAGTTGAGGGTTTTTAGCGACGGTGTCGTTCATGGAATCAGGGTTCAAGTTAGCAGCCAATCGCTGCAAGATAAAAAGTCATGGCCAAGCAACTGCGCCCACATCAATACAGTGAGGCGTTGCGACAGCGCTCAGCGCTTGATGCCCATGGCCGACCACATTTGTTCGCCTTGCTTTTGCAACTGCTCTTGCATGGCTTTCATGGCACTCTGGGTTTGCTCGGTGTAGGTACTCATGAGGTCAGCCATCACAGGCGTCCCCCCGGCTCCCAACACCGATTGCCACGCGTCCGGGGAGAGAATGGTGGACTGCGCCTTCATTTGCGCCTGCATGTCGGTAAACATTTGCATGTTTTTCTCAAGGTGTCCGCCCACAAGGCCTTGCATGGCGTGGCCATAAAACCGAATGAGGTTCGCCAATACCTGCTCTGAGAGCATAGGCACGCCACCGCTTTCTTCTTCCAGAATGATTTGCAACAAAATGCTGCGCGTTAAATCCTCTGTCCCTTTGGCATCTCGCACGACAAAAGGATCGCCCTGCATGACCAAGGCACGGACATCCGACAGCGTGATGTAGGTGGACGATGTGGTGTCATATAGGCGGCGGTTGGGGTACTTTTTGATGACGCGAACCGTGGCGGCCGATTCCGCCGAATTCGTTTTCGCATTTGCATCCACTTCCGGCGCGCTACCCCGTTTGGCAACGGTCGGCTTGGTCGCCGACTTGGCACCCGCCCGCGCCGTGCGTTTGGCAGCGGGCTTGGGGGATGCTTTTCCGGATGTTGAAGTGTTTTGGGTCAAAACGTATCCCTCGTATTCTTGGTGTCGCAAGACGGCTGATATCGAAGCGGCGATGCCTCGCAAAGGCGAAGGCAAACGCAAAAGCGGGGGCGCAGGCAACCGCCCACCGCGTCCCATTGTAAGAATCTATCAGCCGAATGCAAAATCGCTTGATTCAAAAGGAAAAAAGCCCTTGCAGATGGCTCTGGCAAGGGCTTGTATTTGGTAGGCGCGATTGGATTCGAACCAACGACCCCCACCATGTCAAGGTGGTGCTCTAACCAACTGAGCTACGCGCCTTCGTTTCTAACGAAGCCTCTCAGTATAGCAGGGGATATTGGCTATTTTTCCGTATCAAAACTATTTTTTCTTAGGCCATCTACGGTTGATCAGTGCCGTCTAGCGGACGTGATACCGGGTAGCTCTCGCAACGTCGATAAGACTTTATTCAACCGTTTGGCATCGCTAATTTGGACGGTGAACGTCATTTGCGCCAGCCCCTTCGGCGAATGGGTGTTCACCCCAATCACATTCATTTTTTCACGAACGAACACATCGGATATGTCTCTTAGTAAGCCAGGCCTGTCCAGCGCCTCAACGCGGACGTCTACCGGATACAAGGCCTGCTCCCCAACCGTTTGTCCTCCCCACGCCACCTCAATCATGCGGTCGGGGTGGGTACGAGACAAATGCTGAAAATCCGAACAGTCAACGCGGTGGATACTGACGCCGCGGCCTTTGGTCACAAAGCCGCCAATGCCATCCGGCGGCGCCGGGCGGCAACAGCGCGCCATCTGGGTGAGCAAAGAATCCACGCCCACCACCAAGACCCCCCCGCGCGGCGTCTTGGTCGTACTGATCGGCGTGCGTGCGAGCAGGCGCTCATCAAACTCAGGCTCCGGCTCGGGTGGTCGCAATTGCGCCTCAATGGCGCGCAAAGAGAACTCATCTTTACCCACCACCTCGAACAAGGCGGCCGCATGATCAAAACCAAGCTGCTGCGCTAGGTCGTCTAATTTGAGTGCTGTCTTGCCCTCGCGTTGTAGCAGTTTCTCAACCAACTCTCGGCCGCGTGCCACGTTTTCTTGGGCGGCTAGGGCGTTAAACCACGCACGCACCTTGTTGCGCGAACGCGAGCTAACGAGGTAGCCCGATTGGGGATTCAACCAGTCACGCGACGGCCCGCCCTCCTTCACCGTCACCACCTCTACGGTCTGACCGCTTTGCAAGGCGGTCGTTAGTGGCACCATAACGCCGTCCACGTGCGCGCCACGGCAACGGTGGCCCACAGTGGTGTGTACGGCGTACGCAAAGTCAACAGGGGTCGCGCCTTTGGGCAGTTCGACCACGGCGGCATTGGGAGTGAGCACATAGATGCGGTCATCAAACAGGTCTTTGGTGGCACCGCTTAAGTCACGCTCCCAGGCCAACAATTGGCGTAAGACGGCAATTTTGCTGTCGTACTCAGAGCTTGCCGCCACCCCGCTGTAGCCCTTAGCGCCGGCTTCCTTGTAAGCCCAGTGCGCCGCCACGCCCGTCTCGGCTTTGACGTGCATCGCCCGCGACCGTATCTGAATCTCCATCGCGCGGCCATCGCTATCTGTCACAACCGTATGTAACGACTGATAACCATTGGGTTTGGGCTTGGCAATGTAGTCCACAAACTCTTCCATAATCGGCGTATAGCGTTGCTGCACCCATGCCAACGCCGCGTAGCACGCATCCACATCTGCCACCACGACGCGCAGGGCCCGAACATCAAAAATTCGACTGAAGTCCAGCCCCTTACCCCGCATTTTTTTGACAATGCTGTAGATGTGCTTGGGGCGTCCGTTAACTTCNGCCTGTATCCCCAACTTGCCCAACGCCGCTTGCAACTCTTGAACGGCGAGGGACATATGTGCCTCACGCTCCACGCGCTTTTCATCGAGCATCTTCGCGGTACGTTTGTAGGTTTCTGGCTCTAAAAAGCGAAACGCAAGGTCTTCCAACTCCCACTTAATCTGCCAAATACCCAGTCGATTGGCCAGCGGAGCAAACACCTGTAAGGCCTCGTTTGCAATCCCCAAATCGGGCTCAGACTTAGAGGCGGCCGTGTAACGCAAGGTCTGCAATCGGGAGACCAAGCGCAACATCACAACCCGCAGGTCACGTGAGAACGCCAACAACATTTTTCGGACGTTTTCTGTTTGCGCGGCAACGACCGCCGGCGGTAACTCTCGCCCCTGTGACAGCGCCGCATGGCTGACCTCTTGCGACTTCTGCCGCGCCTGCGTTTGCAAATGTATAAGCTGTGTCACCTCGACCGCCAATGAGGCGTAGTTATCACCAAACCGTTTGGCAATCACTTCTCGCGGCCGTTGCAAGTGGCCGCAGGCATAAACCAAATAGGCCGCGGCCTGCATCGCGGGCGAGCCCCCAACACCGGCCAAGATAGCCACCACCGCGTCGGCATGCGCCAACACGGGCTCCCCCGTTATTAAGGTCTCGTCTGCCAGCAACGGTTGCGCAAACTGTCGCGCTTTCACCAACGCCTCCGCATCATTGGCTGACGATTGAAACTGCTCGTCAACCGCCGCCAGGATGGCCGGTGCGAGTTGTGTTGCTAGTTGTGTTGCCTGTGGTGTTGCCAGGGGTGGCGGTAGGCCGTGTGCATCCCCACCGCCAACGGATACGCCCGCGCTACCCGCTGGCGGCGCGTCGCCGGTGGGGCGCGTCGCCTCGTGCGATGGCGTGGTCTTCATAGCTGTCAGCTCAATAAAAATGCGCGCACCGCGGCCACTTGATCCGGCGCAATCAGCGTGGGCGCATGGCCCACACCGGCAAACTCAACCGACTGCGCCTTGGGGCCACGCGTGCGCATCTCCTGCAACGTGGCTTCGGACAACAAGTCCGACTCAGCCCCTCTTAGCACCAAGACCTCTGCAGTTATTGCCTCATACATGGTCCACAACGCCTCATTACCCGCATCGACTTGCGCCGCCGCGTCTGGCTGGTCTAGACCCTGAAAAGCCAAGCCAATCGCCGGGTCGTAATGAAGCGCCCAGCGCCCTTCCTGAGCCACCAACATGGGCGTCGATAAATCCAACCACTGCTGAGCGGTGTGCGGCCCAAAGTCACTAGAGGTTTTCCACAGCGCATCCGCGCCAGCTTGCAACGATTCAAACGTGCCAGATTTCCCCACGTAGGTGCCAATGCGGCGCAGCGCCTCAAGCGCCAATGTGGGCCCAACGTCGTTTAGCACCATACGGCGAATGGGCGTTGCCAAATACGCGGCGGGCAACGCTGCCATGCCTATGCCGATCAAGCCGCCCATGCTGGTGCCCACCCAGTCCAATTGGCGCGGCTGGAAACGTTCCGTGAGTTGCTTGAGCAGGTGCACATGGTCGGCCACATAGGTGGGCACACCGTATTGACTCGGGTCACCTAGCCAATCGCTACGACCTCTGCCAGCGACGTCAACGGCAATCACGGTGCAGTCAGTCGCCAGCGAGCGGGCCAACACATCAAAGTCCCGGCCTTGGCGGGTCAGTCCGTGCACACACACCACCACGTGATCGGGCGCCGCACACGTTGGTGACTGCCAGACCCAGTAGCGCATCTCACGCGGAGTCGCCCCTTTTCCGGCAGCCCCCGGGCACACGACCGCGTGTAGCTGGGGTTCTAGCGAGGGGTCGGCGGATAGGGTCAAAACGAGGTTCCTTGCAAATAATGGAGGAGAATGTAGGCTTCTCCTAGCCCTTACATCCTAATGGAATCGGAATCGAAAATGAGCTCAAACACAACGAACCAGCCCCTTAGTTCATCAAAAATGCTGGCTGGCAAGTCCGCGCTGGTCACCGGGTCCACCAGCGGTATCGGCCTAGGTATCGCGAAAGCGCTCGCCGCCAACGGCGCCAATATCATGTTGAACGGCTTTGGGGACCACAGCGAGGCGATGCGTGCCATCGCCGCTTTGGGCGTGGAGGTCGACTACAACGGCGCCGACATGAGCCGCCCCGACGAGATTGAGTCCTTGATGAGTGCCGCCGCAGCGCGCTTCGGCCAAACCGATATTTTGGTAAACAACGCTGGCATCCAGCACGTCGCAACCGTCGCTGACTTCCCCGTGGCACGTTGGGACGCGGTTATCGCGATCAACCTGTCCAGCGCCTTCCACACCTCACGCTTGGCCCTCCCCGCCATGCAAACGGCTAACTGGGGGCGGATTATCAACATCGCCTCGGTGCATGGTTTGGTCGGTTCTGCTCAGAAGTCCGCCTACGTCGCGGCCAAGCACGGCATTATTGGGCTCACCAAAGTAACCGCATTAGAAAATGCCACCACCGGCGTCACGGCCAACGCCATTTGCCCCGGTTGGGTGCTCACCCCCCTCGTGCAAGCGCAGGTCGATGCCCGTGCCGAGCAATTAGGCGTCTCTATAGAGGAAGCGAAGCGGGGCTTATTGGCCGAAAAAGAGCCTTCACAACAATTCACGACACCCGAAGAACTGGGTGAATTAGCCGTGTTTTTGTGTGGCCCAGCCAGCAGCAATATTCGCGGCGCGGCTTGGGTGATGGACGGTGGCTGGTCTGCTCAGTAACGCCGGCCTTACGCGGCGACCAGCAGCGCAACCGCTTGGGCCTCAATACTGAGCCCCTCACCAACTGGGCCCATTTTCTCCGCCGTTTTTGCCTTCACATTCACACAGTCTGCGGGCACGGCTAACAAAGTAGCCAAGCGCGTGCGCATCGCGGCCTTGTAGGGGCCCAGTCGCGGCGCCTGCGCCACCACGGTGACATCTATGTTGCCAACGCGCCAACCAGCCTGATGTACCAACGTGACGGCGGCTTGTAACAATCGCGCCGAGTCGGCATCTTTGAACGTTGTATCGGTATCGGGAAACAAGGTGCCAATATCGCCTAAACCAGCAGCACCCAACAGGGCGTCAATGACTGCGTGAATCAGTGCGTCGGCATCGGAGTGCCCCGCTAGCCCTTTTTCAAAGGGAATCGCGACACCCCCCAACACCAGCGGCCGTCCAGCTACCAAGGCGTGGGTATCCCAACCTTGACCAATGCGAAACGGTAAAGAGGGCAAGGAGGCGGTCATAAAAGTATCCGTTCTGCTGAAATCGATAAGTCCATTGCGTTGTGTGCCTCAAGACGCCGTATCCGGCCGCGCCCGCAACAAGGCCTCGGCCATCGCAAAGTCAGTTGGGTAAGTGACCTTGAAATTATCAGCGCCACCTGCCACCAAAATAGGCGAGACCCCTAAACGTTCCATGGCACTGGCTTCGTCCGTGATGCTGGCCCAGTCTTGCGGATTCTCACGTGCATTTTGAAGCGCCTTTCTGAGGGCACCTAAGGGAAACATTTGCGGTGTCTGCGCCAACCACTTGCCCGAGCGATCGACCGTGGTGGCGACCGACACGATGCCCTTTGCATTGACC
>JGI20152J14361_10001024_pt1 | contig 18840 bp, 5 predicted proteins | sample COG_02_FD_14361 | JGI IMG/M metagenome (IMG submission 14361)
TAAGAGGTGGAGCTAACTTCGTAGTTGCTTCTCCTGATGTATGTACTATCTTAGAATCTATTCCTGCATTCTCTATCTCAGCTGACAAAGATGCTTCATCTTTCGCTGCTGGTGTAACAAATGTTGGTTCACTTTCTAACAGATATACTGTGTACAAAAACCCTTACATGACTTCAAACGAAATCTTGTTAGGATTTAGAGGTTCAAACTTCCTAGAAACAGGAGCAGTTTACGCACCTTATGTACCATTAATTATGACTCCATTAGTATATGACCCGAATAACTTCACTCCAAGAAGAGGAGTTATGACGAGATACGCTAAGAAGATGGTTAGACCTGAATACTATGGTAAAATCTTTATCAAAGATTTAGCATCTATCTAATCGGAACGTAGTTCAGATTAATTAAATTAGAGGGGTTCGAAAGTTCCCCTCTTTTTTTATGCTCCGAATAAAAACACTATTCTTCTTTTTCTTTATATTTATTAGTACGATAACAAAATAGAGGAAATAATTCATGTCAGTAGAATACATATATCCCGGTTCATCATCATTCGCCACGGGTTCAACTCCTTTTGGTACTTACGATTCTGATTTAGTATTTCAATCAGATGCTCCTAAAGTTGCTAATTGGTGTGCAAAACGATTAGGTTACCCTGTACAAAATGTCGAATTAGTTGATGAGAGTTTGTTCGCTTGTTTTGAAGAAGCAACTTCAGAATATGCCGCACAAGTAAACCAATTTAATATTAGAAACAACTTAGATACACTAAAAGGAAATCCAACAGGTTCCAATTATAGTGGAAAATTAGTTCAAGGTTCCAATTTAGCAGATATAATAGGCATATCAGATGCATATGGTACTTTATCTGGTGTAGGTGGTAATACTGATATTAAAAAGGGAAGTATTGATATGGTTGCTGGACAACAAATCTATGATTTGGATGTTCTTTTCGCTAATGTAAGTGAAAGTGCTAATAGAATAGATGTAGTAAAAGTGTTTCACGAAGCACCACCTGCATCGGCAAGATTCTTTGACCCATATGCCGGAAGTGGTGTAGGTAGTAAAAATCTAATGGATGAATTTGGATTTGGGGAATTATCCCCAGCATCTCAATTTATTATGATGCCAATGTTTCAAGACTTATTAAGAATGCAAGCAATTGAACTTAATGATACAATAAGAAAATCGGCACACTCATTTAATATCACAAATAATAAATTACAAGTATTTCCAATACCAAAGAAAGCAGAAAAAATGTGGTTTGAATATTTTGTAAGAAACGAATTTATTCAAAATTCAACAAATGTATCTGCAGATGTAGTTTCTGATTATGCTAACGTTGGATATAATTTTATACAATATCATACTATTAATGATGTTGGTAGACAATGGATTAGAAAATATTCACTTGCTTTGGCTAAAGAACTATTAGGAGCAATCCGAGAAAAATATAGTTCAGTACCTATTCCTGGTTCCGAAATATCGTTAGATGGTGGTGCATTAAGAGCTGAGGCTCAAACTGAAAAAGATGCTCTGATTGAACAACTCAGAGAAAACTTAGAAGAACTAAGTAGAAAGAATCAGTTTGAAATTAGAAATAACGAATCTAATTATCAGCAAGAAATGTTACGAAAAGTTCCACTAACGATATACACAGGATAAAATGCCAAGATTTGCATTAGATAGAGATATAAGATTTTTTGAATCTATTTCAAAAGAATTAGTAGATGCTGTTATTGAAACAACAGTAGTTCTATTCAAGCTTTCTATTGAAGATATATCAACTAACCTTTATGGTGAATCCCTAAATAAATCTTATTTCCAAGGTACTGAATGTAGTGCTGTTATTGAAAGAGATGATTCTTCGGTTTCATATGAAGGATTTGGNGCTGATAGTGGACAAAATGTAGAATTTAGATTTAATCGTATTTCTTTAAAAGGAAANGGATTCTATCCAGAGATTGGAGATATTATAATGCATAATGATGCATACTTTGAAATTGATAATGTAAGAGAAGACCAATTAATTGGTGGACAGAGTGGGGAGAAATTCTCAATCATTGCATCAACATTTATGACTAGAAGAAGTTCTATTCAAACTGAAATGAGAGTTATTTAATGAATAAGAAAGAAACAAATAGAGCATTACAACGAGGAATCGATAAGGAATACACTAAAGGGGTTAAACTTTTAGATGTAGATACTACTATTGCTGAGTATATGGTGGATACTGTGATACCTGATGTTGAAGAACATGGTAATCAAGTTAAAGTTCCTCTATTATATGGTAATGCTGAAAGATGGAATAACGCTAGAGCAAAAGGATATCTGAGAGACCAAAGAGGTAAGATTCAAATTCCTTTAGTAATGTTCAAAAGAAATTCTATTGAAAGAGATTCTGCATTACAACAATTTAAAGATGTAAATACTCTTCCAGCTTATAAAAAATATTCTAAAAAAAATAGATACGAAAGATTTTCATTACAACCAGAAGCTTCTAAAGCATTTGAACAATATGAAGTTTCTGTACCCGATTATGTAACTGTAACTTATGAGGTAATGATTTGGACATCATTTACCGAACATATGAACACCATAGTTGAAGCATTTCAATATGCAACTGATAGGTATTGGGGTAAGGAGAAAGGATACAAATTTAGGACTCGTATTGATTCATTTGATAATCAACAAGAAGTAGGAGAAGGTTCGGAAAGAATCATTAGAACTTCCTTTACAATGGTAGTTAATGCATATCTACTTCCAGAAACATATGATGAGAAACCAACTGTTAAAAAATCATTCACTCCGAAGAAAGTTGTATGGGGTATAGAAACTGACTTAACAGGTATGAGATTCTCAAATCCTAATATTTATAATGAGTACCAAAGTGTTATAGATTTTGTAGCAATTAGAGGTTCTGCTGATGCTGGTATGAATAAAGGATTATATCCTGATGAAACAGCTGATGGAGTAACAAATAAGTTCTCTTATTTTTATTTAACAAATGCAGAATTACCTATATTACCGCAAGAACTTAGAGGTACATTTGATACTAAGGGTTGGTTTAGAGTTTATATTAATGGGGTATTTATAACACCAAATGCTTATACATACACATTTGATGGAAGTAAAAATCAAATTCTTTTTAAATTGGATAATACACAAGCATTTGAAAGTGGTGGAGAATTAACGTATGTTTTAGATACAAATGATGAAGTATCGGTAACTGGTAAATTTATTGAATTATGAACATCTTTACTTTAAAAAACATAATGAAGGAGGTAAACGCACCAGATACATTTCAGGGTATTCCTTCAGATAAACCAAATGGGGATAGATATGAATTTTATCATCCTCTTTATTGGGTATTTAAGGTTGAGAATATGAGAATTAAAACGTTAGATTCAAGACTTAAAGATAAAAGAAAACCTCATGCTAGGTTTGATATATTTATGTATCTTTTAACCGATGATTCTCAAGGTGAATTATTTGTAAGAAGTCAAGACTATGTTTACGAACAAGTTGGAAATGATTTCTACATAAAAATGAAAAAAGAAAATTTCCCATTAGTGGATAGAAATGGTGATGCATGGTCATTCTCAACTGATGATAGAATATTTATAAAGGGTGATATTGAAAGAGTTAACTAATGAGTAGAAAGGTTCCAAAAATATACACAGGAAATACAGTAAAAAAGAGAGATAGACAATCTTTCAAAAATTTTGTATTAGAAGTAATCAAAGATACGTTTATCAATGAGTTTACTCCAACATCCTCATCATTAGATTCAAGTACCGAAACATTATTTACATTGTTCTTAGGTTCTAAGGATGGTAACAATGATGGTGATTTATTAGATAGAGTAGATATAAATGGATATAGATTTAACTATGAAGATTTACAAGTAGATAATGCATATGATTATTTAGATGTATATCTTTATGGTGTGAAGCAAAATAGAAGTAAATATGTTGTAAAGTTATTTGATGGTGAGGGAACTGAATTAACATCAGGTCAATATGCTAGTGGTTCTAAGGAAATTAGAATGGTATTTAATGAAGATATTACAAGAGTACCAACTGAAGTTCCAGATAACGCATTTATAATAAAAGGAAAAATAGTAGAAATACAATAAAGAATGGCTAGATTAATATCAAGAAAACAGGTTGAGGAGGTACAAGATTTTATCAGAGATACCTCATTTGCACAAGGTGTATCTATATCTGGTTCTCTTTTAGTATCTCAGAGTTTTGATTTAGGTTCAGACCCTTCTGAAAAATCAACTATAACTGGTTCGGTTGAACTTACTGGTTCACTTACTATTGATGGTCCTCTTAATTTTATTGGTGACCAATCATTAGAACTAACTGCATCGGTTGCATTAGAATCATTAGATACACAATTATTTGGTGGAATCAAACCCGAAGATTTCGGAGCAATGGATGCTACTATTTATGTATCTTCAACTTCTGGTGATGATACAAATGATGGTAGAACTCAACAATTTCCAGTTAGAACAGTTAAAAGAGCAGCTGAATTAGCAACTGCTGGAGATGATGGTAGATTTGGTTTACCAACTGGTTCTTTATTTACTGGTTTTAGAATCGAAGTATCTGCTGGTACTTACTTAGAACAAAATCCAATCGAACTTCCAAAAAACACAACTGTTTGGGGAGCTGGTTTAAGGGTAACTAAGATTGTAGCTAAAAACGAAAACGAAGATTTATTTTGGGTAAATAGTGGTTGTTATCTTTCAGAGATGACATTTGCTGGTTTAAGAGTTTTCCCATCAGTTGATAATTCTCAAAGTGGATTTGCAATTGCATTCGCTCCAAACTCATTTATTACAACATCTCCATATATTCAGAACTGTTCGATGATATCGAATCAGGAGAACTCATTCTTAGAGAAGTATGAAGCAATTCCTGCTGGTGGTGGTGGATTGAACGTAGATGGAAATATAATTCATCCTGATTCACCTCTTGCTTCAATGGTATTGGATGCATATACTCAAATTGCACCTAATGGTGTTGGTTGTCAAGTTGTTGGTAGAGGATTCATTCAGTTGGTATCTTTCTTTACAAACTTCTCAGCATATTCGGTAAAAGTAATACAAGGTGGACAAGCAGTACTTCTAAACTCAAACACATCGTTTGGTGATTTTGGTATGTATGCTAGTGGTTCTAGATTTATTACTGGAAGTGGTGGTAACATAGAGGCATTCAATAGAGTAAGAGATGGTTATACAATTATCATCGATACGATTGAAGATGGTTTAACTGCAATACCTGAATTTGTTCCAAATACAAAAGCTGGAATAAAGGTAACTGATGAACTACAACAATTTAGTAGTAATAATTCATCTGAAGTGGTTGCAGAGCAAGCAAAATCGGAATATAGATTAGTTTCTAATATCGTATCAAGTGGTATTAACAACATCCCTTCATTGTTAGCTAAATCAGCAACAAGAGGATATAACACAGGTTCAGTTTGGAACATATCTAAAGAAAGCCAAATCACAAGTTCAACATCAGCAACATCAACTGAATTAAATATAATTGATGATAGATTTGATAAGGTTAAAGAGGTATTATCTTTAGGAGCTAGAGCAACCGCTAGTTATACATTAGTTGATAACATAGATGGTTTAATAAAAGCTACTAACAATGTACCATATATAGGTTCAGATGCAACAACACAAACTGAAGTAGATACAATAAATAGAAACTTTAATAGTGTACTACAAATAGTAGAGTATGGTTTAACTAATGAGGATTTCCCATTGCCATTTCTTACATCATCAAATGCTGGAAATATAAAAGTAACGGAAACACCTCAATATAATACTGATATTTCATCAAGTGCAGAAGTTGCTAATAAAGTTTCTTCTTCATTTGCAACTGTTTTTAGAATATTAGAATTAGGTAGTGATTATGCACCAACTACTATACAAAGTTCTTCATTTGAAAATCCATCAATTGATTTCCAAAATGGATACGATACTTTAGTAGGTAACTTATCATTTATACAAAATGAAACAATTGCATACTTATCATCTTCTTGGAGTGAATCTGATTACAATGAAATAACTTGTAAAAGAGATATAGGACATATTGTTAATGGTGCTGCACATGATTTATTATATGGTGGTAACGAAAAATCTATTTTAAATGGAAAATTCTACTATCTATATCCATCAGAAGCAACAGCTTCACAAAAACAAGAAACATTAGATGCTATTAGATATGCTGGTGGACTTGCTGAAAGTTTAGTAGGTGATATTACTTATGTAGAACCATCTATCAATGTAGAAAATGGATATGACTTATTAGTAAATAATAAATCATTTATACAAAACGAAGTTATTTCATTTGTATCATCTTCTTGGAGAGGATTTGAATATGATGAGGTAAAATGTAAAAGAGATGTTGGACACGTTATTAACGCAGTTGCAACTGATTTAAGATATGGTGGTAATGAACGAAGTAGAATTGCTGGTGAGTTCTATTACTTATACCCATCAACTGCTACAACAACACAACTATTACCAACATTAGATGGTATAGAGTGGGCAAGAGATTTATCTAAAAAATTAGTTGTTAAAGAAACATTCGTAACAGCATCGGCAATCATACAATCAACATACGATTTAATTGTTGAAAATAGAAGTTTAATTCAAGAAGAAACTGTAAACTTTATTGATACTCAGTTTCCTAACTTAGTTTACCTAAGAGAAAAATGTAAAAGAGATACTGGATATATTGTAGATGCAGTTTCAACTGACTTATATTATGGTGGTAATCAAAAATCAGTTAGAGCTGGTTTATATTATAATGAAGTTCCTTCGAAAGTAAATGGAGACCAACTAAATGAAACTGTTGATGGTATATCTTACGCTAAATCATTTATTGATAAGGTAATAACAAATCAGATAGTTGAAGTACCAAGTGTTATAAATAATACTTACGCTAGAGTTAGAGCAGGAAATGTATTACAATTCGTATCATCTTCTGTTTCTGGTAGTGAAACTGAAAGAGCTAAAGTAAGTTCTTCATTTGGAATCGTTGAAGATATAATCAAACAAGGTGAAGATTCATTACTAGCAGCAATTGCTGGAAATACTCCAAACTTTAAATGGACTTTAGAAGAACCAAAATTAGTTAGTGGTGTTACATTAGTAGAATCATCAATAACTGCTAGTTCTGCCGAAGCTCAATCTATTTCATCATCATTTGAAATAGTAACAAAAATTATTGAAAGTGGTAGTTCTATAACTACTGATAAAACAATAGGTTCTGCTTCAAATGGATTACCAATATCACAAGTTGGTATTCCTAAAGATTCTTATGGTGATAATTTAATAACAACAACGATTGGAACTAAACTTCCAAATGATATTGTTGCAGTATCAAATGTAAATGATAATATTAAATTTAATAACACTACACAAATTACATCATCTATATCAGCATCAGTTAGTACGGCAAGTTCTATTTCAGAATCGTTCAGAACTGTAATCGATATCGTTGAATATGGTATTAGTGGAAGTAAAGAAATTTCAGGTTCATCTGATACATCAACTTACTTTGAAGTTGTATCCTTACCAAATGATTCAACTGCATTTTACATTAATGATGACCAATTAAAATATTTTGATGGTAGAGAAGGCTGGAGATTAGGTGGTGAAGATACTGGTTCTTTCTTAGGTTCTAAAAAAGACCCAACTTTAACATTGGTTAGAAATGAAATGTATAACTTCTCAATCAATGATTTAGGTTTTGAAGATGCTACAATTAACTCACCATTTTTAATCAAAACTAAACGAACTGCTGGTACTGTATATGATGTATATGAAAGTATTGGTTTAATAAACAATGGTATTACATTTGGTACACTTACATTTACTCCTTTAGCAGATACACCTGATACACTTTTCTATGTGAATCCNACAAACGTTTCAGCTAGTGGTGTAATAAATATTGTAGATAGTTTACCACTATCATCAGAACAAAAATACGTTTATGTTCCGACTAGGGGTGAATTTGAAAAAGAAGTAAATACTAAGAATAATATAAAAGTAACTGATGGTGTACAATATACTTCATCTTTAGATGCTAGTGTTTCTGATAGAAACATTGTTAGTGGAGGATTTAGTACGGTAGTTGGCATCTTAAAAAGTGGTGTAGATAAATTTACTCCAACAACGGCAACTTATGACCCTGCTGATGGTGAATTTGTAATGACTGTTTCTCAACATGGTTTAGATGTTGGTGATAGAATTTACTTAAAACCAGAATCATTTGTATTCACTTGTGATATGGATGGCAATAGAACTGAACATAAATTACCTTCAGTTGGTCAACCTGCATATAACAAACAATTAACAATAAACTCAATAACTGATAATACTATAAGTGTAAACGTTGGTAAATCAGGTCCTAATATAAAGTTCAACCCAACCAATGCATCTTATGACCCATTAACTGGTGAATTTAGTGCAACTGTTGGTAAACATACTTTAAGTGTAGGAGAGGGTATTGTACTTTCTAATGAATCATTTGCTTTCACTTGTGATATGGATGATGACCAATCGGTTAAATCATATCCAAGAGTTGGTATTGACCCATTTGCGGTTCGTTCTATTCCAATCACATCGGTAACCGATACTACGTTAACATTCAATGTTGGTGCATCTGGTCCGAATAAAACATTTACACCATCAACTGCTTCTTATAACGCATTGACTGGTGATATGGTTTTAAATGTTGGACAGCATGGATTGGGAATAGGAAGAAGTGTAGTATTGGAAAATGAATCGATTGCATTTACTTGTGACCAAGATGGAGATTCTACAACACATTCTTATCCAAGATTAGGCTCAGACCCTTATGCTGGAAAATCTATTGAGATTACTTCAGTTGGAAATACATCACACACAGTTACAAATGCACCTTATAACGCAGTAACTGGTGATGTTACTTTAACAATAGCTGGACATGGATTTAGTAATGGTGATTATATAAAAATTGATGACAGTGGTTTAACTTATACTTGTGTATTGGATGGTAACACTGTAACAAAATCTTACCCAAGAGCTGGTTATGATTATCCTTCTGGAAGATGGTTACCAATATCAAACGTAACTACTGACACATTTGATATTAATATAGGTTCCTCTTCCTACACAGGTACACATACATTTGTATCTGCTACTGTTGGTGGAATAAAAAGACAAACTGGGACATTTACAATTAATGTAGGTGATGCGGGAAGTGCTAAAAATTCTATTCATACATTTGTATCATCATCGGTGAATTCGGTAAAACATTTACCACAATCACCACATACATTTATATCAGCATCTCGTTCAGCAATACAACATTTACCTCAATCGAATCATACATTTGTAAGAACAAATACTAATTCGGTGAGTACTTTACCAATATTAACTAAAACTATTGATGGTTTAGTTAAAAGAGGAAGTGGTACACAATACACTTCTTCACTAATTGGTTCAGAAACTCTTATATCTAAATTATCATCTTCATTTGAAACTGTATTAGATATTATAGAATTTGGAACTGGTTCTACTCCAACCACAGCAACGTATGACCCTGCTGATGGTGATTTTGTAATGACTATTCCAAATCACAAATTTAAGAAAGCAGATAGTATCTATTTAAAGCCTGAATCATTTGTATTCACTTGTACGATGGATGATAATAAAACTGAACACAAATTACCTTCAGTTGGACAACCTGCTTACAATAACAAATTAAGAATCAAATCGGTAACCAATAATACTATAACTGTAAATGTTGGTAAATCAGGTCCTAATGTAGAATGGACTCCTTCAACTGCTAGTTATGACCCTGCTACTGGTGATTTTGTAATCACAACTGGTACTCATAGTTTAAGTGTTGGGGAAGGGATTATTTTAGATACTGGTTCATTTGCATTTACTTGTGATATGGACAATGACCAATCAGTTAAATCCTATCCAAGATTAGGAATAGACCCATACGCTGGTCGTTCAATGATTATAACGGATGTTACTGATACAACAATGACTGTTAATGTTGGTATATCTGGACCAAATAAATACTTTACTCCTTCTAATGTTAATTACAACGCATTGAGTGGAGATATGGTAGTTACAGTTGGTCAACATGGATTAGGTGTAAATAGAAGTGTAGTATTAGAAAATGAATCTTTTGCTTTCACTTGTGACCAAGATGGGGATTCAACTACACATTCTTACCCAAGAAGTGGTTCTGACCCATACGCTGAACAATCGATATTAATCACATCAGTTGGTACAACATCACATACTCCAACAAACGCACCATACAATCCAACAACTGGTATTGTTACACTTACTATTTCATCACATGGATTTAGTAATGGTGATTATATTAAAGTGGATGATAATGCACTAACTTATACTTGTGTATTGGATGGCAATACTGTTGAGAAATCATATCCAAGACCTACAATAGATTATCCATCTGGTAGATGGTTAGAGATATCAAACGTAACTACTGATACATTTGATATTAACATAGGTTCTTCATCATATGTTGGGGCACATACATTTGTATCTGCTACATCTAATGGTATAAAAAGACAAGATGGTACATTTACAATAAACGTTGGAGATGGAGGAAGTGCAAGTGGTTCAATACATACATTTGTATCTGCATCAAACAACGCTATTAAACATGAACCACAATCTATTCATACATTCGTATCAGCATCGAATGGAGCAGTAAAACATTTACCACAATCAGTTCATACTTTTGTTAGAACACAAAATGAATCAGTAAGTGTTATACCTCCATATGTTGATAATACCGAAGAGGCAATTGCAGTAAGTAATGTTTCACAATATGTAACATCTTCAATTTCGGCATCTGCTAGTGATATTTCATTCATTTCAGAATCATTTGAGATTGTAACTAAAATTATAGAATTTGGTAGTGGTTCTTATGAATCATCATCATTATATGGAAGTGAAGTAACTTCATCAACAACTGTTGCAGCTTACAACTTACTAAAACAAAATATTGATTTCATTAAAGAAGAAACAATAGCTTATTTATCATCTTCTTGGTCAACTGCATCTTATGATGAAGATAAATGTATGAGAGATGTTGCTGGTATTGTTAGTGGAGCAGCTGAAGATTTAATCCATAACGTTTATTCAGCATCTATATTTAATGGTAAATTCTACTTAGAATATCCATCACAAGCACAAGGTTCACAATTGAATCAAACATTAGATGGAATTAGATACGCAAGTAAAGTAGCACAAAAAGTAGCATCAAACGTAACATTCTCATCCCCATCACAGGATAGATTAGATACACAAATTATTATAAACAATAACAAAGAGTTTATTAAAGAAGAAGCTATATCATTCTTATCAGCTTCTTGGAGTGGTTTTGATTACCCGGAAAATACTTGTAAGCGAGATGTAGTACATATCTTAGATGCATCTATTACTGATATTGTATATGGTGGTAATGAACGAACAATTAATGCTGGTGTATTCTATTGGAAATATCCATCAGAAGCAACTGGTTCTCAATTGTTCCCAACATTAGATGGTATTGAATATGCTGGTGAAGTTGCACAAAAAGTAATTAGTGGAGCAGTATTTGTACCACCAACTTCTGATAAAGTAAACGCTTACAACTTAGTATTAGAAAATAGAGATTTAATTCAGAATGAAGTAATCGAATATGTTTCATCTTCTTGGAACGCAGCCAATTACGATGATGTAAAATGTAAAAGAGATACGGGATATATAATAGATGCAGCAATTACTGATTTATTGTATGGTGGAAATGAGAGAAGTATAATTGCTGGAGATTTCTATTACAAATACCCATCACAAGCACAAGGTTCACAATTAGACCAAACTGTTGATGGTATAGTTCATGCTCAAAGATTATCTGATAAGGTAATGAGTAATACTATATTAGTAAATCCATCAGTAGAAAGAGAAGGATTATATCAAACGATAGAACAAAATAGAGAATTGGTTCAAGCTGAAGTAATTGCTTACATCTCATCTTCATGGGTTGGATTTGATTATGATGAAGCTAAATGTAGTAGAGATGTTGGACACATTTTAGATGCTGTATCTACCGATTTAAGATATGGTGGAAATGAAAGAAGTGTTGTAGCTGGTGAGTACTATTATTTATATCCATCAGAAGCAACAAGTGTTCAAAAAACACAAACTATTGATGGTATAATACATGCAGCTAACTTAGTTCAAAAACTTATTCAGAATGTTGTATTGGTACAACCTTCAGCAACTAAATTAAGTATTTGGAATACAATTAGAGATAATAGAAGTTTAATTCAAAAAGAAGTAACTGAATATATTGATTTCAAATATCCATTCTTTGCATACAATAGAGAAAAATGTAGAAGAGATGTTGGACATATCTTAGATGGTGTTGCAACTGATTTCTTATGGGGTGGTAACCAAAGAAGTGTTAAGGGTGGAGAATTCTACTACTTATTCCCTTCTGAGGCAACTACTGTACAAAAGGATGAAACTATTGATGGTATTCTTTACGCTAAGAATTTAGTTACTGATATAATTACACAAAAGCAATTTACTCCAACAACGGCAACATACGACCCATCAAATGGAGATTTTGTAATGACAATTCCAAATCATAATTTAGATGATAGGGATGAAATTTATATCAAACCAGATTCGTTTGTATTCACTTGTACAATGGATGATAACAAAACTGAACATAAATTACCTTCAGTTGGTCAACCTGCGTATAATACTAAATTAGGAATTAAATCTGTAACTAATGATACTATAACTGTAAACGTTGGTAAATCAGGTCCTAATGTACAATTTAATCCAACCAACGCATCATATGACCCAGCAACTGGAGAATTTGTAATCACAACTGGTACTCATAGTTTAAGTGTTGGTGAGGGTATCGTATTAGATACTGGTTCGTTTGCATTCACTTGTGAAATGGACAACGACCAATCTGTTAAATCTTACCCTAGATTTGGAATAGACCCATTTGCAGGTCGTTCAATGATTATAACTGATGTTACTGATACAACAATGACTGTTAATGTTGGAGTATCGGCTCCGAATAAATTATTTACACCAACTGATGTTGATTACAACGCATTGAGTGGTGATATGATTGTAACTGCTGGGCAACATGGATTGGGAATAGGAAGAAGTGTAGTATTAGAAAATGAATCATTCGCATTTACTTGTGACCAAGATGGAGATTCAACTACACATTCATACCCAAGATTAGGTTCAGACCCTTATGCTGAAAAATCAATAGTTATTACTTCAGTTGGAACTACATCCCATACTATAACTAATGCACCTTATGATGCATCGACTGGTGATGTTACTATAACAATATCTAATCACAATTTCAATAATGGAGATTATATCAAATTGGATAATAATTCTCTAACATACACTTGTGTATTAGATGGTGATACTGTTGAGAAATCATATCCTAGAGTTGGTTATGATTACCCATCTGGTAGATGGTTAGAAATTTCAAATGTAACAACAAATACATTTGATATTAATATAGGTTCTTCATCATACACATCAGCTCATACTTTTGTATCGGCTACAACTAATGGTTTAAAAAGACAAACTGGAACATTTACTATAAATGTAGGAGATGGTGGAAGTGCTTCTGGTTCAATACATACCTTTGTATCAGCATCAACAAACGCTGTAAAACACTTACCACAATCAGTACATACATTTGTATCAGCATCTAATGGAGCAGTAAAACACTTACCTCAGGCGGGTCATACTTTTGTTAGAACTCAAAATAACTCAATAAGTGTTTTATCTCAATTAATAACTAAATCTCCATCAAAGGTATCTAATACCGATGGAAACATTAAAGTAACATCTTTTGAGGCTGTAACATCTTCAATCGCATTGAGTGGTTCTTATAAAACTGAAGTTAGTGAATCTTACGGAGTTGTAACTGGAATTATAACTGATGGTATAAATTCATTTACTCCTACTAACGCTACTTATGACCCATCTAATGGTGATTTTGTGATGACTATAAATGAGCATGGATTAACAACTGATAATGGTGTTTACCTAAGACCAGAATCATTCACATTTACTTGTGATATGGATGGTAATAGAAGTGAACATAATTTACCTTCAGTTGGACAACCTTCTTATAATAAGAGAACTAAAATCAAATCGGTAACCGAAGATACTATAACTCTTAATGTTGGTAAATCTGGTCCAAACGTAGAATACAATCCAACAACTGCATCTTATGACCCAGCAACTGGTGATTTTGTGGTAACTGTAGCAAGTCATAGTTTAAGTGTGGGTGAGGGTATCATTATGGTATCTGAATCATTTGCTTTCACTTGTGATATGGATGATAACCAATCAGTTAAATCATATCCAAGAGTTGGAATCGACCCGTATTCAGTACGTTCAATTCCTCTAACGGCTGTAACTGATACTACAATGACATTTAATGTAGGAGTATCAGGTCCGAATAAATATTTTACACCTGTATCTGCTTCATATAACGCTCTAAGTGGAGATATGACTCTGACTGTTTCTGAATCATTTGGACTGGGAATCGGAAGAAGTGTAGTATTAGAAAACGAATCTATCGCATTCACTTGTGATATGGATAGTAACTTAACTACTCACTCATACCCAAGAAGTGGTTCAGACCCGTATGCAGAACAATCAATCGTAATTAGTTCAATTGGTAAAACAACCCATAGTGTAACTAATGCACCATATAATTCTGCAACTGGTGATGTAACTATTACAATCGCTAATCATAATTTTGATAATGGAGATTACATCAAATTAGATGATAATTCATTAACTTATACTTGTGTATTAGATGGTAATACAACTACAAAATCTTATCCAAGACCTAACTACGATTATCCAAGTGGNAGATGGTTNGAAATTTCAAATGTAACAACAAATACATTTGATATAAACATNGGTTCATCTCCATATGTAGGTTCTCATACATTCGTATCAGCAACTACTAACGGATTAGAAAGACAAGATGGAACGTTTACAATTAATGTGGGTAATGCAGGAAGTGCTTCTGGTTCAATACATACATTTGTATCATCTTCTGATAGAGCAGTAAAACACTTACCTCAATCATTACATACATTCGTATCTTCATCTAATGGAGCTATTAAACATTTACCACAATCAAATCATACATTTATTAGAACGGAACAAAGTTCAGTAAGTACTGTACCTGTTTTAAGTGAATCGATTGAAGGATTAATTAAAATTACTGATACACCACAATTTACATCAGTACTTAGTGGTAGTGAAGTTGAATCTGCATTTATAACGAGAAGTGTAGGATTCATTAATGATATAATTAAATTAGGAACTGATAAAACTTCATTCGCATTAGCAAAATGGTACGATGATACTTTAGATACTCCTCAGAATTTAACAACGGGTTCTTATACTCAAATAGTTGGACCTACATTAGATTCAGAATACAACAATGGTTCAATTATATCTTTAACTGGTGATGGTAGTGATTTCTTCAAAAAAGAAGTTACGGTCAATGGTGTAAGAATTGTTGTAGCCGGTGATGTTGGTGGACAAACTGCTGTACCTGATACATTTACTGAGAAAGTTGCTCGTATGTTTGAATTATTTACTGACCCAAGTGGTTCGGGAATAAATGAAACATTCCAAAGAAATTTAATTAAAACATTAAGTGGTGATAGTGGAACTTACCACGCTGGATTACCAACTATACAAAGAGTAGCAAGAGGAGCTGGAAGTGATTATACTCCAAACTTCCTTGATGATGCTGGTATTTTATATTGGAACTTAACAAACTTGTTTGATACTCATGTAGAGAACGATATGGTTTGGTATCTAAACTCAACAGGTGATATATCTGGTTCTGGTGATATAGATGCACAAGAAGTAATTGAACACATATTCCACACATTACATATGCATGGTTTACCTGCAGATGATATAAAACTATATTCTTATTTGGCATCTGATTGGCAGACTGGTGATTTATATCTTGCAATGGAAGAGGCATATGATGCTGGATTGTGGGATTCATCGGGATATGGTGGTAATAGTTGGAAAACTGATTCTGATGCATTTGAGGTAGCTGCTAAAGAATATCTATATTTGTTAAACTTCGCAATGTTTGAATATACCGATTTATGGGAAAATGGAAGTCTTTCTCCTGAGTGGGATGATTCAATGAGAACACAAGCTGGAATTTTAGCAAATAACCCATTAGGTTATACATTCCATAACACATATATTTCACCTACAATTAGTAAACCATCATTGGCAACTATTAGAAGTATATTCCAAGATGGTGATTTGGGTGACCCAACAATAGCAGGTGAATCTGGATATGTTGTAACTCCAACTGGAACTTATACAACTGATACTGAATTTGGTATCGTAAGTTCATCATTTGGTCAAATTATTAATATCATCGAAAATGGTACTGGTTCGTTTACTCCATCAACTGCAACTTATGACCCATCTAATGGTAACTTTGTAATTACTATTTCAAATCACAACTTAAATGTTGGTGATGAAATTTATATAAGACCTGAATCATTCACATTTACTTGTGATATGGATGGTAACAAAACTGAACACAATTTACCTTCAGTTGGACAACCTGCTTATAGTGGTGTATTATCTATTACATCTAAAACTACAAATACTATAACTGTAAATGTAGGAGCATCTGGTCCAAATAAATCATTTACTCCAACTAACGCTACTTATGACCCATCTAATGGAGATTTCGTAATCACAACTGGAACGCATAACCTAAGTATAGGAGAGGGTATTGTATTGGATACTGGTTCATTCGCATTTACTTGTGATATGGATGATAATCAATCTATTAAATCTTATCCGAGATTAGGTATAGACCCATTTGCGGGTCGTTCAATGAAGATTACTTCAATAACTGGAACTACAATGACAGTTAATGTAGGAGTATCGGGTCCAAATAAAACATTTAAACCTGTATCTGCTTCCTATAATGGATTGAGTGGAGATATGGTTCTTACTGTTAGTGAATCATTTGGATTAGGAGTTGGTAGAAGTGTAGTATTGGAAAATGAATCGATTGCATTCACTTGTGACCAAGACGATAACGCTACAACGCATTCTTACCCAAGATTAGGTTCAGACCCTTATGCTGGTAAATCTATAAAAATAACTTCAGTTGGAAAAACTTCACACACACCAACCGATGCACCATACAATTCGGCAACTGGTGATGTTACTATAACAATCGCTGGACATGGATTTAGTAATGGTGATTATATTAAGATTTCTGATAATGGATTATCTTATACTTGTATATTGGATGGAAATAGTGTTAAGAAATCATACCCAAGACCTAATTACGATTATCCTTCTGGAAGATGGTTAGAAATTTCTAATGTAACTACTAATACATTTAAGATTAATATAGGTTCTTCATCATATGTTGGTGAACACACATTCGTATCAGCATTGGAAAATGGTATTGAAAGACAAACTGGAACATTTACAATTAATGTAGGTGATGCTGGAAGTGCTTCTGGCTCGGTACACACATTTGTATCATCATCAGCTAACGCTGTGAAGCACGAACCACAATCAGTTCATACATTTGTATCTTCATCTATTGGAGCAGTTAAACACCTACCACAATCAGTTCATACATTTGTTAGAACAACGGAAAATTCAATAAGTATTTTACCAGCGGTAGTAAATAATACAATAAATCATATTAAAGTAACTGATACTAATCAGTTTACTTCTTCAATTAATGGTTCTATAACTGAAATCAATAAAGTAAAATCATCTATTGGTACAATAGAGGATATATTACAAAATGGTGTATCTGTTAAACCAAATGTTGTTAAGAATAACTCAAATAAAAATAACTTAATTAAAGTTACTGATGCAGTACAAATAACATCAGAATCATTTGGAGATAGATTACAACAAAGATTGATTTCATCATCAATTTCAATTGTAACTAATATTGTTCAAAATGGAACTGGTTCATTACCAACACTTGTTGAGTATGGGACTCCATCTGATTCACCAAAAACATTAGCAGCTTATAACTTACTAAAAGATAATATTGAATTTATCCAAAGTGAAAGTATCGCTTATTTATCATCTTCTTGGTCAACTGCTTCATACGATGAAAGTAAGTGTAGTAGAGATATTGGAGGAATTATAAGTGGGGCAGCTGAGGATATGTTACATAATGCAAATTCTGCATCTATATTCAATGGTAAATTTTACTATGATTTCCCATCTCAGGCACAAGGTGCACAATTACAACAAACTTTAGATGGTATTAATTATGCTGGTAGATTAGCAGAAAGTATTGTAAGAGGATATACATTCCAAACTGCATCCGCCGTAGTTAGTGGTTCTTATGAGTTAATAAGAAACAATAGAGAGTTTATTGAAAACGAAACAATTGCATTCCTTTCATCTTCTTGGGATGGATTTACTTACAATGAAACAACTTGTAAGAGAGATGTAACTCATATTATAGATGCAGTTTCTACTGATTTACTATATGGTGGAAATGAAAGAAGTGTAAACGCAGGAGATTACTATTATAGATACCCATCAGCAGCAATAATTGGTGGTGTACCAAATGAGAATAAACAAAAAGACCCAACTGTAACTGCAGTAGATTTTGTACAAGGATTTGTATCAGAAATTGTAAGTGGAGCAATATTCCAAACTGCATCAAATGAAGTTGA
>JGI20152J14361_10001027_pt1 | contig 18816 bp, 21 predicted proteins | sample COG_02_FD_14361 | JGI IMG/M metagenome (IMG submission 14361)
AAATTCTTTTCCGTGTCTCGGTGCCATGTTATGTCTCCTTGATGGCCAGTGTGCTATCAAGTGCTCGAAACTTTCTACGGACAAGTCCATTTACGATATCATATGAACTGGAAAAAGGTTTGGAAATTTCAGAACTTAAGAAAGAGCCAAAGGTTTGGCTCTTTCTTTTAGTGTTTGTGTCAATTCAAACAGCAAACTTATGATTGTGATTTTTATTCCTTGGACGCTAAGAGCGTTAGCACATATCCGACACCCATCGCTATCCAATGTGTATACGGATAAATAGTATCGGACAGCGCGATACCCATTTCTCCATATAAATCTGTTCCTATCCAACTCAGTCCAAGATCCAGAAATCCCCATGCAATGAGCGCGTAACCAATATATTTCAACATAAATTATTCCTCTTTAATGTATCGAGAGAATTACTGTAGAAATTTCAATTGTATACTCTTGATTAAGCGTGCAACGCACATACCTGATGGGCGTTGCAAAAATGCTTTATCCAACAAAGGCTTTTTCAACCACATAGTGAGATGGGGAAGAATTTGAACCTTCTTCCATGCCAGCGGCTTCGCAAATTTCTTTGATATCGTTGTTCAGCCCCATTGACCCGCAAACCATCAAACGATCAGTCTCTGGGTTCAATGGTGGCAATCCTAAATCAGCGGCAACAATGCCATTTGATAAAAGTGTCGTGATACGACCCATTTTTGGACTCTGTTCACGTGTGGATGTTGGATAGTATTTCAACTTGTCGCCAACAAATTCGCCAATCAAAGGATCATCAGCCAGGCCATTGATCAAATCGCGCCCATAAGTCAGCTCGTCAACTTCACGACAAGTGTGGCACATGATTACTTCTTCATAGCGTTCATACAGATCAGGATCACGCATCAAGGATGCAAACGGCGCTATGCCTGTACCTGTAGCGATAAAATACATGCGCTTCGCAGGTAACAATGCATCCAGAACCAATGTCCCGACAGGTTTTGGGCGCACGATGACTTCGTCGCCAACTTTGATGTTCTGCAATTTGGATGTCAGTGGGCCGTCTTGGACTTTGATGGAATAAAATTCCAGCTCTTCGTCCCAACTGGGTGATGCAATTGAATAGGCACGCAACAATGGTTTGCCATTATCACCCATCAAGCCAATCATCACGAACTCGCCAGAGCGAAAGCGTAATGAACGTGGGCGGGTCAGGCGGAACGAAAACAATCGATCCGTATAATGTTGCACTGCTGTTACTGTTTGCGCATCTGGCAAAACGGGAGTTGGTCTGGTCAAGGGAGATTGCTCGTTCATTGTAAATGTCCTTAGAGGAATAAGGGAATTCTGGACGGATATCCAGATTGTTATTATGCCGTTTTCTGCAAACGGTCTAGATAGCCATGTTGTGTCCAATCAGCGCGGTCTAACCACTGTTGTTCGGGTTGTCGCGTCGCCATATCGGTGCTGATTTCAATTTCGTCAAAACCGCAACGACGCGCCATAGCATATTGATCTGCCAAAACGTGGCCATAGGCACGTAATCGGCCCGTATACCCAAGCAAACGCAAGTGACGTGCTAATGTGAAGCCACGCCCATCTGCTGAATTTGGAAATGCAATACGGATCATTGCGGCATCTGTGAAAAAGGGGATCAGATTTTCTGGATCAGCTGTGTTCGCCATGTCGATGGCATAACCAGCTTCGCGATGGGACCGCGTCAGGTTGGTATCATCCCACGCCTGAAATCCGTCGGTCCAGTTGTCATTTGTAAACCCAGTGTCTGTTACAATAACACTCATATTATATCTCCTCTTGTGTGGCGCCGTTTTTTCCAAAATGGATGCCACATTCTGTTTTTTCACTGCCTGCCCAACGCCCAGTACGCGGGTCTGCGCCATCTGCAACCTTGGTTGTACATGTTGTTGGAGAGCATCCAATCGATGGATAGCCTTGGGCCACCAATGGATGATGGGGCAGGCGATTATTTATGATGTAATCTTGTAGGTCTTCGCGGCGCCAATGCGCCAATGGGTTGATTTTGATCCGGTGATCGTTTTCGTTTTCAAATAAATCCAAAGTTTGTCGTGTACCAGATTGAAAACGTTTACGTCCTGTTATCCATGCATCAAATCCAGAAAGCGCCTCTTGTAACGGGCGTGCCTTGCGCAAATCACAACATGCAGCGGTATCTGCTAAATGTAAGCGCCCGAATGGGTCTACACGCTGAACATCATTTGCAGTTGGTGAAATACGCCTGACATCGGTTAAACCCAATGTTTTCGCCACCTGAATTTGATAGCTCAAAGTTTCGGGAAACAACATTTCAGTGTCGATGAAAACAACGGGTGTTGTGCGATCAATGATCGAAATCATATGCAACAATACAACCGATTCAGCACCAAAGGATGACACCATCGCAACCTGCCCAACAAGGGGATCGTTTAATGCATGGCTAAGCACTGGTATCGCCGCATGATGGCGATACTGATGGTTCAAGTCGCTTACGCGATCCGCAACTGAGTTTTGAAAAGCTTCAAAAGGCATCTATTCTGCTGCAACCTTTGCTGGTGGATACAGTGCCAATTTAAACGGCTCAACGCCCATACGTTTATATGCATCAAGGAAGGTTTCGGTGGAATCTTGGCGCAAATCTAAATACGCCACAATGATACGTTCCACGGCGGGTATGATGTCATCATACGAAAAACCAGGCCCAGCGCGTTCGCCGATGTTGGCGTCTTGTGTGCCATCACCACCCAACGTGATTTGATAGTTTTCAACGCCTGCGCGATCCAATCCCAAAATTCCAATATGCCCAACGTGATGATGCCCGCATGCATTGATACAGCCGGAAATCTTGATTTTTAGAGGGCCAATATCGTTTTCCAGCTTCAATTCATCAAACCTTGTTGCGATTTGTTGTGCAATTGGGATCGAACGTGCTGTCGCGAGCGCGCAATAATCCATGCCAGGGCAGGCGATGATATCGGAAATTAAACCAATGTTTGCCGTCGCCAGTTCCACGTCCTTCAACGCTTGGTAAATCGTATACAGGTGGCTTTTATGTACGTGAGGTAAAATCACGTTCTGTTCGTGGCTGATACGTAATTCATCATGGCCGTATTTACGGGCCAAATCCGCCATGACGCGCATCTGCGCTGACGTCGCGTCGCCAGGTGTTTGTCCGTGCTTTTTGATGGAGATCGACACGATTGAATACTGGTCATTCTTGTGTGCGGACAAGTTGGTATCAACGAATGACCTAAATGCCGGATCAGTGCGGTAAGCCGCGTTAAAATCATCAAATGGCGCAGAAATATAAACCGGTGGTTCGAAAGCTGCTTCCAGTTCTGTTAACAGTTCTTGATCAAAACCGCCAAATGCAGCGCGTTGCAACACAAAACGCTCTTCGACCATTTCACGGATCTTTTCGATGCCATTTTCATGAACCGTGATTTTAATACGTGCTTTGTATTTGTTATCGCGGCGCCCTAAAACGTTATAAACCTGCATGACGCTTTCAATATATGGCAGCAGGTCCGCGCGCGGTAAAAAATCACGCAGAACCTTGCCGATCATTGGTGTGCGACCCAATCCGCCGCCAACGATCACTTCGTAGCCAGCATCACCGGCATCATTGCGCACCATACGTAGGCCAATATCATGTGCCTTGGTTACGGCGCGATCATTGGGCGCACCAGTAATTGCGATTTTAAATTTACGGCCCAAAAAGGCGAATTCTGGATGATCAGTAGACCATTGACGTAGCAATTCCGCTGTTGGGCGTGGGTCTTCGATTTCGTCGGCGCTGGCACCTGCGAAATGATCCGCCGTTACATTGCGAATACAGTTACCAGATGTTTGAATGGCGTGCATTTCCACATCTGCCAAATCCTGCAAAATATCGGGCACATCATTCAATGTTGGCCAGTTAAACTGAATGTTTTGGCGCGTTGTAAAATGCCCATACCCACGATCATATTTGTCGGCAATCATTGCCAATTGATCCATTTGCGCAGAACGCAACGTGCCATATGGGATCGCGACACGCAGCATGTAGGCATGTAACTGCAAATAAAGACCATTCATCAGGCGAAGTGGCTTGAATTCATCCTCTGTCAAAGAACCATCAATGCGACGCTCTACTTGTTGACGAAACTGATTAACGCGGGTTTGATTGAAATCTTTGTCGAACTGATTGTAGCTATACATTGCTGTTCTCCTGCTTGCCGTGGATATAGTTTGACGGACCACGGGTGCGAAATTCTTCTCTGAAATGGGTGGGTGTTGGATGACCGTTGCGCATTTCCGCATTGGCCAAATATGGACCAACAAATAGGTCTGGCTGAGTTTTGGCATGTGCCAATTGGTTGTTTGCTTCGATTTCGTCGTTAAACAAAACGGCGTCTTGGTGGTTTGAAACCCATTGACCATCACGGCCAAGGTAGACAACGTCACCTTCTAGTAAACGATTTGCGGTTAGGACTTTGGGGCTAAATGCGCGGGCCATTAGGAACCTACCATTTCTTTTTGATATAAGTGCTGTGGGTGTTTTTGATACAATCCAACATGGCGTAAGTTTACGACTGCGGATTGATCGTTTGAAAATTGAAAAGGCGGGTCGAGCGGAATACCTTTGACGACCTCATAAGAAATACCTTGGCTGTTTAGCTTCGACATTTCTGCGAATACGCCTTTGTTCTGCGCCAAATCACCAGAGACTAGACGTATAACTTGATTGCCTTTTGATACATGCTGTGCGGTGATCGAATTTAGCACTGAAGTTGCTGTCGTTTTGTTTACAGCGTGTAGAATAGCTTCTCTTCGAACCAGTTCTAGAATTTCCTTGGGCGTTGAATGGTCGTGGATGATGACGTCTGCATTGTGCAATATATTGCGCGCTTTCAGCGTCAGTAAATCCGCGTCACCATTCCCAGTCCCCATAAAATGAACGCGACCGATTTCAGCTTGCTCATTCAATTTGGCATCTAACATGGTGTCGAGCAGCTGCGTGGTTGCCGCCTCTCCGTTTAGTGCCAACGTATTTGGGCCTTTGTAAAAGTAAAATTCTGACCAAAATGCACGGCGTTTACGACCCATTGGTAATGCGTTGGCTTTTGAGCGAAATTTTTGTCCAATTCGGGCAAGCACACCAAGCGAAGCCGGTAATGTTTCTTCTAGTTGTTGTTTGATTTTACGCGCCAACACAGGCGCTGCACCCTCGGTCCCAATTGCGATGGTAACAGGTGATCTGTCAACAATTGCAGGTGTGATAAAATCGCTGTCTTTTAGGTTATCAACGATATTTACCAATGCACCCGCTGAACGGCCAATACTTGCTGCATGGGCGTCTACTTCATCGTCCTCGTTCGCGGCGTACAACAAAACGGCGTTGTCTGCGTCACCGTTTTTTAAGGTGCGTGGAATGTAGGTGATTTTCTTTTCAATCGCCCATTGAACGATCTGTTCGACTGGATTTAACCCAAGAACCAAGACATCAGCCTTTGTTTTTAATATCAAGCGAAGCTTTGCAACGGCGCATTCGCCCGCTCCGGACACGACGACGCGCTGAGCGGTCAGTTCAAGGAATATTGGGAAGTGTCGCATGTTATGCCCTTTCAAAGTACGCGACTTTTGTCACTTTAGGGAATAATATTCCAGTATATAAGAATGATACTTGATATTTAAGAATGATTTCCTGTATTGGTGGCGCAACATGTAACAATAGTTCGAAAATTGAGGAAAGTCAGAATGGCAATCACGTTGGATAGCATAGATCGTAAGATTTTAATGGAATTACAGACCGATGCTTCGCAATCTTTGGACGATATCGCCAAGAAAGTTGGCGCATCCAAAACACCTGTTTGGAACCGCATAAAGAAACTGCGTGAAACGGGTGTAATTAAACATCAAACTGTTGTCTTGGACGCCGATAAGTTGGGCTTGGAGGCCTGCTTTTTCGTACTCGTACGCACATCAGAACACGAACAATCTTGGCAAGAAGCGTTTCTTAGCGCGTTGTTAGAAAGAGACGAAGTTTTGGAAGCCCACAGACTGGCTGGTGATATTGACTATATTCTAAAAGTACGTGTGGAAAACGCAAAAGCCTACGATGCATTTTACCAAGCACTGATATCAGAGGTGAAAATATTCAATGTTACAGCGTTGCTTTCGATGGAAGAAATAAAATCTACTCAACGCTTATCATTGTGATTTAGCGCTTTGTCAGTTGTTCTGATTTTTTACGAACAATAACAGACCGCAAGTCGTGCATGGCTAACAATAATTCATCTGCCCATTCGTCCAAGCTTTCGTGGTCTGCTTTTGTTTGGTACCACTGTGCCGTAGAATTCATGGTATCGATGAGCCGATGAATGTCATCAGTTTGCCGTGTTGCAATAACTTCTTGGCGCTTCAAAATCCATTCTTCGATTTCGTGTAATTCATCCGCAGTAGGCGTGTGTTCCGCATGAGGGTTGATTTGCCCTTTGTTCAAATTTAAATTCGCAATGGGTTTGAAATCCAACCGCTTTTGACGGTTTTCCGTGTCGACGCGAAATACAGCGGCGCCATTGTCTTTTGTCCGAAAATACAGATTGCTGGGCTTGTTCATGTCGTATTCCTAAATGCTTTCGATGTACTTAATCTTTCATCCATTTATTTCAATGAACTACAAAATAATGCGATACGTTTACATGCCGCTATTAAATTTTCATCCGAAGTTGCGTAACTGATGCGAAATGCAGGGGACAAACCAAATGCGGCACCAAATACAACTGCAACGCCTTGGGCATCCAAAAGTTCAGATGCGAAATCTTCGTCGGTTTCTATACGTTTTCCTTCGGGTGTTTTTTTGCCGATAAGGCCTGTTATCGAAGGATATACATAAAATGCGCCCTCTGGTTTCGGGCAAACGATGCCATCAATTTCCTTTAACATATCTAAAACTAAATCTCGGCGGTGTTGAAAAACTGGAACACTGGTTGAAACATAGTCTTGGGGGCCATTCAGCGCTTCTAATGCTGCCCATTGAGCAATTGTATTTGGATTAGACGTGCTTTGTGATTGGATCGTTCCCATTGCTTTGATCAATTGAATTGGGCCTGCCGCATATCCAATGCGCCAACCGGTCATTGCATATGCTTTTGAAACTCCGTTGGTTGTGAGAGTGCGATCGTATAATGCAGGTTCGACCTGTGCAGGTGTGCAAAACTTAAAATCGTCATAGGAAAGATACTCATACATATCATCTGTTAAGACCCAGACATGGGGATGATCCATTAACACATCCGTCAATGCCTTCAGCTCATCCCAGTTATAGCCAGCGCCCGTTGGGTTTGAGGGAGAATTGAAGATGAACCATTTCGTACGAGGCGTGATCGCGGCGCGCAATGCGTCGGCGGTAAGTTTGAAATTATTCTCTAATTTTGCCTCCGCAATGACAGGCGTTCCACCACCTAGTAAAACCATATCTGGGTATGATACCCAATAGGGGGCAGGGATGACCACTTCGTCGTCGGGGTTTAATGTGGCCATCAGTGCATTGTATAAAACCTGTTTTCCACCCGTGGAAATACAAACTTGGTTTGGTGCATAGGTCAAATCATTATCACGCAAAAGCTTGTCGCAGACGGCCTGTTTTAATGTGGGCATTCCATCTGCTGCCGTGTATTTTGTTTTGCCGTCGTTGATGGCCTGAATTGCTGCCAATTTAATATTATCTGGCGTATCGAAATCGGGTTCGCCCGCGCTTAATGAAATTATATCCTTGCCACTTGCCTTAAGCGCGGCGGCCTTGGCTGTGATTGCCATCGTGGGAGAGGGTTTTACGTTTGAAAGGTTGTGCGAAAGGAAGGCCATAGATCGATACTCCGTTAATGAGGTAACTTTACCAAACTGCTGTCGACCCGCAAGGTATCGTTTTGGGTTGACCTTTGGGGCGCATAAATCTTAACACGCGACCAAGGAGAATTTGATGGAAGATCATGAAACACGTCTAAAGCGCCTTCGAATGAGGTCCTGGCACCGCGGTATCAAAGAAATGGATTTGATTTTGGGCGGATTTGCTGACACTGAAATGGCGGCCCTAACTGTTGATGAATTAAACGCGCATGAAATTATGATGTGCGAAAATGACCATGACTTGTATCAGTGGGTTTCAGGCCAGTCTCCTGTGCCAGAAGAACTGTCAGAGGCTATTGCACGTATTCGTGTGCATTTTTTGAAAACTAAGTAAAATACAACCTAAAACAGTCTCAATTTTAACCGCTTCTTTGAGTTTATGCGTCAAAAGCTAAAACATCAAAGTATTGGCGGAGAAAATAATGAGCATTTATGAACCGATTGTCGCAAAGCCAGAACATGGCCAATCAAGTGATTTCTTAAGCAATTATATGGATACATTGGCAATGGTTGAACGGCTTCACCGCCTGTTGCTGGATGTAATCAAGGACGAATTTGAACGGTTGGGTTTATTGGATATCAATTCCGTTCAAGCGTTGTTGTTGTTCAATATATCAGACAACGAAGTCACTGCAGGTGAATTGAAATCGCGCGGATATTATCAAGGTTCCAACGTTTCATACAATCTTAAAAAATTGGTAGAATCAGGGTACATGCATCACAAACGTTGTGAGGTTGATCGCCGTGCCGTTCGTGTGAAATTGACTGCAAAAGGATTGGAAGTCAGAACAATCGTTGGCGAACTGTTCGAACGTCATGCAGAAGGCATGTTACGGCGTTCAGTCCTTGAAGACGGCACATTAAAGGAAATAAACGGCGCTTTGCATCGCGTTGAACGATATTGGGCTGATCAAATTCGTTATATTTACTAGTGTTTCCCCTGCGGCGTTTTGGGGCTTAATTTTTGACGCAGAATAGTTTATTTGTGTGAATACTTACACTGCGGATCACATTATGAACTACGATAGCCAAATAGATAAAGCGTTGAATGCTCTTCATGAAGAAGGGCGTTATCGCGTATTTCAAGATATCAGTCGGATCAACGGCCGTTTCCCAAAAGCGAACTGGACGGACGCAGACGGCAAATATCAGGAGATCACCGTTTGGTGCGGCAATGACTATTTGGGCATGGGACAGAATCCAATTGTTATTGATGCTATGAAGGCTGGCATTGAACAAGCTGGCGTTGGTTCTGGTGGTACGCGCAATATTTCAGGAAACACAGTCTTTCACAAAGCATTAGAAGTAGAGTTGGCTGATTTACACAATACGGAAGCAGCACTTTTGTTTACTTCGGCGTACAACGCAAACGAAGCAACATTGTCTGCTTTACCAAAATTGTTCCCCAATTTAGTTATTTTGTCAGATGAGCTGAACCACGCATCGATGATCGAAGGTATCCGTCACGGAAATTGCGAAAAGCTTATTTTCCGCCACAATGATACTGCGCATCTGCGTGAATTATTGGAAACAATTGATCCAAGTCGCCCCAAAGTGATCGCTTTTGAGTCGCTTTATTCCATGGATGGGGACTTTGGTCCAATCGCAGAAATTTGCGACTTGGCCGATGAATTTGATGCGCTAACATATATTGACGAAGTCCACGCCGTTGGTATGTACGGCCCACGCGGCGCGGGTGTCTGCGAAATGCTTGGACTGTCTGACCGTATTGATATTTTCAATGGGACACTTGCCAAAGCATATGGTGTCATTGGCGGTTATATTGCATCAAGCGCGCGTTTTGTGGATGCTATCCGTTCATATGCGCCTGGTTTCATTTTTACGTCATCATTGCCACCTTCATTGGCCGCAGCGGCAACTGCATCGGTTAGCCACTTGAAAAATAATACAAAAATAAGAGAGCAACACCAAGACATTGCGGCGCAATTAAAATTGCGTTTCCGCGCCTTGGGGTTGCCATTGGACGATCACGGAAGCCATATTGTGCCTATCCATGTTGGTGATCCTGTTAAATGTAAGATGATTTCGGATCGGTTGCTGAATGATTTTGGAATTTACGTTCAACCAATCAATTTTCCAACTGTGCCACGTGGCACTGAACGCCTGCGGTTCACACCGTCGCCTGTTCATACACAGGATATGGTGGATGAATTGGTCTCTGCAATGGATCAACTTTGGTCGCATTGTGAACTCAGTCGGCTGAAAACCACCGCTTAACCTTTAATACTCCGCAGGGGCGCCTCTGTTGGATAAGTATGCTATAAGTCACACTATAAAGAGAGATTGAACGCTACGAATCGATCTCCAAGAGGCGAAAAAAGGTTGGGGTGCGGTCGCTATGGACCAAGTTTCCGAAAATGATGATCCGAAAGGGTTTGACGAATTTCATATTTCGTTGGGCGATAAGATGCGTGGCGAACGTGCAACTATGGGCAAATCGCTCGAAGATATCAAAGATGATCTGAAGTTACGGGTAGATATCCTTGAAGGTATCGAAAATTCCGATATTTCTGCATTCCCATCTCCAAGTTTTGTTGCGGGTTATGTCCGCTCATATGCCAATCATTTAGGTTTAGATTCCGAAGAATGCTTTTTGCAGTTTTGCGAGGAAAGTGGATTCGTTGGGTTGCAGGCCGAAATCAACGGCACTCAGGTTAAAAAGAAAAAGAAGAAATTTGGTAAACCAAACGGATTGTTGGATGATCCAATTTTAAATCCACGCGTCCCTAACAAGCCTATCAAAGCAGGTATCTTTGGTGGTGTATCTCCGTCTGGCATTCTATCATTGTTTGTTCTTGCTGGATTGATTGTTGGATTGGGATACGGCGGTTTGGCTGTGTTAAACGAAGTCCAGCGCGTGCAGTTTGCACCGGTGAATGAAACACCTTCTGTTATTCGATCTGTATCAACTTTGGGTGGCGAAAATACCGAAACATCTTCTGATGGCATACAAATTGCGACACCTATCCAGATGGCCGCCCTTGAAGAGTTTTATCGACCGACAGAATTATCAATGCCACGTTTAACGCCGCGCGATGGACCAATTTCAGGCATTGATCCTGCAAACTTTGGCGTATTTTCAGTGCCTTCACATACGAAACTGATCGCAAGTACCGAGGTTGTTCAACCACAAGTGACTGAACAAGGGCCCGAGGCCATGGATATCGTGGCGCTTAAACCTGCTTGGGTTCGTGTTTATACGCCTACGGGTGGTGTTTTGTTTGAGAAAATTTTGGATTCAGGTCAACGTTATCGTCTGCCTGAAGGTGTCAGCAATGCTTTGATGCGTGCAGGTAATTCTGGATCTGTGTATATCATGGTTGGTGAAAAAATGTATGGCCCTGTCGGTCAAGCAACGGGTGTTGCGCGCAAAGTACCGCTTGATCCAACACTCGTTTCGGAAACTTACGCCCTAATCGAAGATGGATTCGATCTGCCATTGTCTGCACCAATTAATGTGGATTTGACTGCGCAGGCTGTTCAATAAACGTGATGGGTTGATGCCCCTCGTTAAGGGTATATAACGCAGGTATATTAACTGTGGATCAAATACATGAGCCTTAATTCCATTCGACCGTGGCGCAACATTGAACGTCGTAAAAGTCGTCAAATTCATGTGGGCAGTGTTCCAGTTGGGGGTGATGCTCCAATTTCCGTACAAACAATGACGAATACATTGACGCATGACGCCAGTGCAACAATTAGGCAGATCATCGCATGTGCTGATGCAGGTGCAGATATTGTGCGTGTAAGTTGCCCAGATGAAGCGTCCACAAAGGCGATGCGTGAAATCGTCAAAGAGAGCCCTGTGCCCTTAGTCGCGGATATTCATTTCCACTACAAACGTGCGATCGAAGCCGCCAAAGCAGGCGTTGCCTGTTTACGGATCAATCCTGGCAACATTGGATCAGAAGAGCGTGTTCGCGAAGTAATACAAGCTGCGCGCGATTATGGTTGTTCAATCCGTATCGGTGTGAACGGCGGTTCGCTGGAAAAACATTTGTTGGATAAATATGGTGAACCTTGCCCTTCTGCAATGATTGAAAGTGGAATGGATCATATCCGCATCTTGCAGGACAATGATTTTCATGAATTTAAGATTTCGGTTAAAGCATCTGATGTTTTCATGGCCGCCGCTGCATACCAAGGTTTGGCCGAAGCGACGGATGCACCAATACATATTGGTATTACCGAAGCAGGGGGATTAACCAGCGGTACGATAAAATCGGCAGTTGGGTTAGGTAATCTGCTTTGGATGGGCATTGGCGACACCATGCGCGTATCTTTGTCAGCGGATCCGGTCGAAGAGGTCAAAGTTGGGTTTGAGATTTTGAAATCCCTTGGACTTCGACATCGCGGTGTAAATATTATTTCTTGCCCATCATGCGCGCGCCAAGGTTTTGATGTAATCGAAACCGTTGCAAATTTGGAAAGGCGTTTGGAACACATTAAAACGCCCATGTCTTTGTCCATAATTGGGTGTGTTGTTAACGGCCCTGGCGAAGCATTGATGACTGACGTAGGCTTTACGGGCGGTGGTGCAGGATCAGGGATGGTTTACTGGGCAGGTAAGCAAGATCATAAAATCGACAATGAAAAAATGGTAGATCACATTGTTGGCTTGGTTGAAAAACGCGCAAGTGAATTAGACGCAGAAGCGATTGAATGAATCCCATTTTGTTATTCATTATTGCAGTTGCTGTCGTTGCCATTCTTTCGCTTAGGTTTTGGCCCTTGAGTAATGCGGATTTTCACGTTGATCCATTTACAATAGATCCCCCAAACAGCCCCAATTTTTATCTAAGTAAAAACGAAGAGGGGATATTTAGTGTGCCAGCGCATTCGTTAGTACAAGCCCTTGAAAAAATGGTTGCGACGTTACCGCGTGTGACGCGTATTTCAGCGGGCAGTGATGGGTTATTCCATGTGACATATGTCAGCCGTAGCCTGGTTTTTGGCTTCCCTGACTTAATCTCTATAAAAATTTTGGAATCGTCACCAACATCATCAAAAATTAAACTATTTTCGCGTTCGCGATTTGGACACTCAGACTTGGGGGTAAATAGAGCCCGTGTTCAGGTTTGGTTGGCGACTTTGCGGGAGAACTTGGGAACTTAGGCACGATCTGCCTAGCTCGCGCCACATAGGATTGTTTAACGACATTTCACATCGAGCCATAAAATCACGATCACCTACCGACAAACAAATGACTTCGCCCAATTCCAACCGCTGGCCGGTTTTATCCGTGCAATAACAGTCAGGCCACTTTATTTCGGCGTCTTGTGCGTGTGCTTGGGTTACACTTATTGCAACCATCAGGAATGCAAAAAATTTGTACATAGGCCGCGTATAGCATAATTTCTTGGAAAATGCACGTCTGCTCTTGACCCCATGCATTTGAAGGGGGAAGACAGTCGGATGGTACCTGAAGATAAACTTGAACAAATCCGCGCACGTTTTGCATTTCTAGAAGCAAAAATGGCTGATGGATCAGCAATGGACGAAATCGCGACCCTGTCAAAAGAGTATGCGGATTTGAAGCCTGTCGTGGAACAAATCAACCAATATAATATGCTAGTTTCTGATATCGCCGACGCAGAACTCATGTTGGATGATCCCGAAATGCGCACTTTGGCGCAAGAAGAGCTTCCGACATTACGATCTGCCTTACCAGAAGCAGAACTGGCGCTGCAATTATCACTACTTCCCAAAGATGAAGCGGATGAAAAGCCCGCAATCATTGAAATTCGTGCCGGTACCGGTGGCGACGAAGCTGCTTTGTTTGCGGGTGATCTACTGCGTATGTACATCCGTTTTTGCGAAAGTCAGGGATGGAAGTTTGAAATTGTCGAGGGTAGAGAAACTGAGCTTGGTGGATATAAAGAAGTTATTGCCAACGTCAAAGGTGTCGGTGTTTTTGCACGTCTGAAATACGAAAGTGGGGTTCACCGCGTTCAACGTGTTCCCACAACCGAAAGTGGCGGACGCGTCCATACATCAGCTGCGACAGTCGCCATCATGCCAGAGGCCGAAGATATCGATTTGGTTATCCCAGCAACTGATATCCGTTTGGATACGTATCGGTCATCAGGGGCAGGTGGCCAGCACGTAAATACAACAGATTCAGCCGTTCGGATCACACACCTACCAACAGGTTTGATTGTAACAAGTTCCGAAAAATCCCAACACCGTAATCGCGAAATAGCGATGAATGTTTTGCGCACACGCTTGTATGATTTACAACGCCAGCAAGCCGATGATGAGCGTGCAGCGACGCGCAAAGACCAAGTTGGCACAGGCGATCGTTCCGAACGCATTCGCACGTATAATTACCCCCAAGGTAGGGTCAGCGATCATCGTATTAATCTAACGCTTTATAAGTTGGACCAAGTGATGCAAGGTGATTTGAATGAATTTATCGATGCCTTGACTGCCGATGACCAAGCGGCAAAATTGGCTGAACTTAATCCATAATGTTGCGTTTACGTGATGCAGTCGACGCAGGCATTGCGCGACTTACCCCGACTGTCGGAACAGATGCCCATTCCGATGCATTTGTTCTTTTGGCTTTTGCCACTGGGCGACAGATTGCATCGTTACGTTTGAACTTGGATGACGAAATAAAACCCGAAACCTTATCTATATTCGAGAGCGCTGTTGCTCAACGTTTGAAATTTCAACCAATCTCTCAAATAATCGGGTATCGCGAATTTTGGAAACACCGATTTAAAGTGACGCCTTCCGTTCTAGATCCACGCCCAGATACGGAGACACTTGTTGAACAAGCATTAGAGTTGGGGCCGTTTAAGTCGATCGTAGATTTGGGAACTGGTTCTGGCTGTATTTTGCTAAGTCTTTTGTCAGAGTGGCCATCGTCGCTTGGGGTGGGCATCGATGCGTCCGATGCGGCACTTGATGTGGCCCGTGATAATGCAGGCACGCTGTTCTTGACGTCGCGTACTGATTTTAGGATCGGCAATTGGTGTGATGGAATCCCTGAACGTTTTGACTTGGTTGTTTCAAACCCTCCCTATATTACCGAACGCGCGATGGATGCCCTGTCGAGAGATGTTAAGGACTGGGAGCCGCGGATTGCATTGACACCCGAAGGAGATGGTTTAGATGCGTATCGGGCAATCAGCAACGGGGCTAAAAACATTCTTAACCCCAACGGAGTATTGTTGTTAGAAATTGGGTTCGATCAGGGAACGACTGTCACACAAATGTTAATGGACCATGGATTTTTTGACGTACACCTGCATCAAGACATCAACGGCAAAGATCGCGTTGTGTCGGCAAGGCTGGCGCCACTATAGCGTTTGTATGCATTGTTTTCTTTGAATTAAAACCATAACTTTCAGCTTGTTTTCATGTTATTTATCACTATAACGGACGTAGACGATAAAGATGGCGATGCCTCTCGTCCTGTCCATACAACTACTTTCGGACTTTAGCGCATGATTGCGCAACACACCCAAAACAAGGCAATCAAAAACAATGAGACCTTCGAACAAGTCACGTTCCAGAAACAAAAATAATAACAACAATAATAACCGTCGCCAGAATCCTGGTAACGTGATCAACCGCGTTTTTGACAGTTCTGGACCAGAAGGACGTGTTCGCGGCACGCCGCAGCAAATTATTGATAAGTATCAATCATTAGCCAGCGATGCCGTTTTGTCGGGTGACCGCATTGCACATGAAAACTTTCTTCAGCATTCAGAACATTATTCACGTTTATTGGTCGAAGCTCAGCGTGAAATGGATGCCAAAAAAGAAGCGCAACAGCAGCAACAACAACACCAGCAGCAAAAGCAGGCATCTGTAACACCGGCACAACCTAATTCCAATGAGCAACCTGCTATTGAAGCTGCGCCAAACCAAGAAGTATTCCCTGGTGAATCAAGCGAAAGTGCACTGGTCGAAACACCAGAAAGCGGCTTGATTGATACGCCAGAAGCGTCAGCGCCTAAGAAAAACCAACGCCGCCGCGCACCAAAACCAAAGCCAGTTGAAGAACAGCCCGTTGTTCAAGAAAACGAAGCCTAAGAATTTATCAGCGCGCTGGATTTTCTAGCGCGCATGATAATGCACAAAATTGTTCCAATGATATCTCCTCGGCGCGTTGCGTTGGAGTAATGCCAACCGAATTCAAGATATCTTCAATTTGAGGTGCCAGCGATTTCAAGCTGGCGCGTAACATTTTGCGCCGTTGATTAAACGCTGTTGCGACTACACGTTCCAATACTTTTGCATTTGCAGGGAACTTGGGTTTTTCTAAACGCTCGATGTGCACAACTGCGGATGTTACTTTTGGCGGTGGTGTAAACGCTTGGGGTGGAATTTCCATCACTAACTTTGCATTGCAGCGCCATTGTGCCAACAATGCCAAGCGTCCATATGCTTTGCTTTTGGGTTGCGCGACAATGCGTTGAGCAACCTCTTTTTGAAACATCAATGTCAAACTGTCCCAATACGGTGGCCAGTTTTCTGGCGTCAACCAACGTATCAACAGCTCTGTTCCAACATTATAGGGTAGGTTTGCAACAACTTTTACGGGCGCATTTAAGTGTTGGGATACATCGACAGCCAAAGCGTCACCAAAAATGACATCAAGCCGGCCTTCGTAGTGTTCTTTTATTTGATCCAGCGCGGGGGTTAATCGTTGATCGCGCTCAATTGCGACAACACGGCGTGCGCCTTCGTGCAGTAATCCACGCGTTAATCCACCAGGGCCTGGTCCAATTTCCAATACATCGCAGTTCGAAAGATCGCCAGCTTGCCGCGCGATTTTACTGGTTAAATTTAAGTCTAGCAGGAAGTTTTGTCCCAATGACTTTTTGGCACTTAACCCATGTTCAGCAATAATGTCGCGTAAAGGCGGAAGGCCATCGATTGTATTATGTATCATTTTTCACCCTTGAATGAGCCATTTTATGTGCAGTCTTAAGTGCTGCAATCAGGCTATCTGGATTTGCAGTTGTTGTTCCAGCCAAATCAAAAGCTGTGCCATGGTCTGGGGACGTTCGGATAAATGGCAGCCCTAAAGTGATGTTCACTCCACCAAAGAAATCAATGGTCTTAATTGGGATCAAAGCTTGGTCATGGTACATGCAGACCGCAACGTCGTAACTTCTACGCGCCTGTGCGTGAAACATCGTGTCCGCAGACATGGGCCCCAAAATGTTCATTCCATTTGACCGCAGCGTTTCAAGAACTGGTGAAATAACGTCGATCTCTTCGCGCCCAAATGCGCCTTGTTCGCCGGCGTGTGGGTTCAAACCAGCAATTGCGATGCGCGGAGACATAATTCCAAAATCGCTAATCATGACATCGTGTGTCGTTTGTATTGTATATCGCAATAATTGAGACGTCATTTTTTTGGCAACATCAGCCAATGCGATATGGATGGTCACGGGCACAACGCGCAGTTCGTCGCAAGCAAGCATCATTACTGAATGCTCTTGTTTCGCCAAATGTGCCAAAAATTCAGTGTGACCTGGGAATGGAAACCCTGCGCCGTCTTGCAGTACCTTTTTGTGAATTGGGTTTGTGCAAATTGCACTTGCTTGATCTGAATTCACATAATCTACGGCGCGGGAAATGACGTCAATGATTGCACCAGCATTTGCTAATTGCATGCCATTTAGAGATGGTCTTTCGGGAAACGCGTGATGAATGACAGGCAATATTCCGGTTGGAACATCGTGTGCTTGTGAAGGGGATTCAATGAGTTGAATGGCATCTTCAGAGCCACGTGCCTTTAAATGCGTTACATCAGCGATTAGAAAAAAAGGAATAGAGCCTTTCAATTTTTGGGCCGCAACAAAGCATAAATCCAAGCCAACCCCATTGGGATCACCTGACGTCAGCGCGATTGGTTTGATCATTCGTAAGTGATAAAGGCGTCGCCTTTAAGCTCCTGCAAGTAGCCAGAGCCGAGGTTTGCGACTTTTTGACCAAATAGGCTTTCTCTAATAATTTCGCGTTCGCCCTCAACCAATTCTTGGTTTCGTGTGCACAGCATGACAACCATTTTTTGGCCATTGGCTTGTGTAACTATTGTCGTTTCTTTTGGATCAAGATTAGCCAAGGCAAGTGCAATATCTGCCGGCACTTCTTGAGCTGTGCCAGCGCCTTCTCCGAAAGTAGCTGACGATTTCTGTGCCGCAGCACGCATATCCAAGCACGTATCAACCGAACTACGCATTACACGCGCTTTGGCTGCTGCTCTTTTGCTATCGCTTTCAGCGGGCAAGGAAACGGTCGTATAACTCATGACGTCAGGTTTGGATTCCGCGCCCTTGGTTTTACGCGATGAACGCAGCTGAAATAACGCAACGTTACCACTCAGTGTAATAGGGCCTGTCACTTGACCTGGCTGCAGTGTCAGTAACTGAGCGACGATATTTGCGGGCAAGGCGCTTGAAGGTACCCAATCCAGTCTACCGCCTTTAGCCGCCGAAGGGGCGCCAGAATATTTTCGCGCGGCAGATGAAAATCCTGCTTGTCCTTTGATGGACCGCGAGAGACGTAACGCTAGTTTCGATGCACTTTCGCTACCACGTTGCCCGTCCGATAGAATGATTTCAGACAAAAGAAAATCTAACTGTCCTGCACCGTTTTGGAACGAAAGCGCGGCATCAATATCATCATCAGTAATCCGGGCCTGATTGACAAAACGTGCGCGTACGACACGCCTCCAGGTTAATCCTGCTTCAACAAATGCGCGATAGCTTTCTGGAGCAACGCCACGAGAGTTTAAAACCTCTAGCAATTGCGTAGTTGAAAGTTTACCGCGGCTTGCGAACTCATCCATGGCGGCTTGAACGTCTGCCTCGTTTGGTAAAACACCCAGTTCTTTGCCCGCCTGAAGATATAGCCGTTCTTCGATTAGCG
>JGI20152J14361_10001040_pt1 | contig 18716 bp, 16 predicted proteins | sample COG_02_FD_14361 | JGI IMG/M metagenome (IMG submission 14361)
GGTAACGCCGAGGATGATTTCGATATTCATGAGTAGCTACTTCTCCGTAATCAAATGTCTATGCCGCCAAACGACATAAAGCCTAGGGATATTAGGCCTACAGTGATAAATACGATGCCCAGCCCCTGAAGGCCTTCTGGAATATCGCTATATTTTAATTTTTCTCGAATTCCTGCGAGTACTACGATGGCCAGCGCCCAAGAAGTACCAGAGCCAAAGCCGTAAACAACACTCTCGGTGAAGTTGTAACCGCGCTCTGCCATTAACAATGAGCCACCCAGAATGGCACAGTTCACTGTAATCAGCGGCAAGAACACGCCAAGGGCGTTGTACAGTGCCGGCACATACTTATCGAGAAACATCTCCAGTATCTGCACGATGGCGGCGATTACGCCGATAAAGCACAGGTAGACCAAGAAGCTCAGATCAACGTCAGGCAGACCGGCCCAAGCCAGTGCGCCATCGGACAGCAGGTAACCGAGCAGCAGGTTATTTACCGGGACGGTAATGGTTTGCACTACGATCACTGCAATACCCAAACCGAATGCGGCGTTGATCTTCTTCGACAGCGCCAGGTAGGTACACATTCCCAAGAACAGACTCAGGGCGATATTGTCGATAAAGATCGAGCGAACTAACAAACTTAAATAATGTTCCATTAGGCAACCTCACTCGGACGGCTATTGGCGGTAATCTTAAAGTCCGGCTGTTCAACCTGGTCTTTCTTGCTGACGCGAAGAACCCAGATAAACAGACCAATTAAGAAGAAGGCACTGGGTGGCATCAACATCATGCCATTGGCCACATACCAGCCACCCTCAGTGCTGACCTGGAGGACTTCGTAGCCCCATAGCTTGCCTGCACCAAACAGTTCGCGGAAAAATGCGACGATCATCAGTACCACACTGTAACCAAGACCATTACCAATGCCGTCTAAGAAGCTCGGCAGCGGTGGGTTTTTCATGGCGAAGGCTTCGGCGCGACCCATGACAATACAGTTGGTAATAATCAGTCCAACAAATACCGACAGCTGCTTGCTGATGTCGTAGGCCACGGCCTTGAGCACCTGATCAACAACAATTACCAATGAAGCGATAATCGTCATCTGCACAATAATACGGATACTGTTGGGAATATGGTTGCGGATAAGCGACACAAACAGGTTTGAAAACGCCGTTACCACGGTCAGTGCCAGGCACATTACGAAGGCAACTTTCATACTTGAGGTCACGGCCAGAGCTGAACAGATACCGAGGATTTGCAAGGCAATCGGGTTGTTGTTCAGTACTGGTGCTAGAAGCGTATCTTTAGCTTTTGACACGATTAGGCCTCCCCTGTCTTAAGATTGCTGATCAGTGGTGAGAAACCTGAATCGCCTAGCCAGTAGCGCACTAGATTATCAACACCGCGAGTGGTCAAAGTAGCACCAGCGAGACCGTCGATCTGTGACTCGTATCCGTCACGGTTCATATCGGCCTTACCTTTTAATACAGTGATCGCCAGATCGCCGGAATTGTAGGCTTTCTTGCCTATCCAGCTGGCTTTCCAGTTAGGGTTGTCAATTTCGCCACCCAGACCCGGTGTTTCGGCATGCTCGTAGAAGCCAATACCGGCAACGGTTTCGAGATCCGATTCCAGTGCGATAAAGCCATACAGAGTTGACCAGAGACCATAGCCTTTAATCGGCAGAATGATTTTTTCCAGACCCTGTTCGCCTTCTACTATGTAGATAGTGGCGTAATTAGCGCGACGTCTGATCTTGGCAATGTCTTCGTCTCCGGACAGCGCAATTGACTGTGCCGGATCTTTAGAGGCTTTGCGTTGATCATAGACAGCGGGGTCAACTGCATCGCTAAAGCGACCAGTTTCCATGTCGACGATACGGGTAGTGATTTGCTGAAACTGAGTCTCAACATCAATACCGGCTTTTAATAAGCCAGCAGAGGCGAGAATATTGGTCTTTAAATCCAATATCTTGTTCGCGTCCTGCATCGGTCGCAGTATCACTGCAGCGCTGGAGACCACTACTGCGCAGACAACGCAGAGCAGTGCAGCAACACCGAAAGTTTTCTTGATAGAGTCACTAGCCACGGGCCAATCTCCTTTTAATATTTCCTTGAACCACTGCATGATCAAACAGTGGAGCAAATAGATTGGCAAACAGAATCGCCAGCATCATGCCCTCTGGGAAAGCCGGGTTGACCACACGAATCAGGATCACCATGACGCCGATCAGCATGCCGTACCAGAACTTGCCGGTGTTGGTCATTGCTGCAGATACGGGGTCGGTGGCCATAAAGATTGCACCGAAGGCAAATCCGCCGATCACCCAGTGCCAATAGAACGGCAAGGCAAACATGGGATTAGTGGAGTCGATAGCATTAAACAGCATGGACAACAGCGCCGAGCCCAGCAGAACACCACCAATGATGCGCCATGAGGCAATGCGCATCACCATCAATACGACACCACCGAGCAGAATCGCCAAGGTAGAGGTTTCACCGATGGAGCCCTGAATGGTACCTATAAAGGCTGACATCCAAGTTGTGCTCTGCTCAAGACCCGCCATACCGGCAGTAGCTGCAACAGACAACATGGTTGCGCCAGTGTAACCGTCTACTGCAGTCCATACCGCGTCACCAGACATATAGGCTGGGTAAGCAAAATAGAGGAACGCGCGACCGGTTAGGGCTGGGTTGAGGAAGTTCTTACCGGTGCCGCCGAATACTTCTTTACCGATGACAATACCGAAGCTGATACCGACAGCGACCATCCACAATGGGAGATCAGGAGGACAGCAAAGGGCAAACAGCACAGAGGTAACAAAGAAGCCTTCGTTCACTTCATGGCCGCGAACACTGGCAAACAATACTTCCCAGAAACCGCCGACTATAAAGGTAACCATGTATATAGGTAAGAAGTAAGCCGCACCGTGGATTAGGTTGTCCCACATACTCGTTGGATCATAGCCGGCCAACATGGCAATAAAGATGCCCCGTCCGCCCTCTTGAGCCAACATGCCCATTTCCAACATGATGGTGTTAGCTTGAAAGCCCACATTCCACATGCCGAAAAACATGGTTGGGAACGTCGCCATCCAAACTGTGATCATGACCCGCTTGAGGTCGATGGAGTCACGTACATGGGAACTGTTCTTAGTCACGTCCGATGGCTTAAATAAAGCCGTATCAACCGCTTCGTACAGTGCATACCAGCTTTCCCACTTGCCGCCCTTGTGGAAATGCGGTTCTACCTTATCAAGAAGATTACGTATCATAGTCTTAACCCTCCTTCTCTATTCTGGTCAAATTATCGCGCAGGATTGGACCGTATTCGTGTTTGCCGACACAGACATAGCTGTATAGACCCACATCGTCTTCGTCTAATTCTAGGCAACCGAGTTTCTGTGCCATTTCCGTGTCACCAACAATCAGTGAGCGAAGTAGCTGAACCGGCAAGATATCCAGAGCAGTAACATCTTCGTAACCCCCTACAGGAACCATGGCGCGTTCGCTGCCGTTGGTGCTGGAGGTCATGTTGAAGAGTTTCTTGCTCAGGGAGGAAACAAAGATCGGCAGTGCTGAGTGCTTATCGAAGCCCGCTCTCAGGTAGTGCAGGAAGTCGCGCTCGCGGCCTTCGCGGATAACCGAGACCTGTGAGTGGTAACGCCCTAAAAAGGCAAACTCGCCAGAGGCTTTGCGCCCGGAGAGAACTGAACCGGAAATAACACGATTTTCGTCATTCTTTAACTCGCCGATAACCAGCTGGTTAAGATTGGCACCTAACTGGCTTTTCAGTAGTCGCGGCTGATTGACCTGAGGGCCAGCCAGAGCAACTACTCGACTGCTATCAATCGCGCCGCTAGTAAACAGAGCACCTATGGCGATCACATCTTGATAGCCAATGGTCCAAACGGTTTTGTCAGCGCTGACAGGGTCGATAAAGTGAACATGAGTTCCAGCCAAACCTGCAGGGTGAGGACCGGCAAAGCTGTGAGCCTGAACGCCATTGACCTGATCACCAGCAACCGTTGCATCCGCTGCACTGCAAAGGTGCACTGGGCCGTCAGTCAAACGTGTCAGAACGGTTAGACCGTTGACAAAGTCTTCACTGCGCAGAGCAATAATCGGTGCTGGGTCAGCCGCCAGTGGATTGGTATCCATGGCAGTAACAAAAATAGATGAGGGGCTAGATTCTGGAGCAGGAACGCGGGCAAAAGGACGCGTACGCAACGACACCCATTGACCAGAGTTAACCAGGTTCTCAACCACAAGGCTGCGATCCAATGAAGCCAGCTGCTCAGCACTGTACTGGGCAAAGCTTTCAGCTTCGTTTCCGTCAACATCGATAACCAGAGATTGAAATACACGGCGTTCGCCGCGATTAATCGCTACCACAACACCGGCTGCAGGAGCGGTGTACTTTACACCGACAGTTTTTTTATCGGTAAACAGCAATTGACCCAGCTTGACGCGATCACCTTCGCGCACGGCCATGGTGGGCTTCATGCCCGGGTAGTCAAAACCGACTACCGCAACCTGACCTATTACTGGGCCATCGTGAATAACCTGCTCTGGCTTACCAGCTATGGGCAGGTCTAATCCGCGACGGATTTTTATCATAGGAAATACCTAATACTCAAAAATTAATATTTGGGCTATATAACTGAATCCACTCTAAAACAGGACTAATGGCTATTTTGAGAGAGTTTTCAGCGTAGTTTCGGCCTGCAGATGAGGAGCATTGCTTGCCGATTCAAGATCGGCGGGATTATAAAGGTCTGGGCGCTGTGATTCCAGTCCGATTCAGGCCAATAAAACCTAAAGTCGACTATATAGGTTCAATTTGTTTTAACGGGGGAAGGTTTTGCTTACATCGGCTTTAGAACAGCACTTGGGATGCTACTCACAATGCCCTGCCCCTAAAACAAAAAGACCCGGCGCAGAGGCTGCGCCGGGTCTCGTATAACGTTGCTCTAGTAGCTTATAAAGAACAGCGTAATCTAAACTGCAGGTAGCACTCTGGGGTACGAGGGCCAGCTCACTCCAGCGAACTTTTCTAAGCAGCGAACCACCTGACAGCTATAACCAAATTCATTGTCATACCAACAATAGAGTACACAGCTATTGCCTTCGACAATGGTTGCCTGAGAATCGTAGACACAGGCCTGACGCGAACCAACAAAATCTGTGGATACCGCCTCAGTGGAAATAGTGTAGCCAATCTGCTGCTGTAGTTCAGAGTGTAGTGCCTTCTGGCGCATAAACTCATTCAGCTCTTCAACCGTAGTATCGCGACCCAGCTGCAGATTGAGGATAGCCATGGAGACATTGGGGGTAGGTACCCGAATCGCATTGCCAGTCAATTTGCCTTTTAGCTCAGGAATCACTTTCGCTACGGCCTTAGCAGCACCAGTAGAGGTCAGCACCATGTTTAGCGCCGCACTGCGTCCGCGACGATCACCTTTGTGATAGTTGTCGATCAAGTTCTGGTCGTTGGTGTAAGCGTGCACAGTTTCCACATGGCCACTATTAATACCAAACTCATCCAGCAGGCACTTGAGTACTGGGACAATGGCATTGGTGGTACAGGAAGCCGCTGAGATAATTTTGCGCTCCGGCGTAATTTCACCGTCGTTAACACCGAAGACAATATTCGGGATATCGTCGCCAGCGGGAGCTGTCAGCAAAACCTTTGACGCGCCGGGACGCAAATGACCGCCGAGACCAGCATTGTCTTTCCAGACACCGGTGTTATCGACAATCAATGCATTGTTAATACCATACTCGGTGTAATCAATCTCTTCAGGAGAGTTGGCGTAGATCACCTTAACTGGGTTGCCGTTGATCACCAGCGTGTTCTCGTCTTCGAGCACGCGAATAGTGCCTTTAAAGGAACCGTGGACCGAATCGCGACGCAGCAATGCCGCACGTTTTTCCAGGTCGTTATCAACCTTGCCTTTGCGAATAACAATGGCTCGCAGGCGCATCACATCACCCCCACCAGCCTTATCAATCAGAATTCTTGCCACCAATCGTCCGATGCGACCAAAACCATAGAGCACCACATCCTGAGGCTGGGGCAGCGGTTTGACGTCGGAGCCGATAATATCTTTCAGCTCATCAGCGACAAACTCATCGACACTGCGGCCATTGCCAACACTCTGAAATTTAACCACCATCTTGCCCAGATCTATATGCGCAGGGCCAAGGTGCAAACGGGCGATGGCTTCGATCATCGGTGAGGAATCAAATTCCGACAACTCATTCTGCTCCACCTGACGCACACGGCGATGGAACTTCATCAAGTCGGTAACCGACTTATTGACCATGCTGTTGCCATACATATAGGTAGATACATTGCGCTCACGATAGAGCTTGCCAATTATCGGTATCATGCCTTCGGCAAGGGCTTCACGTTGCTTCCAATCTTTGAAAAAATCGTCTGGGAGGGGTCTCTTCTGATCAATCACTGGCGGGTCCTTTTCAAGCAGTTTTTGGGGGTAATTGCATTATCGTGAACATTGGTCACACAGGCAACTAAGAAAAGACTTCGTATGGCCTATACAGACTATTGCCTCTATCTATCACTAGTCGACCACGAGTAAAATAGCGCCGTTGTGAACCAAGGGTAACGACAGTGCAGTATTAGCATAACTTTAGTACAACTTTTGAATAAAAATGTAGGTGTTATGACAGTTTCAGCTTCGCAGACAACTTTAGACTTAGAGCCTGCCCTAGAATCAAAGTCGATTCTTAGCCTCGGCGCACGCGCCAAACCCGGTGATAAAAATCACTGGGGAGAACTGCAAGCCGCCGGTCGTGCCCTGGCCATTGCCGAAGCCGCGCTGCAATTCGATGGCCTCAGTATTCTGATCACCGAAACCGCCCGCGAGGCCTCAGCCCAGAGTCGAGCGCTGGCGTTCTTTAGCGCCGAACAGGATTTTCCGATCCTCAACTTCCCCGACTGGGAAACCCTGCCCTACGATATTTTCTCGCCTCATCAGGATATTGTCTCCGCCCGCTTGCAAACATTGTCCAACCTGCCCAATGCCCAGCACGCACTATTAATAGTGCCGCTGCCGACACTGATGCACAGACTGGCACCCATTGACTTTATTGCCTCGCGAACCTTTTCCTATCAAGTTGGCGAACTGCTGGATCGCGATGAGCTTCAGCAGCAGTTGTCTCGCGCTGGGTACAATCGCGTCGAGACCGTTTATGAACACGGTGAATATGCCTTTCGCGGTTCACTCATCGACATCTACCCCATGGGGGCCAAACAGCCGTTCCGTATTGACCTGCTGGACGATGAAATCGAAAGCCTGCGACTGTTTGATTCAGAGTCACAGCGCACGTCGGAAAACGTTACCCAGATTGAATTGCTACCGGCTCGGGAGTTTCCTCTCGACAAACAGGCCTGCAATCAATTCCTCAATAACTGGCACACGCATTTTGACCAAAGCCCGGATAAATGTCCGGTCTACCGAGATATTAAAGAGGGTATTGCGCCACAGGGCATAGAGTACTACCTAAGTCTGTTTTTTGATGAAACAGCGACGCTATTTGATTACCTGCCAGAAAAAGTACAGCTGTTTAGCCATGTGGGCATCGAAGACGCCTCCCTGGCCTTTTGGCAGGATACCAACGCCCGCTATGCGGAGTACGGAGTTGACCCCACCCGCCCTATCCTCTCGCCTAGAGAATTGTTTCTCGGTGTCGAGGAAGTCTTCGAGAAAATTAAAAAGCTGCCGCGCACCGAGATCGATCGCCAGCCTGCCAAAGTCGGTGCCGGCAGCATCAACTTTAATCTCCGCGCCGTACCCGACGTGGCGGTTAACTCAAAGCTCAGTAATCCCCTATCAACGCTTCAGGAATTTCTTGAAGGCTTTGATGGTCGTGTGCTGTTCTGTGCCGAATCTGCAGGACGTCGAGAAGTACTCGCCGGCTTCCTGAAGAAAATTGATGTAGTGGCCACGGAAGTGGATAACTGGCAGGGCTTTATTAATAGCAGCCAACGCTTTTCGGTTACCACCTACCCCATAGATCAAGGTCTCTATAGTCCAGACCAGGGCATCTGTCTGATCACTGAAGGCGAGCTGTTTGGCCAGCAAGTGATGCAGCGTCGTCGTCGCTCCAAGGCTTCAGAGTCACCGGATCATATCTTTAAGAGTCTTGCCGAACTGCAGCATGGCGCGCCAGTGGTGCATATGGACCATGGTGTCGGTCGCTTCCAGGGACTGGTCACTCTCGAAGTGGATAAGTCAGTGCAGGAATTTTTGATGCTGGTCTATGCCAATGACGCCAAACTCTATGTGCCGGTTTCATCCTTGCACCTGATCAGTCGCTTTGGTGGCGGCGATCAATCTATGGCGCCCTTACATAAACTGGGCACCGACAAATGGTCGAAGGCAAAAGAGAAAGCCGCCAAACAGGTGCGCGATACTGCCGTGGAACTATTGGATATTTACGCTCGCCGGGCAGCTCGCAAAGGCTTTGCCTGCGACAACAATGAAGAAGACTACCGCAAGTTTAGCGGCGAGTTCCCCTTCGAAGAAACCGCCGATCAGGCCGAGGCCATCGATGCCGTGCGTCGAGATCTGCTCAGCCCGCAGCCTATGGATCGACTGGTCTGTGGCGATGTCGGATTCGGCAAAACCGAAGTGGCCATGCGCGCCGCCTTTACCGCCGTCTCCAGCAGCAAACAGGTAGTGATATTAGTACCCACCACATTGCTCGCTCACCAGCATCTGCAAAACTTCCGCGATCGCTTTGCCAACTGGCCTATCACCGTCGAAGAGCTGTCACGCTTTCGCACCGCTCAGGAGCAGGAGCAGGTGATTGCAGACACCGAGAGCGGCAAAGTGGACATTCTCATCAGTACCCACAAATTGCTCCACGCCAAGATCGACTTTGAACGTCTCGGCCTGCTGATTATCGACGAAGAGCACCGCTTTGGTGTGCGGCAGAAAGACAAGATTAAATCCATGCGCAGCTCGGTGGATATTCTCACCATGACCGCGACACCGATTCCCCGCACACTCAATCTGTCTATGCACGCGGTGCGCGACCTATCGATCATCGCCACCCCACCAGCGCGACGACTATCGGTGAAGACCTTTATCCGTCAGCGAGAAGATCGCATCACCAGAGAAGCCATACTCCGCGAAATTCTCCGCGGCGGTCAGGTTTACTTTCTGCACAACGATGTGAAAAATATTCAGCGCACCGCCGATGAGCTGGCTCTGTTAGTACCCGAGGCAAGAATCAATATAGCCCACGGCCAGATGCGCGAACGTCAGCTAGAACAGGTGATGTCAGACTTTTATCACCAGCGCTTCAATGTTCTGGTCTGTACCACCATTATTGAAACCGGTATCGACATCCCCAGCGCCAACACCATCCTTATTGAGCGAGCGGATAAGTTCGGCCTAGCGCAGTTGCACCAGCTGCGCGGTCGTGTGGGTCGTTCCCACCACCAGGCCTATGCCTACCTCTTAACACCACCACCCAAGGCCATGACCCCTGACGCACAGAAACGTCTGGAAGCCATCTCCGCGGCAGATCATCTTGGCTCGGGCTTTACCCTGGCGACCAACGATTTGGAAATTCGCGGCGCTGGTGAACTGCTCGGCGAAGAACAGAGCGGGCATATTCAAGCGATTGGCTTTACCCTCTATTTGGAAATGCTCGAGCGTGCGGTCAATGCGATTAAGAACGGCAAGCAGGCTGATCTGGGGTCCGCCTTGGATCAGGGTATCGAAGTCAACCTGCACCTTCCAGCGCTGATTCCCGACGACTATCTGCCTGACGTCAATATGCGCCTGACCCTGTATAAGCGCCTTGCCAATTGCCAGACCGAACGCGATCTCTATGAATTGCAGGTGGAAATGATCGACCGCTTTGGACTCTTACCGGAACCGGCCAAAACCCTATTTGAACTGGCCAAGTTGCGACAGATGGGCGAGCGCCTTGGACTGATCAAAATTGAAGCAGGACCCAATGGTGGGCGTCTCAAATTCAGCGCCAGCACACCAGTGGAACCCATGACCATTATTGAAATGGTACAGAAGCGCCCAGGCACTTTCCGCTTGCAAAATAACGATCAATTGAGTTTCACTACAGAGATGGAAACGGCGGAAGAGCGGGTCGATAAGCTAACCTATATTCTCGATCAGCTCATGCCTGTGGAGAACGCGAGCTAAACTAGAACACCAATTGAGTGATTGCGATCAAATCAGGATTATCTTGTAAAGCATGCACAAGGGAATGGTACAGATGACAACCGACAAGCAACAGCGGACTGGGTACTGGAAGGCACACTGGAAGGCTTACTGGAAGACGCACTGGAAAACAGGCAGCGCCAGCAGCCTAGGGATAGCACTGTTAGCCCTAACCAGCAGCCTGAGTCTCGCACAAGACAATAGCGTGGAAGCTGAAGAACCTGCGGCACCCTGGTACCAGGTTGAGGTTGTTATCTTCACTCAGGAGGGTTTCACCGGTGCCGAACAACCACCGCGCAGATACAATCTCGACTTCCCGAAAAACAATCTCGACCTGCTCGACCCTTCTCAAGTCTCGGATAACAACTTCCCTATCTCGGGCAATGGCGTTGTCTCAACCACAGCTGCAAGAATCATCCCCCTGGCGATAGCAGAAGACCCGGCCCTTACCCTGTCAGCACAGACCTTAGCGGCATTGTCAGATTCGGAACTTGAGAGCGCAGAAGAGCAGATCTTAGAACAGATTTCAGGGCAGCAGGACCTCGAACAAGACAGCCCATTCGACGACTATGACCTAGCCCAGCTAAATGCCCAAGATGCTGCATTTTTGGCAAGCAACCTAAACGACGATCTAGGGGCAAATCAAACAGCAGCTCAAACCTACATTGCGGAATATGAACCAACCTTCGTAAAACTGCCAAGGGATGTTCGCAACCTCAACGAAAGTGCCCGTGCCCTCGACCGTCAAACCCGATACAACGTACTCTTTCACGAAGCCTGGCGCTTTTCAGCCGATGAGCAAGAGCAGGACCCCTGGGTAATTATCAAAGCTGGCAAGCAGTATCTGGATCGCTTTGAGATTGAAGGCAGCCTGCGATTTTATAAATCCCGCTTTTTGCACTTTCAATCGGATCTATGGCTACTGGAATTTGACCCTCAGAGCGACACAGCCAACATGATCGAACTGCCTGACTTTCCTATGCGGGAACAAGCCAGCCTCGCTGACAGCCATGTGATTGCTGAGACACAGTTTGATGAACAGCGTATTGAAGACTTTTTTATCGATGCGCCAGAAAAAGATTTCGACGACACAGTGACTGCAGTAAATTCAGACCAGGAGAGTCCTGCCTTCGAAGAGGTTCAGCCTCCTAGACAGTATCCAGTGAAGACACTCTGGACATTTGATCAGTCAAAGCGCCTCGAAGAGCAGCAGAGCTACTATATTGACCACCCTAAAGTGGGCATATTGGTCACCATTATCCCCTATGAGCCAGAAATTCTTAATCCGCTTTTAGAAGAGACCTTGGCTGAAGCTGAATAGAGTTGGGGGTTAGGAGATCCCTCGTCACTTCGCCCTGTCGGGATGACAGCTGGGGAGAGATATCAAAAGCCTCATCTCAACCACCAAAGTCAGTCACTACTCAAAGGCGGTGCGACATCAGTTCCAACTGCGCTTGCATTCAATCCCTGATCAACAAAAATTAGATCATCTACTGCAAAACCCAGTGCCTCAGCGCGCTGTAAAAAATGCTCTCGCAGTTGATCACTTACAGTTGGTGTACGTGCCAGCAGCCATAGATAACCCGTGGTATTGCCAGCAACAAAGGCATGTTGATAATCCGAGTCCAGCTCAAAAACCACATAGGATCCGAAAAAAGGCCCAAAGAAAGATACTTTAAGATGACCTGGCTGGTCTTCTTTGATGGTATAGGCCCGGCCCTCGGCCTGCTGCCAGTCGTCCTCTTCTGCGGAGTAACCGCGATTGATAACCCGCAAGCCTCCGTCTTCGCGCATTGAATAGTCGGCGGTAACATTGCTTAAACCCCGTTCAAAGGAGTGATCTAGCCGCGCCACTTCATACCAGGTGCCCAGATAACGCTGAGTATCCAACTGTTCAACCGGCGTTACGCCTTCTGGCCTACCGAGACAGCTAGCTAAAAGAGCACAGCTGAGTAGAAGTCCGATTTTTTTAATACTTAGCTTCTCAACAATTAGCTTCTCAAAAAAAGTGGCCACTGGGTTTACCCTATGAAAATCAAAAAGCGATTATAGAGCAAATTAGCCCTAGTACTTCCATGAGAGTTTCAACTAGTACTTCCAAGAAAGCTTTAAAAAATATCGCCAGTCCGATGATAGCGCCGGTTCACTGGCAACATCATCCTGCCAATATAAATCCAGCGCCCAGATACCCAGGCCGATAAACAGCATATGGATATTGATGTGACTGATAGCTGTGTGGGTAATAACTGCGATCAGTGGAATAGCCATCACCAGACATCCCAGCAACAGGTAATTGCTGAAAAACACGCGGCTAGAAACAGGCTGGGAGCCCTGACTAGAGTCTCTAGTAAGCGCTGCTTTAATCATCTTTAGCCAATGACGACGAGCCAGCAGATAGACAATCAGCACCAGCCCAAAGGCCGGCAGCAGCGTATTTAAAGCGTCGGTCATTACCAGCGCTATATTCTGCTGTACTACCGCGGGAGCGACAAAGGGATACATAAGCATTGCTTCATCCACCAGCCAGTAACCGAAAAAATAACCCAGTGACAGTAGTCGTACCAAGTTGCAGCAGAGACCAACGAAGAAAATTATTGAAATCATGCAGCTATAAATTAGCAGGGACAGATAGCTGACTTCCGGCAGCAACCACCAGCCAGCAGATGCCGAAATAATTAGTAGTGGTGTACCTATACAGAAGAGCACATCGGCCAAGAGATAGACATTGAAATAGACCGAGCGCAAGGCGCTGGCAAACAGATCACGAACAGCATTCAATGCAGGGCTGACTAAAGTACCTAGACCAGTACCAACGAACCATTGCCTTATCTTTTGATTATCTGCTCTCAGGGTCGCACTGCGCGACAGGCCAAACAACAGTAGCAGCGACCAAGCCTGTGTTTGCCTTGAGGTGTCGATTAAGCCAGCCAGATCACCGACTACATAGTCGATCAGAACTATGGCGAACAGGCACCAGCAACTGATCACAACAAATATACCAAGTGCCTGCTTGAGATAGCCCATCACAGCTGACACCTGTCTGTGGGCAATCGGCTGGGGAACAATTGGGTAGTGATGGCCCTGAGGCTATCTAAGCCTGAGCAGTTTAAGCTCGGCCCAGTTAAGCTCGGCCCAGTTAAGTTCGGCCCAGTAAAATTCAGGCACGTGAAAAGCGGCGTCAAATCCATGACATGATCTCCTTATTCTGCACAGTCTATCCATTTAGCTGTGCAATCCCTTTGCAGCCTCTACTGCAACGCCCCGATACATCCCTGTTATTTTTACAGCTTAACCTTTTTCTACATGATTTTTTTCTACATGATTTTTTTCTACATGATCTTTTGCTGCATGGTCTTTCACAACATGACGCTGATCAAGCCGGATCTTCGTAAACTGTAGTTAAACAGTTGTGGCTCTGCCAAGATTTTTTTGCCTGATTGGCCCACCCATGACTTAGGCCAACTAAAGCCTGTCTACTGACCCTTTTGACCCGTGACTGCAATCCCATCAGGAACATGCAGTGTTGAGGTTGGAAAGGCCACTTCCGCCTGGTTTGCCGCAATAATATCCGCCACCTTGAGCAGCACATCTTGCTTCACCTTATGATAGGTTACCCAATTAGTTGTCTTGGTAAAGACATAGATGAAGAAGTCTAAAGAGCTGGCGGCAAACTGGTTGAAGTTGACCATCATCGTTTGATTGGTATCAATGTCAGGGTGAGCTATCAGCATCGCCTCCACCTGCTCAACAATCGGGCTCATCTGCGCCAGATCATCGTAGCGTATGCCAATAGTTTCATAGATTCGACGGTTGGTCATACGGGACGGGTTTTCCACGGAAATATTGGCAAATACGGCATTGGGAATATACAGCGGACGCTTATCAAAGGTTCTAATTCGGGTAAGACGCCAGCCAATGTCTTCTACGGTGCCCTCGATCTCTTGATCCGGCGAGCGTACCCAGTCACCCACTGAAAACGGACGATCCAGATAGATCATCAAACCACCAAAGAAGTTCGCCAGCAGATCCTTGGCGGCAAAACCCATGGCGATGCCACCGATTCCACCAAATGCCAGTAGACCTGAGATGCTGTAACCAAACAGCTGCATGGCAATCAATACACCGGTAATAATCACTGCGGCGCGAAGTAATTTACCCACAGCGCGCACGGTGGTTTCATCCATGGGCTTGGCAATATAGTCGGGGTGCACCAGGTTGCGCTCTGCGCGCTTAATAAAATTGGTCAAAAACATCACGCCCAAAAAGATCAGCGCCAGGCGATTAATAGGGTCTACCAGAGCATAGAGCCCAGACTCCATTTTTTGCGCGGCAATGCCTGCGGCAAAATTGACGCCGAGAATCCATACCACCCAGATCAGCGGACGCCGACAGGCCTCTATCAGCGCGTCGTCCCAGACTGTTTTGGTCTTCGCTGCCTGCACTTCGAGCTTATCGATAACCCGATTAATCACCATACCTAGACCCAAGGCCAGGACAACGATAACAAACAACTCAAGCACCCAGAGGTACTGTTCGCCGGTTAAATTAACCAACCAGTTTTCTAAATTTTTCATCGACCCAACCTACCCTGTTTGTTGCTAATCTTTCTAATTTGTTTAAATTTTCTTTAAGCCTAGCTATTCATATTTTGCAGCTGCGCCATAGTAGCAACTCTGCGCGGATGATTCTCTAGCTGCGCCCATGATAGGGACTTTCCATCTAGAAGAGGTACTTGTAGATAAGGGGCTTGTAGATAAGGGGCTTTCAACATTCCTTTGATTCTTTCACTGCCACTCACCTGCCGCTCAGTCATAAAGTCGAGCACCTCCAGAGCACCAGCTCGATCATTGCAGACCAGAATCATGTCGCAGCCAGCATCCAGAGCGAGCTGCGCTTTTTGCACGTAACCGCCGGCGACATCGGCGCCTTTCATGGCCAGATCGTCACTGAAGATCACTCCGTCAAAACCGAGCTGGTCGCGCAGCACCTGCTGCAGCCAGAACTTCGAGAACCCCACGGAGTCCGGATCAATGGCCGGGAAGGTAATGTGTGCCGGCATAATGCCGCCCAGCTTGTCTGCCAGGGCCACAAAAGGCACCAGATCGCGCTCGCTGAGCTGCGCCCAATCACGGTGATCTACCGGTGCTTCCAGATGGCTGTCGGCGAAAATTCCACCGTGCCCGGGAAAATGTTTGCCCGTGGCCGCCATGCCCGCCTCATTCATACCAGCAATAAAAGCAGCTGCTACATCGGTTACCAGCTGCGGCTGATCACTGAAGGCACGATCACCGATAATGCTACTAGTGTCGCGATCCACATCGAGCACCGGTGCAAAACTGATGTCTAAGCCGCAGGCAATCACCTCAGCAGCCATCAACCAGCCGCAGTCGCGGGTTAACTTCACTCCGGTATCTCGGTCTACTAGACACAGATCCCCCAGCTTCTGCATGGCTGGCAACAGGGTAAAGCCCTGCTTAAGGCGCTGTACCCGACCGCCCTCTTGGTCCACAGCAATCAAAAGATGCGGCGCTACGGCCCTGATTTCGGCCACCAGTGTTTCAACCTGATGGCGGCTCTCGACATTGCGGGCAAATAAAATCACACCGCCGACCTGGGGATTACACAGCAGAGCCGGTTCGTCCTCAGCCAGTGATGTACCTGCCAAATCGAGCATCAGGCGCCCGTGTGAGCTGTGGTTCATAGCTTTTCCAAAGTAGGTTTACCGATGTTGTTGGCCACTATAAAGTCGCCGCAATTAAATGAAAGGTTTTTAGACTAGTTTATTCTTTCACAAAGCACTGCTATTCCATAAAGAAATTTTACCCTGCGGTAGATTTTTCGCCTCCGAATATTATTACTCGACTTTCCAATCGCTTACCTCCAGAACCTCATCCGCGGTCACTCAATTGCGTTGTAACTAAAGCCTCAGCGACTCAAGTCTGCTCAGTGCAGCCTGCCTCACAAGATGCTATTTTCTAATCTTGAAAAGGAGGGAAAAGCTATGGCCAATACAGTTCCTATGATCAATCAATGCTATCAGGAGATAGCCACTAACCGAACCTTTGAAGTGCTCAACGTCGATGAGTACCTCGCAACTATCAACCTACATTACGACGATGGTGAATTCGAACAGATCAGTCTCGAAGACTGGTCGCAGATGGCTGTGCAAGCGCCCAGCGGAGTCTATAGACAAGCTGCGGCACTAGCCACGGAGGATAGGCATCAGATGCCATGGGTATCGGATTTAGATGAGGTTATTCAGTCAGACTATCTATTTGGCTGGGATGAGTTCTAACTCGGCGCTACGCTGCAGCACAGTGACTGTAGCGTAGCGCGTCTTTAAACTCTAAAAGAAGACTACTCGTTGGGGGCAAACTCTCCCATACGAATATGCTTGAGAATCACCTGTGCCGCTTCGCTGGCATCTTCCACTAGCTCGAACAGATTGAGATCCGCGGCGCTAATACAGCCCTCCGCGATCATCCTTTCCTGCATCCAATCAATCAGTCCCTGCCAAAATGACCGCCCTACCAAAACAATGGGGAAGGGCTTTACCTTGAGCGTTTGCACCAGAGTCAGTGCTTCAAAGAGCTCATCTAGGGTGCCAAAGCCCCCAGGGAAAATCACAAAGCCCACAGCATGTTTGACAAACAGGTACTTACGCACAAAAAAGTAGCGAAAATCGAGCGCAATATCTTGATAGGGATTAGGTGTCTGCTCAAAGGGCAGATCAATATTTAATCCCACCGAGGGAGTTGGTGTGGCATAACAGCCGCGATTGGCCGCCTCCATAATGCCCGGGCCACCACCAGTAATAACCGGGATACTCTCCTCGCCGAGCAACTTGCCAAGTAATTGTGCCTCGCGATAGTAGCGATTACTCGAATCTAAACGGGCGCCACCAAATACAGTTACCGCCGCACCTAACTTGAGTAATTTGTCTGTGCCATCAACTAATTCAGACTGTATACGTAGCACCCGCCATGCTTCCTGTACTTTTGCTTCGAGCATAAACTTCTCCTGTTGTATGGCTTAAATATAGTTTAACTTGCGCCATCCTGATTACTGTATATAATCACAGTTAGTTATTTAGAGAGAATCATTTTAGAGGAAATCACTATGGATCGTCTCACTGCTCGACAACAACAAATTTTTGATTTGATTCGCGACAATATTGAAGACACTGGTTATCCACCAACACGTGCCGAAATTGCTCAGCAGCTTGGCTTTAAGTCCGCCAATGCAGCAGAAGATCATTTGCGTGCACTGGCGCGCAAAGGCGTCATCGAGATGATCCCGGGAGCCTCTAGGGGCATCCGTATTGTCGAGCAGTACTGTGGCATTCCGATTATCGGGCGGGTTGCAGCGGGCGAGCCGATTCTGGCAGAGCAGCATATTGAGGATTATCAAGAGGTGCCATCGAGCACATTCCATCCTCATGCAGACTACTTTCTGCGGGTTCAGGGTCAAAGTATGATCAATGTCGGGATTATGGATGGCGATCTACTGGCAGTTCACCAGCAGCCAACAGCTGAGAATTCACAGATCGTTGTGGCGCGAGTCGATGGCGAAGTAACAGTAAAGCGACTCAAACGCACTCGCAGTAAGCATGAAGTGCATTTGTTGCCAGAGAATCATGACTATTCCCCGATACTGGTGGACCTGCGAGCACAGGATTTTGCGATTGAAGGTTTGGCGGTTGGCGTGGTGCGGGTCAGTATTTAGAATTTTTTGTTAAAAGCTACTTATTAAAAGCTATGCCTCTGGCCCCTGCGACATTGGGTTAGAGGCAAAAGCATACTCCTCTACTACCTTGCCACCGAGCACATGCTCTTGCAGGATACGCTCAATAACCTCTGGCGTACAACTGTGATACCAGGTTCCATCTGGGTAACTGACCATAATCGGCCCCCGCTGGCAGATGCGCAGACATTCCACTTTCGAGCGGTAGACACCGCCCTCCACATCGAGCAGCTCTAGCTCACGAACTCGTCGCTTTAAATATTCCCAGGCATCATGAGTCTGCTCTGCAGGCGCACACTTACCTGCGGCACAGATCATCAGGTGCTGACGGTAGCTGCGTATTTTGCGTGCATCACTGCGCAGGCTGAGAAGTTTGTCGCGATTCATTTGACTGGGCTCGGGGTAAAGACTTTGAGTATCTTTTAAATTTTACGCATCTGTTGAAATTCACGCATCTGCTAAAGAGGTATTGCGGGTTACGGGTTGATGCATTGCCAGTACCCAAACAGGCGTCCAACACACAGATTAACTAGTGNACCGTGTGGGCTTTATTCTGGACAGATTCAGCAGGCACTGCAGGCTCTTCAACAACATCAAAAGCAGTTTTAATCCCTGCGTCCATCATGCTCTTGGCGACATCTAGATGCTTGCCATCAAGATAGTCGAGGACATCGGGAGAGAAGCGAATGGTGACCAGTGTTTCATCACCTTCGGCGCGCTGCAGTGCAACTTCGCCGCTGTCTAACATAAC
>JGI20152J14361_10001041_pt1 | contig 18701 bp, 19 predicted proteins | sample COG_02_FD_14361 | JGI IMG/M metagenome (IMG submission 14361)
GAACTCATCTAAATTTAACCAAAGCAAATTAGAGTAGGGAAAGACAACAGATGTATCGATCTAACTATTGTGGATTATTCACCAGTGAACATATTGATCAAGAAGTAACACTTTGCGGCTGGGTGGATCGTCGCCGCGATCACGGTGGCGTTATCTTTGTCGATCTGCGCGATCGCGAAGGCATTGTTCAGGTAGTATTTGATCCCGATGCCGGTGAGTTCTTTGAACAGGCCGACAGTGTTCGCTCTGAATATGTATTGAAGGTGACAGGTATAGTCCGTGCTCGCAGTGCTGCGACAGTCAACAGCAATATGGCCACCGGTGAGATCGAAGTCTATGGCACCGCCATGGAAATCCTTAATAGCGCCGTGACGCCGCCGTTCCAGTTAGATGATCATGTCACCGTCGGTGAAGATGTCAGACTGAAGTATCGCTACATGGATCTGCGTCGCAAAGAGATGCAGAACAGTCTGCGCTTCCGCTCCAAGATCAGCTCATCGATCCGTAATTATCTTGTTGATGATGGCTTTTTGGACATAGAGACGCCGATCATGACCAGGGCCACCCCAGAGGGTGCACGTGATTATTTGATTCCTTCGCGAACTCATCCCGGACAGTTTTTCGCTATGCCGCAGTCGCCGCAGCTGTTTAAGCAGTTGTTGATGGTCGCCGGATTTGATCGCTACTACCAGATTGCCAAGTGTTTTCGCGACGAAGATCTGCGCGCCGATCGTCAGCCAGAATTCACACAGATTGATATAGAGGCCTCTTTTGTTGATGAAGAGGACATTATGTCGACCACTGAAACTATGATTCGCGGTATCTTTTCTGAGCATATGGGTGTGGATTTTGAAAGCTTCCCGCGCATGACCTATGCCGATGCCATGCACAGATACGGTTCGGACAAGCCAGATTTACGTATTCCCCTGGAGCTGGTCGAGATCAAAGATCTGCTAAAAGACATTGAGTTTAAAGTCTTTGCTGGTCCAGCTAATGACCCAGCCTGCCGTGTCACTGCATTGAAAGTGACTGGTGGTGCAGAAATTTCGCGCAAGAAAATCGATGAGTACACCAAGTTTGTCAGCATCTACGGTGCCAAAGGTTTGGCTTGGATCAAGGTCAATGCCATTGAAAATGGTGTAGAAGGTTTGCAGTCTCCGATTATTAAATTCCTCGGCGACGAAGTAACCATGAATATTATGCAGCGTCTAGATGCCAAGAATGGCGATATCGTCTTCTTTGGTGCCGACAAGTTCTCGGTTGTCTCCGAGGCACTGGGTGCGCTGCGCTGTAAAGTAGGTGCGGATCTTGATCTCTATACCTGTGCCTGGGCACCGATGTGGGTGATTGAATTCCCAATGTTTGAAACCACTGATTCTGGTGCACTAACGCCATTGCATCACCCCTTTACCGCGCCTTCGTGCAGCGAAGAAGAGCTCAAGGCCAACCCGGGTGAAGCTCTGTCTCGTGCTTATGATATGGTTCTCAACGGTTGTGAGTTGGGTGGTGGCTCGATTCGTATCCACGATCAGAAAATGCAGCAGACGGTCTTTGAAGTACTGGGTATCAATGCAGAAGAGCAGCGTGAGAAGTTTGGCTTCCTGCTGGACGCACTGAAGCATGGTGCTCCCCCGCACGGTGGCCTGGCCTTTGGCCTCGACCGCTTAATGATGTTGATGACCGGCGCCGACTCTATTCGCGATGTCATAGCCTTCCCTAAAACTCAGTCAGCCGCCTGTCTGCTCACTGATGCGCCGGGAGTCGTAGACAATAATCAGCTGCGGGATCTGAGTATTAAGTTGCGTACTAAAGAGCCGGCAGCGTAATACCAGAGACTGGCCAGACTGAGGCTTTTGTCTCGCTATTGACTTGTAATGCCAGCCTGTACGATATTAGGGGCTGGCAGAAAAGTATTTTTAGAGAAAATACTTGGAAGATTAAGACGGTGCGAAGCTATTTAAGAAGATATGTATTAGGCATGCCTTAGATATATCGGATAGTAGTTTTTCACTAACGCAGAAATTCCGAACTATGTGCTGGTGCAATTGGCTTAGTAGGTAAATCGGGTTTAACGAAGTGGTAGGATTGAAAAATACTATAAACTCAAGCGAGTAATCAGAAGAGGAAATAGCGATGAAAGTTGTCAAAAAAACAAAAGAATATACAGTTTATCAAAAGGGCTCTGGTCGTTTTGCAGTTAAGAACAGCGAGCACAATTGGGTGAATGGCGACGACAAAGTTGCTATTTTGCAGGCGGAAGGGCTGGTAAAAAAAGTCGCCCCGGCTCCAGCACCTGTTGTTGAAGAAGTCGTAGAAGCTGCTCCTGAAGTAGTGGAAGCGCCCGCGGCGCAAGAAGAGCCCGCGGCGCAAGAAGAGCCAGTGGCCGAAGAGCCAGTAGCAGAAGAGCCCGTAGCAGAAGAAGCTCCAGCTGAGAAAAAGGCCCCGGCCAAAAAAGCAACGCCTAAAGCCAAGGCGGCACCCAAGGCTAAAGCTGCTCCAAAAGCTAAAGCGGCACCGAAAGCCAAGGCGGCTCCNAAAGCTAAAGCGGCACCAAAAGCCAAAGCAGACGATTAAAAGTCGCAGCTATAAATCAGGCCCTTTGGTGTTGCACCAAGGGGCTTTTTTTTAGCCCAAAATTNGTTTTTTTTATGCGCTTAAATTTTATTCTGTGATTGTTCTGCATCAGTCAATCATTATTCATCACTCAGATGTTAGTCTCGCCGTGCCAGTGCACTAGAAATCTTCCCCGTCCTTCACTACTTTTATAGCATCACCACTAAAAAGGTAGTGTTATGAAAAGCAGATGGATTTGGATCGCAGCGTTGAGTTTGTTGGCCGCTCTTATTTACTTTCTTTCGCGACCAAAATTACCAGAGGTATATCTGGTCGAACTCTCTCTGGGGTTGGTGGAGAACAGTGTCTCTAATACCAGAGCAGGAACTGTAGAAGCTTGCCAGCGCTCAAAACTGTCGTTGCCCATCGGTGGTCAGATCGCAGAGCTCTATGTGGATGAAGGTGAGGAGGTCAGCGAAGGGCAGTTGTTAATGTCACTGTGGAACGATGATCGCAGAGCCCAGGTGGAGCAGGCCAAGGCAACAGCCACCTCAGTGGTTAAAGAGCAGCAGAGCATCTGCATCGGCACCGCCTCTGACCTCCACGAGTCTGAGCGTTTAACGGCATTATTAGAGAAAAAGTTGGTTTCCTCGGAGCGCGCCGATCTTGCCTTAGCTAAATCCAATTCCAGTGCCGCTGCCTGTGAGGCTGCCAAGGCCAGAGTCGGGCAGGCCGAAGCCAGTGTCAAACTGGCCGAGGCGGTGTTAGCTCAGACCTATCTTCACGCTCCCTTTGCCGGGCGAGTTGCCGAAGTCACCGGCGAGCTGGGGGAGTTTTCCACCCCTTCGCCACCTGGAGTTCAGACGCCTCCGGCCATTGACTTGCTTACCGACGGCTGCCATTACATCAGCGCACCCATAGATGAAGTGGATGCCTCACAGATCGCTGTGGGCATGCCAGTTCGAGTCACCATGGATGCCTTTCGCGAGCGTAACTTTCCCGCAGTGGTCAGACGCATTTCTACGTATGTATTAGATTTGGAAAAGCAGGCGCGCACGGTTGAGGTGGAAGCCGAACTCGATAGTGATGAGCAGATGCCACTTTTATTGGCCGGTTATAGCGCCGATATGGAAATTGTTCTGGACGCTAAAAACTCAGCATTGAGAGTCCCGACAGAACTGTTGGTAGATGAGAGATTTGTGCTGATGGTGAATCAAGATCATCTCGTTGAGCGCCGGGAGTTGGTATTGGGGCTATCTAACTGGCACTTCAGTGAAGTGATCAGCGGCGCTTTAGAAGGCGATCAGATTATCGGCAATATAGGCACTCAGGCGGTAGTTGATGGCGCTGAGGTTCGGGTTGTCGACGCGCCATGATCAAACTAGAAAAGATTAATAAGACCTATCAGGTGGGTGATTCACCGCTGCGAGCACTGGCTGATGTGAGCCTCAACATAGAGCCCGGTGAGTATCTCAGTATTATGGGTCCATCGGGTTCGGGCAAGTCGACATTATTGAATATGATTGGCCTGCTTGACCGTCCGGATTCTGGACGCTATTGGTTTGACCAGATTGCCACAGAAGAACTTAATGAAGAGCGCCGCGCCCATCTGCGAGGTGAAAATATCGGTTTTATTTTTCAATCCTTTCACCTGATTAATCGGCTCACCGCCTTTGAAAATATTGAACTGCCGATGATGCTTGCGGGGCTGCCATTAAAGCAGCGGCGTATTGCAGTGGCGGATGTGTTGGCCATGGTGGGCCTCTCTGACCGCGCCTCCCACAAACCCAACCAGCTATCCGGAGGCCAGTTGCAGCGTGTGGCTATAGCTCGGGCCATCGTTATGCGGCCAAGGTTGCTGTTAGCGGATGAGCCCACCGGCAATCTCGACTCACGTTCGGGCGCTGAGGTAATTGATGTGCTGGAAAAACTTAATCAAGACGGCATCACCTTGATCACAGTGACCCATGATCAGAAGCTTGGTGACCGAGCCAGACGTCATATTCGCATGGTTGATGGAATGATCGACAGGGATCAGGGCGGCTTTTCGGTCACGCCTGAAAATAGCGACATGCCCGAAAACAGCCCTGAGCCAAAAAACAGCCCTGAGCCAACAAAGAGCCCTGAGCCAACAAAGAGCCATCAGCCAACAAAGAGCAATGATGAAACTATTTGATCAGCTGGTATTCAATCGACAGGTCTTTTTGCGTCATCGGGTGCGCACATTGTTGATGTTGCTGGCGGTAGCCATTGGCGTGGCCTCGGTGATCCTGCTCACCAGTTTGGGGGAGGGAGCTCGCGGCTACGTGGATCGGGAATTTTCCGCCCTGGGTAATCGAATCTTAATTGTTCTGCCCGGACGCAAAGAGACTACCGGCGGCGGCCCGCCAATGTATGGCGCTTCGCCTCGGGATCTGACCCTTGAAGATGCCAACGCCCTGGGGCGGATTCCCGGAGTCTTGGCGGTGGCGCCTATTGTTGCCGGCACCACCACCATTTCACATTCTAGTCGCTCCAGGGAGGTTATAACCCTCGGCAGCACCGCGGCGTTTTTTGCCGTGCGCCAGTTACAGGTGGGTGCCGGTACTCTGCTCAGTGCTCGCGCCGAATCCGAACCATTGGCGGTCGCTGTACTCGGAGTCAAAGTAAAGCGGGAACTGTTTGGCAGCAGTCGCGCTCTGGGTCAGTGGGTGCGAGTCGGTGATCGGCGCATGCGTGTTGTTGGCGTACTCGAGGAGCGCGGCGAATCTCTTGGTTTAGATATGCGCGATATGCTGGTGATTCCGGTGCGCACCGCTGAGCAGCTATTTGATTCCCCTGGATTATTTCGTATTCTGCTGGATATTGCCCCCAGTGCCGACAGTGACAAAATCAAAGAGAAAATCCTCAATGTGATCCGCAAGCGTCATGACGGCGAGGAAGATGTGACCGTTATTAGTCAGGATTCCATGCTCGCGGCTTTCGATAACATTCTTGCCACACTGACCATGGCCATCGCCGCGATCTCGTCTATCAGTCTGCTGGTGGCGGGTATTTTGATTATGAATATCAGCCTGATTTCGGTGAGTCAGCGCCGCCAAGAGATTGGTCTGCTAAAAGCCATAGGTGCCAGCAGTCGCCAGATCAAACAGCTCTTTATCGGCGAGTCATTGATGCTTATCTCTATGGGTTCTGCAGTGGGTATCAGCTTTGCCTTTGCACTCATCGCTCTTTTTGCAGGGCTGTGGCCAAGCTTTCCTCTACAGCCGCCAGTTTGGGCTGTGCCGGCAGCGTTGCTGGTCGCTTTTGGCACAGGACTGGTATTTTCCATCATGCCGGCTAAACGGGCCGCAGCATTGGACCCAGTGTTGGCGCTGCGAGGGATGCTGTAATGAATTTTCGCGACAGTAGCAGCTGGATTTTTAGAGCGCTGTGGATGCAACGCACCAGAACATTGCTGACCATAGTGGGCTTTTCCATTGGCATTGCCGCAATGGTGATACTCAGCGCCCTTGGGGAAGGTTTGAGAGTTTTTGTGCTCAATGAGTTTACCCAATTCGGTAGCCATATTATTGCGGTGAATCCGGGCAAGACCGAAACCTTTGGTATCAGTGGCCTGCTTAATACCACTAGACCTCTGTCACTGAGCGATGCCACCGCCATCAGCCAGATGTCCAATGTCGAAGAAGTGGTGCCTCTGGTGATGGGTAACGCCAAGGTTAAGTACCATCAGCGTGCTCGTTACACCGACGTCGCAGGTGTCGGCGGGGCTGCGGACAAAGCCTGGAAGCTGGAGGTCGCTCAGGGAAAATTTTTACCCAAGGACGATTTGCAGCGCGCTCGGGCTCTGGTGGTGTTGGGCAGCAAGGTGAAAGAGGAGCTCTTCGCCGGGGTCAACCCGGTGGGCAGTTTTGTACGCATTGGCAGTGAACGTTTTCGGGTTGTCGGAGTGGTTGCGCCCAAGGGGGAATTTCTCGGCACTGATCTCGACGATATGGTGTTTATTCCAGCGGGCAAAGGGTTGCAGCTGTTTAATCGCCAGAGTTTGATGGAGATCGATATCTTTTTTAACCCCAGATCCACCAGTGAGGCGATGGCGGATAAGATCAGCCAACTGTTAATTGAGCGCCATGGTTTTGAGGACTTTACCCTGACCACACAGGATCAGGTGCTGGTCACTATGGACAATATTCTCAGCATCCTCACCTTTGCTGGCGCCGGACTGGGGGCGATTTCTCTGCTGGTGGGCGCCGTGGGGATCACTACTATTCTGATGATCACAGTTACCGAGCGCACCGCGGAAGTGGGGCTATTGCGGGCGCTGGGTGGTACTACCCAGACTGTGCGCATGCTGTTTTTGGGTGAAGCGCTGGTGCTAGGTCTAATTGGCGGTGTCTGCGGCGTTCTGTTGGTGGGCTTTTTACTGCTACTTATATATTTGTTTGTGCCGGCACTGCCTGTGGCTCTGAGTCCGACCATTGTGCTTGGGGCGCTGGGGATTTCAATGTTGATTGGGTTGCTTGCCGGCAGTCAGCCAGCTGCCAGCGCCGCGAAAATGACGCCAATTGATGCTCTGCGGACTGAATAACGAGGCTTGGATAAAAGCCTGGATGTTTTGAGCTGTCTATAGTTGTTGACTCCCTGCAAGGGGATTGCAACACTCTCGGATATTACTTCTCACCACAAACAAACAATAGAATAATATGACGCGAATAATTGGTATAGACCCAGGATCACGACGCACCGGCTACGGTATTATCGACGCCGTGGCGGGCAAAATGACCTATGTCACCAGTGGTATTATTCGTCTACCCGAAGGTTCACTTCCCGAGCGTTTAAAGATTATCTTTAATGGTGTCAGCCAGCTGGTTGAGCAGTATGCACCAGAGGAAATGGGCATCGAAGAAGTGTTTTTATCCCACAATGCTAGTTCCGCGCTAAAACTGGGCCAGGCTCGTGGTGCCGCAATTGTGGCTGGGGTCAATGCCGGGCTCTCGGTGGGGGAGTACTCTGCCCGGAGTATTAAATTGGCCGTGGTCGGAACCGGTGCTGCGGACAAAGCCCAGGTGCAGATGATGATTGTGCAGTTATTAAAACTCTCTAGCGCGCCAGCGGAAGATGCAGCTGATGCTCTGGCCGTTGCGCTCTGTCATGCTCAGACCTCCAGAGCGCTGGCGGCAACAGGCGCCAAAGGTTATGCCCGCGGGCGACTTAAATAAACAAACTCAGGATTTATAGCGAAAATGATTGGACGACTTCAGGGTAAGGTAATCGAGAAAAAGGCGCCGGATCTATTGATCGATGTGCAGGGCGTGGGCTATGAAGTACTGGTGTCACTTAACACCTTTTTTGGTGTTCCTGCGGCTGGCGAGGCCGTCACTCTGCACACCCATTTTGTGGTCCGTGAGGATGTGCAGCAGCTCTATGGTTTTGGCACTCAGTCTGAGCGTCAACTGTTCCGCCATCTCATTAAGGTCAATGGCGTGGGTCCGAAAATGGCTCTAGCCATTCTGTCCGGTATGTCGGCTAATGATTTTGCTATCTGTGTACACAATAACGATATAGCCACTCTGGTGAAGCTGCCGGGAGTGGGCAAAAAAACCGCCGAACGTCTGTTGATCGAAATGCGTGACAAGATCGGCGATGTGGATGCCACTGCAGGAGGTGCTGCAGCCGGTGCTCGAGAGGCGAAGCCAGATATTTCTCAGGAAGCAGAGAGTGCGTTAATAGCACTGGGCTATAAACCCACGGATGCAGCGAAAATAATCAGTCGCGTGGCCAATGAATCGGTCAGCGATGCTGGCGAGTTGATTCGCCTCGCGCTTAAAAGTATGGGCTCATAGCTGCGGGTTTATTCACAATAAACCTCCGGCTCACTAGTGAAAAACTCTAACCATCAATGTATGCTACGGGGCAAAACCACCATGGTGTCAGATGATAGAGCCCGACCGCATAATATCCCCCGAGATGTCTGTTGCCGAAGAGCGTTTTGATCGCGCACTGCGTCCGGTAAGCCTCGAAGACTATGTGGGTCAGCCAGTTGTGGTTGAACAGCTGGGCATCTTTATCGAAGCCGCGCGCAAGCGTAGCGAACCTCTAGATCACACCTTAGTCTTTGGTCCTCCCGGACTGGGTAAAACCACCCTCGCACATATTATCGCCAATGAGATGCAGGTAGCGCTTAAAACTACCTCTGGCCCAGTGCTTGAAAAAGCTGGCGACCTCGCTGCACTACTGACCAATCTTGAACCTGGCGATGTACTGTTTATTGATGAAATACACCGTCTCAGTCCTGTGGTAGAAGAAATTCTCTATCCGGCGATGGAAGACTACCAACTAGATATTGTCATCGGCGAAGGCCCAGCGGCACGCTCGATTAAATTGGATCTACCGCCTTTTACATTGGTAGGGGCCACCACTAGAGCCGGTCTTCTGACCGCACCACTGCGCGATCGCTTTGGTATTGTTCAGCGTCTGGAGTTTTATTCGGAAGCCGACCTCACCAGCATTATTGTCCGTGCTGGCGCGATTTTAAATGTCTCTATAGATGCCAAAGGCGCCGCTGAAATTGCCCGTCGTTCTCGGGGTACACCACGAATTGCCAATCGTCTATTGCGCCGTGTTCGTGATTATGCCGAAGTTAAAGGTGATGGCTCGATAAGTGCAGAAATTGCCGATGCGGCATTGAATATGCTGGCAGTGGATCAGCGTGGTTTTGATCATCAGGATCGTCGCTTGCTGCTTACCTTGATGGAAAAATTTGAAGGCGGCCCAGTGGGCGTCGACAGTCTCGCCGCTGCACTCAGCGAAGAGCGGGGCACTATTGAAGATGTGTTGGAACCCTATCTGATTCAGCAGGGCTATCTGATGCGCACCTCCCGTGGTCGCATGGCGACGCGCATGGCCTATGAGTATTTCGGTTTGCAGACGCCGCGGAAGATGGAGAGCCTTCAGCCCTTAGAAAGCCTTCAGCCAATAGAGAGCCTTCAGCCCTTAGAAAGCCTTCAGCCAATAGAAAGCCTTCAGCCCGCAGAAAGCCTTCAACCAACACAAAGCCCGAAGCAGGGCGCCCCCGATGCCTAATTCACTGGCAGAGTTTCGTCTGGCCATCCGCGTCTATGTTGAAGACACCGATGCCGGTGGCATAGTGTTCTATGCTAACTATCTAAAATATATGGAACGTGCGCGCACCGAACTGATGCGCAGTCTAGGTTTTGACAAACCGGCTCTATTTGACGACATGCAGTTTGTGGTCACCGACGTGTCGCTGAAGTATCACAACCCAGCCATACTGGATGATCAAATCAGCGTAACCGCGGTGCTCAGTAAAGCCAGTCGTGTGACATTTCAGATGACTCAGCAAGTTTTTCGCGGCGATGAGCTCTTGGTAGAAGGCTGGGTCAAAGTGGCTTGCGTGAATTCTGCTACCAAGCGTCCGCAGGGTATGCCGAAACCTATGTTCAATGCTTTAAGCGAAAGCTTTAACCAAAAGCGTTAAGAACCCAATTTAGCTAAACAGGGAGTTACACAATTGATAGAAGAAAACATGTCCATTTGGCACCTGATCTCCAATGCCAGCGTGCTTGTGCAAATCGTGATGGGGATTTTGTTTATTGCCTCCATTATGTCTTGGATGATGATCGTGCAGCGGGGGATTTTTCTCAGCGCCGCTCAGCGTGGATTTCGTCAGTTTGAAGATGCCTTCTGGTCCGGTGTGGATCTGAATAAACTTTACGGCGAACTCACCCAAGAAGCCAAAGAGCATGGCGGCCGCGACGGTGTAGAAAACGTCTTTCGCGCCGGTTTTCGTGAATTCAACCGTCTAGCTCAAACCGACAAAGCGGATCCCGATGCCATTATGGAAGGTACCGATCGCGCCATGCGTGTGGCCCTGTCCAGGGAAGATGAAAAACTCAATATCAGCCTGCCGTTTCTCGCCAGTGTTGCCTCAGTCAGTCCTTATATAGGTCTCTTTGGAACAGTATGGGGAATCATGAACTCCTTCCGTGGCCTTGCCATGGTGCAGCAGGCAACTCTCGCCACCGTCGCACCCGGAATCTCGGAAGCGCTAATTGCCACGGCCATGGGTCTGTTTGCGGCGATTCCCGCATTAATAGCCTACAACCGCTATGCCGCCATAGTGGAGACCATGAACAGCAGCTACGAAACCTTCGCCGAGGAGTTTTCGAGTATTTTGCACCGCCAGATTCGCGCCAACTAATTGGCTCAAGCGCAGTTAGCAAATGGATAAGCTTTTGAGGCTCGATAAGTGAAGACAAAACGAACGAAACGAAAACTGGTTGCCGAGATAAACGTCGTACCTTATATAGACGTGACGCTGGTATTACTGGTGGTATTTATGATCACCGCGCCGCTATTAATGCAGGGCGTTAAGGTGGACCTGCCCGAGGCCAACTCAGCGCCTATGGATACCAAGGACCAAGAACCTTTTATTGTCTCGATCAAAGCTGACGGTAGTTATTGGATTGATGTGAAAGGCGAGAATCAGATTCAGAGTCTCGATGTGATCAAAGACCGAGTTGCAAAAATACTCCGTCAGACCCCGAAAACCCCAGTCTTGGTTTGGGGTGACAGCAAGGTGGATTACGGCGTAGTGGTTGATTTGATGAGCGAGCTACAGGCCGCCGGAGCACCATCCGTGGGTTTGGTCACGGAGCCACCAGCAAATTAATATGGGCAGTTTTCTCAGTTACTCAGTCGCCGTTCTGGTCAGTCTAGCACTGCACCTGGGGTTGGTTGCGGTGCTCTTTGTTGGCTGGGAGCCGGAGACCACCAGGGTAATGATGCAGCCCCAATTTATTGAAGCTAAGCTAGTGGAATTGGCGCCCAAGAAAGTCGTTCAACCAAAGGCCAAACCCAAAAAGCCTAAGGTGGATCTAGCCAAGCAGAAGCGCGAGGCGAAAAAACGCCAAGACAAGCAGCGCCGCGACAAACTGGCCGCGCAGAAAAAGGCCGAAGATAAAAAGCGTGAGCAAGAACGTATTGCTGCGCTCAGTGAAAAAAAACGTCTAGAGGAGTTGCGTCTGGCTGAAGAGCAGCGGCTCAGAGATGAACAAGAGGCCGAGCGCCAACGTATAGAAACCGAGTTTGCCGAAGCCGTAGCTGCAGAGCAGGCCGAGATCAATGCCCAGGAAGACGAACGTGTCGCCAACAGTTACCGCCAGCTAATTCAGCAGCGTCTATCGGAGAATTGGAGCCGTCCCCCCAGTGCACGACTGGGTATGGAAACCTTAATCCGTATTCGACTGGTGCCCACTGGGCGCATAGTGGGAGTGACTATACTAACCTCCAGTGGCGATACAGCCTTTGACCGCTCAGTGGAGCAGGCAGCTTTAAAAGTAGAACAATTTGTTGAATTACAGGGCATGGAGCCGGACTTGTTTGAACGCAAATTCCGTCAGGTCGATGTCGCATTTAGTCCCGAAGATCTCCGATTATAAGGTAGTGATGCAATGACAGTTAGAATCGCCAATTCCTCAATCGTTAGCAGGCTGCTGGTCACGCTAATGTTAGCGGTGGCTTCACCGAGCTACAGTGAACTGATTATTCGCGTGACCCAAGGCAATGATCAGCCGACCAAGATTGCCATAGCGCCAATTGCTATGGGCGGGGTGCAGTCCTCCGAGGATGTTAGCGCTATTGTTGAAGCCGACCTGGCCCGCAGCGGTCTGTTCGCGCCCATGGAACGTCGCGATATGCTCGCCTTTCCAAGCTCAGCTTCAGAGGTGTACTACCGTGACTGGCGTCTTCTGGGTGCCGAATATCTGGTTGCAGGCAACCTGAGTTCGATAGCCCAAGGACGTTACCAAATAGAATTTAGCCTATTAAATGTCAGTGGCCAAAAAACTGTATTCACTCACAAAGTCAGTGGCACCATCAACCAGATGCGCGACCTCGCTCACCTGATCAGTGATAAGGTCTATGAGGAAATCACCGGCATTCGCGGCGCCTTTTCCACGCGNCTGGCCTATGTCACAGCCACTCGAACCAACGACGTTTATACCTACAGGCTAAATATTGCCGATGCGGACGGTGCCCGAGAGAAATTAGTCTTGGAATCCGGCGAACCGATTATGTCCCCAGCTTGGTCAGCCAATGGTAAAGAACTCGCCTATGTGTCCTTTGAAACTGGTCGTCCGGCTATCTTTCGCCAGAACCTGGTCAGCGCCAAGCGCGAACAGTTAACCAACTTTACGGGGCTCAATGGCGCACCCTCCTGGTCCCCCGATGGCAAGCAGATGGCGCTGGTACTGTCGAAGGATGGCAACCCAGAGTTATATTTGCTGGATTTACAGAGTAAAAAGTTTTCCCGTCTCACCCGGCACTTTGCCATTGATACTGAACCCACCTGGATGCCTGATGGCAAGCATCTGCTGTTCACCTCAGATCGTGGCGGCACACCGCAAATATATAAATTAAATATTGCCAGCAAGGCCACTGAACGCCTAACATTCAGCGGCAATTACAACGCTCGTCCAAGCTTGGCCCCCGATGGCCGGACAATGGCCATGGTGCATCGTCAGCGAGACACTTTTCATATCGCCTCGTTCGATCTTAAGACAGGCAGAATGATTGAGCTAACCCAGACACGACTGGACGAATCTCCGACAGTTGCGCCTAATGGGGCTATGCTAATGTATGCGACTAAACAGGGTGACCGTGGGGTTCTAGCTGCTGTATCATTGGATGCTGGCGTGCGCTATGTCTTACCATCGAGCAGCGGTGACGTAAGAGAACCAGCATGGTCACCATTTTTGCGTTAAGCTTTTTGAGTAACGTCCCGGTTACATTGTTTAGGGACCGCCTAGTCAAAAGACTTATAGATATAAAAAAATTACCAACTTACAATTATTAATACCTTTGCAAAACAGGAGTTTCAAATGAAAACATCTTTTATCAAATCTGGCCTTAGTACACTGCTTCTAGCTGCAGTTTTGACCGGTTGTAGTAGCAATCCAGCAGTAGAAGAGCAGCAGACCTCAACGGACATTGAAGATACATCTGTACAAACTGGCCAGGTTGATACCTCCGCTATCGACGACGCTACTGTCGAAGTGATGAGCGCCGACACCGTATTCTATTTCGACTTCGACAAAGCATTGCTCAAGCCTGAGTCACGTGCTGCATTGCTCGAGCACTCAGCAGCGCTGCAGAACAGCCCACGCAACGTTCGCCTTGAAGGTCACGCCGATGAGCGCGGCACTCGCGAGTACAACATGGCGCTGGGCGAGCGACGCGCCAATGCAGTTAAAGAATTCCTCGTTCTGCAGGGTGTTTCTCCTGGTTTGATCGAAGTCATTAGCTACGGCGAAGAACGCGCAGCAGCCTACGGCAGCAACGATGATGCCTGGGGCCTCAACCGTCGAGTTGAACTGAAGTAAAAAATCCTTTGGCTGGTTAAATAAGTCAAAAGATGTAAGCGTGCGGCCGGGGTTGTGACATACTCTGGCCGTTTCTCTATTTGTTATAAACAGGATTATCCTCTACTCGCCATGAAATCTTCTCTTGCACCGGTCGTTATACTTGCCACCTCTATGCTGTTACCGGCCCTAGCCAGTAATGTTGCAGCGCAGGCCGCACCAGTAGTCGATCTAACCTATAGCGCCCCAAAACCTCCGGTTCAGGCCACAGTTCAGCCTGCTGATGGCAGCTATAATCAGTCACAGATGATGCAAAATGAAGTCCGCGAACTACGTGGCTTAGTTGAGCAGCTCAGTTATGAGTTGCAGCGCGTTAAACAGCGCCAAATGGATGATTACCTGGATCTAGATCGAAGACTCAGTGCATTGTTATCTGGCGCCACGCCAGATGACTTCGCGGTGGATGCAGATAGCGACTTGCAACTCAGCGTCGATGGCCAGTCACCAGCTGTGGTAGCTGGAGCACCTGATGCTGGTAGTGACGGGGAACAGTCCTTAGACGTACCTGTGGATAAACAGTCTCAAGTCTCGATGGTTGCACCAGCCGTGAACACCGAAGAAATTGCGCAAAACTACGCACAGGCATCCAATCTGCTGCTTAAGAAACGTGATATTAATGCCGCAGCTCTGGCCTTTAAGCAGCACGTTGTTGATTACCCAGCCAGCCCCTATACAGCTAACGCCTACTACTGGCTTGGCGAAATCTACCTACTTCAAGGACAGGATGAAATGGCCCGCCAGGCCTTCACTCTAGTCGTTGAGCAACACCCAAATCATGGCAAGGCGATGGACGCGACCTTTAAACTCGGCAAAATATATCACCAACTGGGTGAGACAGATCGCGCTCGGAAGCTACTCGAGAAAGCCTCGAAAGGAATAGGCGGTGCTGCCAGCAAAGCTCAGAGTTATCTTAAGAATAATTTTTAATAACTCGCAATTCGCCATTTAACTCCTCGCCCTAGCCAACCAGAAAATAATCACATGTCTGAAACCGAACTTCGTATCACCGAGATATTCCATTCCCTACAGGGGGAAACCAGCACCGTAGGGCTGCCCACCGTATTTGTGCGCCTCACTGGCTGCCCATTGCGCTGTGGCTATTGCGATACGGCCTACGCCTTCGAAGGCGGCAGCAAATGGACCCTCAGCGATATTCTTAGCACCGTAGCAGACTATGGCGCCAAATATGTCACGGTTACCGGTGGCGAGCCGTTAGCGCAGCCTCAATGCATAGAGCTACTGGAAAAACTCTGTGACTTAGGATATCGCGTCTCTCTAGAAACTAGCGGTGCACTGCCAGTAGACAATGTAGATCCACGAGTATTTAAAATTGTCGACTTGAAAACGCCAGGCTCTGGCGAAGTATCGAAAAACCTCTACAGCAATATCGAGCATCTATTGCCCCATGACGAAGTGAAGTTTGTGATCTGCGATCGCCAGGACTATGACTGGAGCTGCATGAAAATCGACGAACTAGGCCTGCAGGGTAGGGTAGCTGAAATACTCTTCTCCCCAAGCCAGGGCGTATTGCCGCCGGCAGAACTCGCCAAATGGATGCTGCACGACAAGCTCAATCTACGTATGCAGATCCAGACCCACAAATATATTTTTGGCGATCAACCAGGTCACTAGCTCTAAGCAAAAAGTATTTAATACAGGACAATGTAATAAGCATGACAAATAAAGCTGTAATTCTCGTATCCGGCGGGCTAGATTCCACCACCGTAGTCGCAATGGCCAAAAGCCAAGGCTACGACTGCTACACCCTCAGTTTCGATTATGGCCAGCGTCATCGCTCAGAACTGGTTGCCGCTCAAAAAATCTCTGAATTGATGACCGTCCACGCCCACAAAGTAGTCAAATTGGATCTCGGCAGTATTGGCGGCTCAGCCCTGACCGACAGCAGTATAGAAATACCTGAATCTGAAACCACAGGTATACCGGTTACCTACGTTCCTGCTCGCAACACCGTATTTTTGTCCATTGCCTTAGGCTGGGCCGAAGTATTGGGAGCCAATGATATTTTTCTTGGTGTTAACGCTGTCGACTACTCTGGTTACCCAGATTGTCGCCCTGAGTATATAAAAGCCTTTGAAACCATGGCCAACCTAGCTACCAAAGCTGCAGTAGAAGGACAGAGGCTAAAGATTCATGCCCCTCTTATCGACATGACCAAGGGGCAAATCGTCCAGGCCGGGATGGCTCTAGGGGTCGATTACAGCACCACGGTTTCCTGTTATCAGGCCAATTTAGAAGGTCAAGCCTGCGGCAAATGCGAAAGCTGCCGACTGCGGCGACAAGGCTTTGAACAGGCAGGAATAAAAGACCCCACCAGATATCAAAAAAACGCTTGAATTCTGGCAGCTGGTCAGTATGATACGCACCTCTTCAAAGGGCCGTTAGCTCAGCGGTAGAGCAGTTGGCTTTTAACCAATTGGTCGATGGTTCGAATCCATCACGGCCCACCAAACAAATAAAAAAGCCACCCATAGGGTGGCTTTTTTATTTGTCCGGCGGGTTCGTCTGGAAAGAACCACCGTTCGACAAAATGCGCACGCATTTTGGACGCCGTAGGCGCCCCGAAGGGGTGGGAAATAGCCCAAGGGCTATCTCCCATCAATCCATCACCTACTCTTCCAGCATCCACAGATCTGCCACCCATAGGGTGGCTTTTTTATTTGTCCGGCGGGACCGTCTGGAAAGAACCACCGTTCGACAAAATGCGAAGGCATTTTGGACGCCAAAGGCGCCCGAAGGGTGAAAAACAGCCGATAGGCTGCTGATTATCACTAACTAGCCTTACAGGCGAGTTTGGACGCCAAAGGCGCCCCGAAGGGGTGAAAAACAGCCGATAGGCTGCTTTTCATCAATCCATCACACAATCTTCCAGCCAAACACAATCTGCCACCCATAGGGTGGCTTTTTTATTAGACCACTACAACTATCTCAATCTATACAGCGCCAAACTCAAAGTAAACCCATTCCACCCATACATACACAACCCAAGCCACTCTAGATTTCCCAGCCACAAATCGCTATTGTCCTCTTCAGCAAGTATCAATCACCCACAAGAGGCGATCATGAAAATCCATCAGGTCTATACCGAAAGTGTATTACGCAATTTCACCTACTTAATCGAATTAGACAATGGCTCGGCCCTCGTTATAGACCCCTGGGACGCCGCAGAGGTCAATACCCTGCTGCACAAGCATCATCTAAGCCTGCACGCCATTATCAACACCCACGAGCACTGGGATCATATTCAGGGCAACCCTGAGCTGGTGGCTGAACACGAGTGCGAGGTTTGGGCGCACAGTAACGGTCAGGGAAAGGTTCCAGGCTTGAGTCGGATGTTAACTGCCGGCGAACTAATCGATCTAGATTCTGGCGCTCAGTTGCGGGTGCTGGATACGCCGGGACATACCTATGCTCATCTGTGTTTTCTGGTTCTAGAGCAGGGCACAGCGGTGGCAGTTTTTACCGGCGACACATTATTTAATGCTGGAGTGGGTCACTGCCGTGGTGGCGATATTGATTCGCTGTATCAAACTATTTCCGAGCAGTTTCATAGTCTTGACAACAAAGTGCTGGTCTACCCCGGTCATGACTATCTGGAGAATAACCTGCGCTTTACGCTCAGTGTGGAGCCGGATAATCAGCAGGCTCAGGAGTGGTTGCCTCGAGTCATGGCTACGGATCCCACTGTGGCGCCTTTAGTTACCTGCATAGGTGATGAGCGGGAATTTAATAGCTTTTTCCGTTTGGCTAATACACAGATTCGCGAAGGTTTGAACTCTGTGGATGCAACTGATAAAGAGGTGTTTATCAAGCTGCGGGCACTGCGTGATAACTGGTAGGGAAGTAAATATACATTCTAGAAATTAGATTATATAAAAACTATAAGTTATTGATTTAAATTACTTAGTTATATCGATAGCAATCATTATGGCAAAGCCAAAGCTAATTATCAGCCCAGTAATAGGGACGGCTATGGGTACCCGAATACCTGTAGCCTCTGGATGCTCATGGGCCTTGAGTTTGATCTGAACTAAGGCCGTGTTGACCACTACAGCGATGATCAAAATCATTAGTGAAGTGGTTTCGGCGAGACTTTCAATGGCGTAACTCAGAGCCAAAACAGACACTAGGAGCATCACTAAAACGGTGGCTTTAATGGGCGTTTGAGTACGTGGATTGATATCCGCCATAAAGGTTAATTGAGCGGGAACCAGTGACTGACGGCTCATGCCATACAAAACTCGGGACGCCATAATCATCTGTATCAGGCCGCCATTCACAATGGCAAAAATACTGATCAGGCTAATCAGGGTTCCATCGGCACCGGTTTTAAATGCGTAAATATAAGTTAGGGGTGCACTCTGCTGGCCCAGCTGTTCCGGCGGCACCGCTAATACCGCAGCAAGGGTTACCAAAAAGTAAATCAAGGTGGTTAGTGCGAGGGTAACAATGATCGCTCGTGGCAGATTCCTTTCCACGTCTTTGACCTCTTCCGCAATATTGACCATATCCTCAAAGCCGATAAAGGCATAGAACGCGAGAAAGGATCCACTGAGAATCCCCAGCCACATTGTGCTGTTCAATCCTGGATTAAATTCATCGAGGCGTACCGGAAAGCTGGCCAGGTCGCTGCGCGTGACCCAGATAATTAGTATCAGTCCGGCTATCTCCACTAGGGTGATGACAGCAGCAGTGATCACTGATTGGCCA
>JGI20152J14361_10001045_pt1 | contig 18683 bp, 18 predicted proteins | sample COG_02_FD_14361 | JGI IMG/M metagenome (IMG submission 14361)
AGAACAACTGCAAGACTTGCTATTTACGTGGAAAGTCGCAAAATATGTTAAATCCAATGCAATTGTCTATTGTAAAGATGGTATGACCATCGGTGTGGGCGCGGGTCAAATGAGCCGTGTTTACTCAGCTAAAATTGCAGGTATCAAAGCAGCAGACGAAGGCTTAGTAGTTGAAGGAAGCGTAATGGCTTCGGATGCATTCTTCCCATTCCGTGACGGTATTGATGCCGCAGCAGCAGCAGGAATTAGTGCAATCATCCAGCCTGGTGGTTCAATGCGCGATCAAGAAGTTATCGATGCGGCTGATGAAGCTGGTATGGCAATGGTCTTTACTGGTATGCGCCATTTCCGCCACTAAGGCTAAACAGACAAATTTAGGAATTTATTATGCAAGTATTAATCATTGGTAATGGTGGCAGAGAGCACGCACTTGCGTGGAAAGCTGCCCAATGCCAAGATGTAAGCAAAGTATTCGTCGCACCAGGAAACGCTGGCACTGCGCATGAAGCAAATTTAGAAAACGTGAATATCAGCGTAGGTGACATAGCCGGTTTAGTTAAATTTGCACAAGACAACGCGATTGAATTAACGATTGTCGGCCCTGAAGCACCCTTGGTTGACGGCGTTGTAGATGCATTTACTGCTGCCGGTTTACCTTGTTTTGGCCCGACTGCTGCGGCAGCTCAACTAGAAGGTTCAAAAGCGTTTACTAAAGACTTTTTAGCGCGCCATCAGATCCCAACCGGTGACTATAAAAACTTCACTGAAATCGAACCGGCTTTAGCATATGTTCGTGAAAAAGGGGCACCGATTGTCATCAAAGCCGATGGCTTAGCAGCTGGTAAAGGCGTCATTGTAGCAATGACCTTAATCGAAGCTGAAGATGCAATTAAAGATATGCTTGCTGGCAATGCGTTTGGCGCAGCGGGCAGCCGTGTCGTCGTTGAAGAGTTCTTAGATGGTGAAGAAGCTAGCTTTATCGTGATGGTAGACGGTAAAAACATCGCCTCTTTTGCGACTTCTCAAGATCATAAACGTGTGGGTGATGGTGATACCGGTCTAAATACTGGCGGTATGGGCGCTTATTCTCCTGCACCGGTTGTTACATCAGAAATACATGCACGTGTAATGGCCGAAGTCATCGAGCCAACTGTGTCGGGGATGGCAGCAGAAGGCAATGATTATACTGGTTTCTTGTATGCCGGTCTGATGATCATGGCAGATGGCACACCAAAAGTCATCGAATACAATTGTCGCTTTGGTGATCCAGAGACTCAGCCAATTATGTTACGTTTACAATCTGATTTAGTAGCGCTATGCTTAGCAGCAACTAAAGGTGAATTAGCCGAAACCGTGATTGAGTTTGATGCACGTCCAGCCGTCGGGGTTGTACTTGCTGCAGGCGGTTACCCTGGTGATTATGCCAAAGGCACTGTCATACATGGTCTTGGTGTGGGTGAATCAGCCACGGCCAAAGTATTCCATGCTGGCACAACAACCAATTCTGAAGGTCAGGTTGTAACTGCTGGTGGGCGTGTATTATGCGCCACGGCAATGGGTGATACTGTCACTGAGGCACAACAAGCGGCATATACCTTAGCCAAAGAAATTAGCTGGGATGGAATGTTCCATCGCAACGATATTGCCTATCGTGCCATTGCTAGAGAAAACCAATAGGAAAATAACATGTCAGCTAAACATCCCATTATTGCAATTACGGGTTCATCGGGTGCCGGTACCACTACCACAACCAATGCTATTCGTCATATTTTTCGCAATTTGAATGTTAATGCTGCTGGGGTTAGCGGTGATAGTTTTCACCGTTACACCCGTCCTGAAATGGAACTCGAAATCCGAAAAGCACAAGAACAAGGTAAACATATTAGTTACTTTGGTCCGATTGCCAATGATTTCGAGTTACTCGAAAACCTATTTACTGAATACGGCAAAGCCGGCAGCGGTCAGTACCGACAGTATTTGCATACCTTTGATGAAGCCGTGCCGTTTAATCAAATGCCCGGTACGTTTACCCCGTGGCAAGATCTGCCTAAAGGCACCGACTTATTATTTTACGAAGGTCTTCATGGCGGGATCTCAACAGAAGACCATGATGTTGCCAAGCATGTTGATTTGTTAGTCGGCATGGTACCCATTGTAAATTTGGAATGGATCCAAAAAATCGTCCGTGACACAACAGATCGGGGCCATAGTCGCGAAGCCGTAATGAGTAGTATCGTACGCTCATTAGATGATTATTTTCAATATATCACACCACAATTTTCACAAACCCATGTCAATTTTCAACGCGTACCCACAGTCGATACATCGAATCCTTTTAGTGCTCGTGAAATTCCCACCCAAGATGAAAGTTTTGTTGTGGTGCGTTTTCGCCGTGAAATGACCAATGTCGATTATCCATTTTTATTAAAAATGATTGATGGCGCCTTCATGTCACGCGTTAATACGATTGTCGTGCCCGGTGGTAAAATGGGTCTGGCGATGGAATTGATCCTCACCCCTCTAATCAAAGATATCTTAGAAGCTAAGCGCCGAGCGAGTATTCAAATGGATTGGGTTCAAGACAATTAATTATGTGTCGCTTGCTGTTATTAAGTGTCATTTGTCATGCTTTGACAAACTTTGTAACATCATCCTAACCCTAAATTAGCAAAATATATTGGCTTTTTAGTCACTTACTTTATAGTGTTAAGATAGTTTAGCTTTGGAGTACAGGTGAATGGGTCAGGAAACCTCAAAAATTCTCGTTGTTGATGATGACATGCGCTTGCGTAGTTTATTAGAACGTTATTTAGTAGAGCAAGGCTTTCAAGTCCGAACGGCGGCGAATGCTGAGCAGATGGATCGCTTACTTGAGCGCGAAAACTTTCATTTATTAGTCCTTGATTTAATGCTCCCTGGTGAAGATGGATTATCGATTTGTCGTCGCCTCAGACAAAAAGAAAACGAAATTCCGATCATCATGCTCACCGCTAAAGGTGATGAAGTAGACCGGATTATCGGCCTTGAAATGGGCGCGGATGATTACCTACCCAAGCCGTTTAACCCTAGAGAGCTGTTAGCACGTGCTAAAGCTGTGTTGCGCCGTAAGTCCGTTGAAGCCCCTGGTGCACCGGCACAAGCTGAACAAATTATTGAATTTGCCACTTACCGACTCAATCTCGCCACCCGAGAAATGTCCACCAATGGCAAGCCGATGACATTAACCAGTGGTGAATTTGCAGTGTTAAAATCCCTTGTGACGCATCCCCGTGAACCGTTATCACGTGATAAGTTGATGAACCTCGCCCGTGGACGCGATTATGGCGCACTTGAACGCAGTATTGATGTGCAAGTGTCCCGCTTACGCCGCATGCTAGAACAAGATCCGACGAATCCGCGTTACATCCAAACGGTATGGGGATTAGGTTATGTCTTTGTTCCAGATGGCACAGATGTTAGTTAATACTAGCATCTGTGCGTGTTTTGCCTGCAACACACTAAAGCAAAATTAATCACTATGTCTTTACTCCCTAAAAGTGCATTTGCCCAAACGGTACTATTAATTGGTGGGTTGTTGCTTGTTAACCAAGTTGTTTCCTACTTATCGGTTACCTATTATTTTATTCAACCCAGTTATCAACAAATTAACGCCTTAGTAGCCACTCAAGTCGATACATTATTTGATCAGGACATTATCAGTGACGATACACGCCGTCAGCAATTTTCAGCTCGAACAGGGATTCAATTTTTAGCGCCACAAGAAGCGGTCAAATCAGGGCTAAACGACGCGACATATTACCGTTTCATGTCAAATCAGATTGCTAGTCAACTGGGTGGTGATACCGAAGTCCGACTCAGCACCCAAATGCCATACCGCATTTGGATCAATCCACCACAAAATCCTAACATATGGATCGTCTTTCCCATGCCAGGCGTGGGTGAAACCAATTTTTCGCCCCTGACCATCATATTGTTAGTGATTGGTATTTTGAGTGTGATTGGTGGATATGTGTTTGTGCTGCGAATGACAAGGCCGCTGCGCGCATTACAAATTGCCGCTAAGCAAGTTGGTCAAGGTGAATTTCCAGAACCCTTAGCGCCTAAAGGTGCGACCGAAATGCAAGCAGTGACACAGGCGTTTAACCAAATGGCTAACAGTATCAAACGCTTGGAACAAGATCGTAATCTGATGACGGCAGGGATATCACATGACCTTCGTACACCATTAACACGTATTCGCTTGGCGACAGAAATGATGGATGAAAAACATGATTGGGTTAAAGAAGGGATCGTACAAGATATTGAAGATATGAACGATATTATTGATCAGTTTATCGATTACGCCCGCCATGATCGTGAAGAACAACGTGAACAATGTAATCTTAATCAAATAGTAGAAGACGTGGTGCAAGCTAGGCATTTTGATGATAATCATACCATTGCACAAAAGCTAACCCCTATTCCCGATATCGCGCTGCGCCGGATTGCGATTAAACGTGTACTTGATAATTTAATTGAGAATGCGTTTCGCTATGGCTCTGATCATATAGAAATTCATACCAAGGCATTATTTAAAGAAAAACAAATTGTGTGTCAGATCCGAGATTTTGGCGCAGGCATTGAACCTGAACAACTACCATCACTATTAAAACCGTTTACGCAAGGTGACAGTGCGCGCGGAAGTTCAGGCTCAGGTTTAGGGCTGGCGATTATTAAACGCATTATCGATATGCACCACGGTCAGGTGAGTTTTACTAATCATCCTGACGGTGGGCTGGTGGTCGAGTTCAGTTTACCGATGTAATTGGTGTTACCCCTATTGATAAGGGGTATGACTCGTTATTGTTTAGTCGGACTCGCATCAGGATCGAATCCAGAGTGAATTGTTTCAACATCAAGTGCATCAAAACAGTACTCTTTATTACAAAATTGACAATGCATTTTAATATCACCATCTTCTTCGACAATCTTAAGTAATTCTGTTTTATCAATATGCTGTAAGGCGATAATCGTGTTTGCACGCGAACAATGACATTCAAATTTAACCGCGGCAGGCGTAAACACTTCGACTTCTTCTTGATGATATAAACGATACATCACATCGGTCGCTTCTAAACTAAATAATTCTTCGGCTTTAAGCGTATCAGTTAACGCAGCAATATGGGCAAAATCAGTGGATTCGGCAACATTGGTCGCCTCGCTACTGGTTGGTAAAATTTGCAATAATGTACCGCCTGCCATAGGATTATCACCTTGCTGAGCAAACAATCTGACTTGCGTCATTAGCTGTTCCGACTGTAAAAAATATTGTTCGATACAGCCCGCTAAACTCGGTTGTTCCAAACCGACAATCCCTTGATAACGCTCACCTTCTTTTGGCGTAATGGTAATGACCAAATACCCTTTATCAAATAAAGCTGAAAAGGTTTCAGGCAGTTCAGTGACCGTTTCATCCCAACGTGCTACACCACGTAACTTCAGATCATGGGTGCCATTCACCACTGCGTATTTGATGATCCCATCAGATTGGATTTGCAGGCCAATTTCACCTTCAAACTTCAATGTTGCGTTAAGTAATGTTGTCGCCGCCATTAACTCACCGAGCAACGTTTGAATGATCGGAGGATAAGTATAAGAACTTAGAATATCGCGGTAAGTATCTTGTAATTGAACTAACTCACCACGTACATTGGCTTTGTTAAACAAAAAACGCTGAACTTGGTCAACACTTGCAATCCCAGACATAGATACTCTTCTCTTGTTGTAATATTTAGTCGTATAACTAAATTATTGATGTTTTAAATGAATGATTTGGCGACGTTGCTTTTTATCCGGTTTGGTGTCCGGTTTAGGGCTATGAAACGCCGATAACTTTCGTGCTTCTGCGTTTTTTTCACGCTTAGCGATGCTTTCCGCCGTTTCGGTATACATCCCGATAATCATTGGGGCAGCTCGGCGTTTATCAAAAATTTCAGTGATGACCAGCTCTTTGCTATCAAACCCAGCTGGCACTTTTAGGGTGGCATTTAACTCAACCGTTTTGCTCGGTTTAGTGCGCTGCCCATTATAATGTATTTTACCTGCCTGAACAGCTTCACGCGCATTTGCTCGTGTTTTGAACAGTCTTGCTGCCCATAGCCACTTGTCGATCCGAACGTTTTCCATAATTTACACACTTATTGGTATTTTAAGACATAAATAGTTAACATAGTCTCTGTATATTTTACCCTATTCAGCGTATATTCATACAGCCAATTAGATACTAGCTGTACAAAATTGCAGTTTTAATTTTACAACAAGAATAATGACAACTAACCACACCGCAATTAACGCGTTATTCAACGCTATTAAACAACCTAAGAACAAGGCTTTACTCAAGTCCTTGATGCTTTTGCTATTAATTATTTATATCTTATTTGCATTGGCAAATATGTTTTGGCAGTTTGTGCCGGCGCCTGAGTCGCCTAAAATTCCAATGCAAATCTCGCAGCAACAATCACAAACTAATAACATCACAGGTAATGTTCAAGATTTAATCGCAGTAAATATCTTTGGTAAAGCCAAAGCTGTCTCAGTTCAGCCAGTTAGTGCCGTGAGTAATGCCCCTGAAACAAAATTAAGTTTAACCCTCACAGGTGTCGTCGCCTCTACGACCGAAGAAGAAGGTGCAGCTATTATCTCTAATCGTAATACCCAAAATACCTATGGCATTGGCGAAAAAATCGAAGGGACGCAAGCCATCTTAAGCCGTGTTTTCGCCGATCGGGTTATCATTAGTAACCGCGGTGCAAAAGAAACCTTAATGCTGGATGGGATCGACTTTTCTAAAATATCATCCCAAGCAGACTCACCCGACAGCAACGCAGTATTTTTACCTGCCAACCAGACCATTCCCAAGAATATCGTCAAAACAGTCGCTGAGGGGCCTAGCCTAGAAAGCATCGCACAATTACGCGACAAACCTGAAAAATTTATCGATTTTATTAATGTCGCACCGGTTCGAAATGATGGCGAGCTACAAGGCTACAAAGTATCGCCTGGCAAAGATGCGGCGCTATTCAATGAAACAGGATTACAGACCGGCGATGTCATTACCTATATCAACGGCTTAGATTTAACCCAACCGCGAGAGGCGGTAGAAGCAATGCAAGCACTCCGAGAATCAGATAGCTTGGAAATATCAGTGTTGCGTAACGATCAACCCATGACATTGTCGTTATCTTTACCCTAACGAGGATGCAATTTTGGTGAATTATTCACAAGGTACTATGTCTATGTTTTCAAACCTGGTTTCTCAAGTTAAAACCATTTCAGTCGCAAGCGTAATGACTGTGGCCATTGTGGTTGCAGCAATCCCCGTGACAACCACGTCTTTTGCAGTGTTAGCAGCACAATATTCACCTAACTTTAAAAATACAGATATTAATGAATTTATTGCGATTGTCGGTAAAAACCTGCAACGCACCATCATCGTAGACCCAAATGTACGAGGCAAAATTTCAGTCCGCAGTTACGATTTATTAGACGAAGTTCAATATTATCAATTCTTTTTAAACGTACTACAAGTATATGATTTTGCAGTTATTGAAATGCCCAGTGGCATTTTAAAAGTTATTCGCTCAAAAGATGCAAAAAGCTCTAATTTACCTGTTGTAGAAGGTAATATTCAAAATGGCGATGAGATGATCACACGGGTCATTCCGGTATATAACGTCCCGGTGAGAGAATTAACGCCGCTACTTAGACAACTCAATGATAGCGCAGGCGGCGGGAACGTTGTCAGCCATGATGCCTCAAATGTTATGATGCTAACTGGCCGTGCCGCAGTGATTAACCGACTGGTTGAGATTATCGAACGGGTTGATAGAGCCGGCGATGAAGAAGTTGAAATCATAAAACTGAAATTTGCTTCTGCCTCTGAAATGGTTCGGATCATCGATAGTATTAACAAATCACAAGGTAAAGCGGCGGCTACCACAGGTAAATCAGAACCGCGTGTCGTGGCCGATGACCGTACCAACTCTGTTATCGTGAGTGGGGATGTCAAAGCACGTCAACGCCTGATTAACCTCATTACACGTATGGATCAAGAATTAGAAACCAGCGGTAACACCCGCGTTATATTTCTTAACTACGCCAAAGCCGATGATCTCGTTAAAGTCTTAAAAGGTGTATCAGAAAGTATTCAAGCCGAAGAAAAAGGTGGCACTACCTCTCGCTCTAAATCAAGCTCGGGTCGTGAAGTCAGCATTGATGCCCACGAAGATTCCAACTCATTAGTCATTACCGCTGAACCAGATATGATGCGTTCATTAGAAGAAGTGATTCGTCAATTAGATGTTCGTCGTGCCCAAGTACAAGTAGAAGCGATTATTGTTGAAGTCTTTGAAGGTGACGGCACGACATTAGGTGTTCAATTAGTGTCTGAACAAGGCGGTGGTACACAATTCACCAACGGCGTAGTCGGTGTCGGTTCATTAGGCGTGGCATTACGTCAAGCTGAAGACAAAATATCGACGGTGACGACCTCAGCTAACGATGGCAGCCCAATTGAAACGACAGATACGACCCCAGGTGATTTTACCGCACTCGCTTCGTTGCTAGGCGGCGCTAATGGCATGATTGCTGGGATTATCCAAAATGGCTGGGGCGCAGTTGTCCAAGCGGTGTCTACCGATACCAATTCAAATATTTTGGCGACGCCGCATCTTACAACAATGGATAATGAAGAAGCCTACTTTATCGTGGGCCAAGAAGTCCCGATCATTACAGGCACTTCCACCGGCTCCAATAACTCTAATCCATTCCAAACAGTCGAGCGTCAAGAAGTTGGGATCAAACTCAAAGTCACCCCACAAATTAACGAAGGTGATGCGGTTCAATTGCTAATCGAACAAGAAGTATCGAGTGTTTCTGGTGCGACTTCGGTGGATATTTCAATTAACAAGCGTGAAATCAAAACCACCGTCATCGTCGATGATGGCGGGACTATCGTATTGGGTGGATTGATTGATGAAGATGTACAAGAAAGCGTCTCGAAGGTGCCAATCTTAGGCGATATTCCGTTTTTCGGTCACTTCTTCAAAACCACCACATCCAGCAAACGTAAGCGTAATTTGATGGTGTTTTTACGTCCGACTATTGTCCGTGACGGCGTAACCATGAACAAAATGTCACATCGTAAATATAACTATATTCGTGCTGAACAACTTAAGCGTCAAGCAGATGGTATTCCGTTAATGCCTAATTCTCAAGGCCCTAGCCTACCAGAGTGGAATGATGCATTGAGCTTACCACCATCATTTGAAGATTACTTGATGGAAAAAGACAAGCAAGCGAACGATAACGACTAAGGGTGACGCATGGATATTAGCTTTAGTTTTGCCAAACGTCATCAAATCTTATTAGATCCGGTGACGCCTACGGTTTTTTATACGCAAGAAACCGCGCTTGAGGTGTTTGCTGAGGTGCGTCGCGCTTTTGGAAACGGTTTTGCGTTGGAACAAGTGCCAACCGATAAATTTGAAACGTTACTGACGTCTTTTTATCAACGAGATTCTTCTGAAGCCAAACAGCTAATGGAAGACTTAGGCAATGAAAGTGACTTGTTTGCGCTGGCTGAAGAACTTCCTGATACCGAAGATCTACTCGATAGCGAAGATGATGCGCCAATTATCAAACTCATCAACGCGATGCTCGGTGAAGCGATCAAAGAAGGCGCATCTGATATTCATATCGAGACATTTGAAAATCAACTTGTTGTACGTTTTCGAGTAGATGGGGTTTTACGTGAAATTTTACGTCCAAATCGTAAAATGTCATCCATGCTCGTTTCGCGTATTAAAGTCATGGCTAAACTTGATATCGCTGAAAAGCGTATCCCTCAAGACGGTCGAATTTCACTAAAAATCGCAGGTCGTGCAGTAGATGTTCGAGTTTCAACGATGCCATCGAGCCATGGTGAGCGCGTCGTATTGCGTTTATTAGACAAAAATAACGTGAGATTAAACCTTGAAGATCTCGGAATGACAGCAGCCAATCGTACTATTTTTTCTGATTTGATCCGCAAGCCTCATGGCATCATTTTGGTTACGGGTCCAACTGGTTCAGGTAAATCCACCACCTTGTATGCAGGATTAAGCGAAATCAATTCCAAAGACCGTAATATTTTAACCGTTGAAGATCCCATTGAATTTGATTTGCAAGGGATTGGACAAACTCAAGTCAACACGCGTGTCGATATGACATTTGCGCGCGGGCTTCGTGCTATTCTAAGACAAGATCCAGATGTAGTCATGATAGGTGAAATCCGCGATCGTGAAACAGCAGAAATTGCAGTACAAGCGAGTTTAACCGGCCACCTTGTGTTATCCACTCTACACACCAATACCGCTGCTGGCGCCATTACGCGCTTAGAAGATATGGGCATTGAACCGTTTTTATTATCATCGAGCTTACTCGCGGTATTATCACAACGCCTAGTCCGTACCTTATGCGTAGACTGTAAAATCCCACATGAAGCGACTCCGTCTGAGTGTGAAGTACTGGGATTAACGACGCCGCAAATCATTTACTCTCCAGGTGATTGTATTGCTTGCAATCATACAGGCTATCGTGGCAGAACGGGTATTCATGAGCTACTCCGCGTCAATGAAGATGTCCGTGAACTGATGCATACTGGTAAAGGTGAGCAAGCCATCGAAAAATTGATCCGCAAAGATACTCCGAGTATCCGCTCTGATGGTTGCGATAAAGTCCTCAGTGGCGTGACTTCTCTAGAAGAAGTACTGCGCGTGACGCGCGAGGAATAACGGTTTATGGCAGCGTTTGCATTTGAAGCAGTAAATCCACAAGGCAAAACCAAGAAAGGCGTACTTGAAGGCGATAACGCGCGTCAAATACGTCAACAACTGCGTGAACAGGGACTGATCCCTGTTGCTGTTGAGCAAGTCAAAGAACAACAAACAAACAAAAATAATTCTTTTCAATTTACGTTATTCAAACCCAGTATCTCTGCTGGTGAATTAGCATTATTAACCCGTCAGTTAGCCACCTTAGTTGAAGCTGCATTACCGATTGAAGAGGCCTTATTAGCGGTCGCCGAACAGAGCGAAAAACCTCGTCAAAAGAATATGATGATGGCTGTACGCTCTAAAGTCGTTGAAGGGTTTGGTTTAGCTGAAGCGTTAGGGGATTTTCCGAGTATATTTGATACCTTGTTTATTGCAATGGTAGCTGCAGGTGAAAAATCTGGCCACTTAGACGTCGTACTTAACCGCTTAGCTGATTACACTGAAAATAGAGAAAAAACCCGCAGCCAAGTTATTCAAGCGATGATTTATCCGGGCTTGATGATGTTTTTTGCTGTCGCTATCACGGTTTTATTGTTGACCGTCGTCGTGCCTAAAATCGTCACTCAATTTGAACATATGGGGCAAGGCTTACCCCCAATTACCCAAATCGTTATGGATATTTCAACTTTTTTACAAGCATCGTGGATGTGGGTATTGATTGCGTTAGTTGTTGCTATCATCGGCGCACAACGTACCTTACGCATTCCGGCAATGCAGCTCAAATTCCATCGCTGGATATTGGGCGTGCCACTCATCGGTAAAGTCAATCGTGGTCTCAATACCGCGCGCTTTGCTCGTACCTTATCCATTTTAACTGCCAGTGCCGTACCGCTACTCGAAGCGATGAAAATTGCCAGCGATGTATTACTCAATAAGCATATAAAAGCTCAAGTCGCTGAATCTGCGATCATGGTCAAAGAAGGCGCCAGTTTACGTGCCGCATTAGATAAAACCAAAATGTTCCCGCCCATGATGATGCATATGATTGCCTCGGGCGAACGTTCTGGTGAGTTACAAGGAATGTTAGCTCGAGCGGCGGATAACCAAGACCGTGAATTTGAATCTCTGGTTGGTGTGTCACTCAAAGTCTTTGAGCCACTGCTAATCGTTTCTATGGCAGGCATAGTGCTGTTTATTGTACTGGCTATCCTGCAACCCATAATCGCATTAAATAGCATGGTGAATACGTAATGAAAAAAGCAACTGGTTTTACGCTTATTGAAGTAATGGTGGTCTTAGTGATCATCGGTATTATGGCCTCGATGGTCGTACCGCAAATTTTAGGTAACCAAGAAGAAGCGCAGCTTAAAAAAGCCGCCATCGATATTCAAACCTTAGAAGGGGCGATGCAGATGTATAAGCTTAACAACAATCGCTACCCGACCACTGAACAAGGTTTAGAAGCATTAGTCAGTGAACCCACGATTGACCCGATCCCTCGCGCGTATCGTGAAGGTGGCTATATCCAACGTCTCCCGACTGATCCTTGGGGCAATGACTATCAGTTAATTTCCCCCGGAGAAGTAGGCGCGGTTGATATTTTTTCTAATGGCCCTGATATGGAACCCGGTACTGATGATGATATCGGTACGTGGAATCTCAACGACTACCTTTAACTAAGACAATCAGACGTTTATGATCCCTGCACAGCGCCAATCTGGATTTACCCTAATCGAAATCATGTTGGTGCTTGTCATCATGGGATTAGTGTCTGCGTACGTAGTCGTCAATGCGTTTGGTACTAATCCGTCCGATAAGCTCAAAACAGAAGCTCAGCGCTTTCATGCTATCACAACCATGGCGTCTGATTTTGCTGTATTAAATCAGCTACAATTTGGTCTTGTGATTGATGATAAGCGTAACAGCTATCATTTTGTGACTTTAGATGACAACGACAATTGGATCCCTGTAGAACAGAATAAAGCGTTTACTAAGCGCGAGTTAGACAGCGATTATGCGCTCAAATTGCAACTTGACGGCTTTGAGTGGGAAACTGAAGATTCATTGTTTAGTGATAACGCTTTGTTTGATGAAACATTATCTGTATCCAGTGATGGGGTCCAAATAGGTAAAGAAGAAGACATTCCTCCCCCGCCTCCGCAAATACTATTTTTATCCAGTGGCGATATTACTGAGTTTACCCTGACCTTTGAGTTTTTCGATGCGCAGTTGGGTAATGAAACATTCAGTGTTAGCTCACAGGGGTATTTACCTTTGAATCATGATTTAACTGCTGCCGATAAAGAGCGCCCTTAATGCAGATCTTTAGCCGGTTACCTCGCTTAAGTCTCCCTACTTCAGCATTGCGTTACTCTCAACGAGGCATGACTTTGATTGAAGTCATGGTGGCGTTGTTGATTTTTGGTTTAACGGGCACTGCGGTGATGAAAGCAACAACAGAAAATTTATCTAGTGTTGGGCAATTACAAGATATTACCTTTGCAACTTTTGTGGCCAACAATCGTCTCGCTCAATTACACCTTGCGCGAGAATGGCCGATTAAAAACAATGAAAAAGGGCAAATGGACATGGCTAGTACCACGTGGTATTGGCAACAAACCGTCACCAAAACTGCCGAAACTGAACTCATACAAGTCAGAATTACTGTTGCTACCGATGAAGCATACCGTCGTCCAATTACTAATGTGGTGAGCTTTTTTGCTAAACCGACCTCCAGTGGTGCGACTTAATGCAAGCACAACGCGGATTTACCTTAGTTGAAATCTTGGTCGCCATTGCGATATTTTCATTAATTGCCAGCGCCTCTACTGCCGTCTTAACCAATGTTATTGCTGCGTCAGAACAATCATCACAATCCATCGAACGATTACAATCACTGCAACGTGCCATGATGGTTATCGAGCGTGATTTGTTACAAGCGGTAAATCGAGCACCACGGATTGGCGGTGTAGATAATAACACGACAGTATTTTTCGGTGGCGCCGGTGAAATGCAAAGCACCCATGATGGTGTCAGTTTTGTCCGTAACGGCTGGCAAAATCCTATGTGGTTACTGCCGCGTTCAAATATGCAAGGTGTCGCCTATCGCCTTAATAGCGATAATGTATTGGAGCGTCTGCACACCCTCTTTGTCGACAACGATTTAGGTGTTGACCCCTTAGTACGACCACTATTAACAGGCGTCACTGACTTGAATATCGAGTTTATGGTGGCAATTAATTCACGTAATGAAATTAGTTGGGATGAGTCTTATGAAGGCAACAAAGTACCTAAAGGCATTGCCATTGAAATCACGACCAAAGATTTTGGTGTGATCCGACGTGAATTCGCCCTGCTTGATCCGCCAGCGGTCCCTGCCCCAGAGGCAAGTTCAGATAGTAGTGCTAGTTCATGACTCGTTCACCTCTAGCGCATCAACGCGGCATGGCATTGTTGATTGTGTTATTCATCGTCGCACTGGTGAGTGTACTTGCAACCGAGATGGGCAGTCGCTTACAACTACAAGTTCAACGTGCCAGTAATATTAAAGATAACAATCAAGCGTATTGGTACAGTATTGGTGCTGAGGCTTACGCCATGATCGCCATCAAAAACTTATATGAACTTGATGATGGAAATATCCATCTCAATCAACCTTGGGCACAACCCCTAGTTTATCCGATAGAAAATGGCCAAATTACCGCTACGATTACAGATTCTCAAGCATGCTTTAATATTAATGCATTAGCACAGCCCCCAAGCTCTTCTAACACTGGCGATCGCAATACCACTCCGGCTATGGACGCCTTTAGTGCGTTAGTTAGAGAAATAACCAATGGCGATACTTATACTGCGGATGTCGTTAGAGACTCGCTGGTTGATTATCTCGATGACAATACCATTGCCCGCCCCTATGGCGCAGAAGATGACACTTATTTGGGTTTACGCTATCCACATTTAAGTGCCAATACTCTCTTAACCGAAGTCTCCGAACTACGGTTAGTCAATGGCGTTAATGTCGAGTGGTTTGCTGATTTATTACAATATGTGTGCGTGCTGCCACAAAACCAAAACTTGGTAATTAATATCAATACCCTGACTGAAGATGATGACATGTTATTATCTGCCGTCACAGGGCTATCCGTATCAGATGCCCAATCATTAATCGAGTCACGCCCTGAGCGTGGCTATGAAACGGCGGCTGATTTTTTTGACGAGCCAGAAATGGCTGGTATCATCTTGTCGGATACGCAACGAACGTGGTTCAACACCACTACAGAGTATTTTACCTTAACGACAATTACTCAGTATAATGAGACACAGTTTACATTGACCAGCTTGATGCATGTAACCAATCAAGAAAATGTCAGTGTCATTCAACGCACTTTTGGGAGAAGGTAACGTGGAACAACTCATCATTCGCTTAGGCGCACACGATGAACAGGCTATTGATTGGGCGATCTGGCAAACCACCCAGAAAACTATTTTAGCTTCTGGTGTGTTACCCGATGCAGCGGCACTTGACACATTACAAGAACGCGCAGCTGGGAGACCCTTGACTGTTTTAGTTCCGTCAACTGAAGTGTTGTTACGGACCATTACCTTGCCCCCTGGAGCATCACGCAAAGTCATTCAATCAATAGGTTTTATGCTAGAAGATGATGTGGCATTAGATATTGATGAACAATTTATTGCATTAGGACCGAAAGTAGATAATCAACAGATGTTAGCCATTGTTGCAGATGCTACTATGAATAAATGGTTGAGATGGCTAAGCGATGCAGGGTTACCGTGCCAGCGGATGCTTCCAGATATATTGGCACTACCGTTACCGATCGCAGCGGATGATACTGCGCCGACATTAGCCAGTATGCAAATCCGAGAACAACTGTTAGTACGCAGTAGTTCATGGGCCGGCTGGGCAGGTGAAACATCCTGGTTAGCGCCGTTATTACAACAGCATATCCAACAACAAGGCAGCCCCTTTGCACTGACACAATTTACCCAGGATGATATCTTTGCTAACAATGAGTTAGTCACTACACACACCGCTGAATTAGAATTACCGATGCATATTTTCGCACAGGGTATTGCACCGCAGACCGATTCTGGATTTATTGCTAGTACGTCATTTAACTTATGCCAAGGTAAGTACCAGCAAAAACAGCGTAGCTCAGGTCAGTGGCAATATTGGCGAAGTGTTGCTGCAGTTGCCGTAATCGCTTTGGGTTTAGGCTTGGTAGATAAGGGCATAATGATCTATGATTTACAGCAACAAAATGATCAACTCAATAGTCAAATCCAACGTGATATTCAAAAAAGCTTTCCCGATATTGGTGCATATCGTGACGCACGACGGGCGATTACTCAATATGTGAATCGTTTACATGATATGGGTAATGGTGTTTCAGGTGTCGATATGCTGACTAACCTCAGCAATGCTTTTGCAGCATCCAATGTCGAAGCGCAATCATTAAAATTTAACCATGACCGTTCAGAGTTAAGGATCCAAGCGCAAGCGAAATCATTTGCGGATTTACAGACCTTTAAAAATCAAGCGCAGGCAATCGGTTATACCGTAGAAGAAGGTGCCATTAATAATCGCAACAATTTAGTCATCGGCACATTGACCATCAAAGGATAAATCATGAACAAAAAAATGATCATTGAGTGGTATGGTAAACTTGAAATCCGCGAACAACTATTATTAAAAATTGGCAGTATCATACTTGTTATAGGGTTATTCTACGGACTCGTGTGGGCGCCTATGAACAACACGATTACTCGCCAAACAGCGCTTTTAGGACAACAACAAGCATTATCAACATGGATCGTACAACAAGAAGCAAAGGTCTTACAATTTCGACGTCAAGGACCGGGTAAAGCAACATTAAAAGGCTCTATCGTGCAAGCAGTCAACCAAACTGCCAAAGCTAGTAATATCACCTTAACACGGATCCAACCCAGTAATGATGAAGTCCAAGTGTGGATTGATGAAGTTGAATTTAATACGTTAATGGTGTGGTTGGATAGTTTAGATAAAAGCGGCGTACAAGTATTACAGGCGGATATTAGTGAATCTGGCGGCGCGGGTATGGTCAAAGTTCGCCGTTTACAACTAGGAAAATCATGAAGTCTCGTATTTTCATAGTGCTTAGCGCACTACTCTTATTAATCATACTTGTCATTGCCAAATTACCGGCAAAGCACGTGGTTTACCGTGTTAACTTCCCCACCGGTATAGGGCTCTATGAAGTGTCAGGTACGATTTGGCAAGGCAGTGCCGCCAGTGCATTAGTGCACGGGCAAACACTAAATAATGTTACATGGGATATCTCCGTATGGGCGTTATTGACCGGTACTATCAGTGCTGAAGTACACACTAACCAGCGCACAAATACGCATGTTAATGGTACTGTTGCCTATGCATTATTTTCTAAGATATTGAGTGTGCATGAGATAAACGCGACATTACCTGCAGAAGTCATATTTGCTCAAGCTGCCCTTCCTGTACCGGTTATTGGCGCAGGTCAAATTGGGATTAAGCTGTCTGATGCGAGCTTCGATGTCAGCCAACCTGTGCCTATTTGTGAACACCTCAATGGTTCAGGTAGTTGGCAAAATGCAGGGGTGTTAGTATCAACGGGTATGGTAGATTTAGGTACGTTTAACGCACAACTACGTTGTATCGATTCGGTATATAACATTGAAGTAAGAGAACCGAACAAACTCGGTTTGTCATTCATTGCGACTGGGAATAATCCACAACAACTACGTATCAATGGACGGTTTAAATTACCGCCAGAGTTACCCGAAGAGATGCAACGAGTGGCTGAATTCTTAGGGCAACCTGATGCTCAAGGCTATACTCCCCTTAAATGGTAATAACATTTGGCACGATTGCAGTAACGCAACTGTTCAAAATATAAACACTTTCATACTTATTTCGGGCAATAATTTGCGCTATTGCCGGTTCGCGACAATAATTTAATAAAATAAGTCGAATAAAGATGGGTAATGGATATATTTTCTGGCGAGCAAAAACCTATAGGTTATGAACAAGCAGCAAGACCTTACCGCATTTTAGTCGTGGATGATTCGCCGATGGATCTGCACTTTTTACTGAATGGCCTATCCGATAATTTTGTGGTGTCATTTGCTTCCTCTGCCAAAGAAGCATTGTCCCTCGTCAATCAATTCCCTCAACCCGATTTAATGTTACTCGATGTCGTCATGCCAGAAATAGATGGGTATGAAATGTGCGCGATGCTAAAAAACGATGTTAATACGCGTAACATACCGGTCATTTTTGTCACCGGAATGCAAGACACATCAGATAAAACCAAAGGATTTAATGCCGGCGCTGTCGATTATATTACCAAGCCACTCGAGATCGCTGAGCTAGAAGCCCGTGTACAGACTCATATTCGCTTAAAAGAACAATCGCAGTACCTTGAGTCTATGGCATATTTTGACCCGCTAACACAGGTTCCTAATCGTCGTAAATATAATGAAGTACTGCAACGCGAATGGGCTCGCTGCATACGCTACCATCATCAAATGTCGATGATCATCATCGATATCGATTTTTTTAAACAATACAACGATCATTATGGTCATGCCGAAGGGGATAATTGTTTAATTGCAGTATCGCGTTTACTCGAAGATCAAGGTGGCCGACCGACGGATTTATTTGCCCGAATCGGCGGTGAAGAATTTGTCATGCTCTTACCTGATTGCAATGCAGCTGGTGCTATGAAAAAAGCAGAAAAAATGCAAACCGTCGTCAATCAAGCTCAGATCCCACACGCGGGTCTTCAAGACGAGCCATATCTCTCCGTCAGTATGGGAGTGGCATCAACCTTTCCAAGTCATGGTCAAGGTGCATTA